>JAEEGI010011840.1_pt1 | contig 18750 bp, 19 predicted proteins | sample 8958751 | NCBI WGS metagenome assembly JAEEGI01 (sample SAMN16246545, study PRJNA631951) | gut metagenome | biome: gut microbiome; feature: rumen; material: KS-attached | host: Bos | place: Iran: Karaj | collected 2018-10 | reverse complement strand
TGTCTGGATTCCGGATATGATCTACGGCGCGTTGTGCGTGGTGCTGCTTGTTTATGTGAAGAAGTGAATTTCCAATTCATAAAGGCAATAACCCGATCTTGTTTCCGTTCAAAAAAAATAAAAAAAGTATGTTAAAACGATTCAATCTGATAGTGTGCTTGATGTGCGGGATATCCATGATTTTCGCTCAATCGAACGGTATATGCCAGCAAGAAAACGAAGCAATGTTCAGGATAGGTGATTGGCATTCCGATCGTATTTTGTTGATGACCAGTGCAGATTCCCTATATCCGCATTATGGAAAGGCAAAGAAGATTTTTCCACCGTTGAAGTATAGCATTACAGATTCGGTCGTAAGCACCGGTGACGGCGGTTTTCATTATGAGACATCCACTATTGACATCCGTTTTATCCATTATCCCGGATTACAATATGTCCAATATAAAGACAGTGTCCAACTGATATTTATAGATTTCATGAAAACCAAAGCCAAACTATATGCAGGCAATATTTGTTTTGATAAAAATTTGAGTATGGATGATTTCCTGCAAATATACAAAGGGTGTGATTCTTGTATGCAAAAGCAGGCGGAATGGCATTACAAAAGTGGTTCTGGCAGGCATAAGGAAGTTTACAGGTTCAGTTTCATTTCTGATTTCACCACGTTCTCCAGAGTGGATTTTTATTTTGATGCGAAGACCCGAAAATTGTGGTATATGGAAATGGATTTCAACCAAAACGGAGGCATTGTCAAGTAGGGACGCAAGGCATTGCGTCCCTACGCCGTCCCAACATCGCGTGTGCATTTCGTGTAAAATAACGCAATCTGAAAGCTCGAAATTTGCAAAATAACGCAATTGAAAACATTTTTTTTGCAAAATAGCGCAGTCTATCGTTTTTTTTCCTACTTTTGCCGATAATTATTTTGGATATGGGAGCCTTATATGACAAACTGAATGAGGATTTCCGGCTGGAAGAGGCCTTGAACGCCTGCATGAGCTGCGGTGTCTGCACCGCAATCTGTCCGGCGGCGGAATTCTACCATTACGATCCGCGTGCCATCTGCACCATCGTGCAGTCCCGTGACGACGCGGAGATAGAAAAGCTGCTGAAAAGCGACACTATCTGGTACTGCGGCCAGTGCATGTCCTGCAAGACCCGCTGCCCCCGTGGCAACACGCCGGGCATTGTGATCAGCGTGCTGCGCACCTATGCCCAGAAGATGGGCTATTTTGTGGAGAATGAGAAGGGAAGGCAGCAGTATGCCATCGAGCAGACTGTCGGCCAGAACATCCTGAAGCGCGGCTACTGCGTGCATCCGGACATTGTCACGCCGGAGAAGCATCCGGAGCAGGGGCCTGTGTGGGAGTGGTACATGGAACACATTGCGGAGGTCTCGCCACGCTTCGGGGCGAAATACCATCGGCACGGCTCCGGCGCCATCCGCGACATTCACGAGGATGACCTGAAGGAGATAAATGCCATTTTTGAAGTGACGGGCGGAAAGGAGATGTACCGGCAGATCGAGGAAAAATCAGCCAAGTACGCTGAAGAGCACCATCTCCCGTTTGACGAAAACTATATGCAGAAGGTATTCACCGAGGATTCCGGATGCCATTCATTGTAAAAAAAATGTGACCATGCAGAAGAGATTTTGGAACGAATACCAGAAGGAGATTGCGGACGACCATTATTATTATGCCCGCAGTTGCATCCGCCAGAGCTTCACTCCGGGTGCGGAAAACATGTTCCTGAAAATATTGCGTGAGGACTTGGGCAAGGATGTCTACGATGACGAGCATCAGCACACCTGCACCGGTATCGGCTACCATTCCGACATTGTGCCGTTCTACACTACGGCGACGGTGATGGCGCGGCTCTTTTCGCTGATGACTGCCGTCGGCTATAAAAATTACATCCCATCCTGCGTCACCTCGTTCGGCCTGTATGTGGAGGTGCTGGAGACCTGGAAGCACCAGCCGGAGACGCTGGAGAAGACGAGGGAATACCTCTACAAGGCGACCAAACGGGAATTTGAGGTGCCGGAAAACATCGTGCATTCCTCCGATGTGCTTTATAAGTTCCGCAACGAATTGAAACCTAAAATGAAATATCAGCTTGTGAACCGCCACACGGGGGAACCTTTGCGCGGGGTGGAGCATGTGGGCTGCCATTACGCCAAGGTGTTTCCAGCCTTCGGTGTGGGCGGCGCGGAATTCCCCTACGTGCTTGCGGGGCTGATTGAGGCCTGGGGTGGCGAGGTGGTCGATTACCCTGAGCGGCGGCACTGCTGCGGCTTCGGCTTCCGCAACTACCTGGTGCAGGCTAACCGCGGCTATTCGGTGAGCAACACGCACAAGAAATTGGAGTCTATGGAGCCATACCATCCCGATTTCATACTGACCAACTGCCCGGGCTGCAACATGTTCCTGGACCGCTGGCAATATACCATCTCGGAGATGGAGCACAAGACATACGATACGGAGGGGAAAGGCATTCCTGTGCTTTCGCACGAGGAGCTGGCCGCCCTGCTGATGGGATACGACCCGTGGGAGATCGGCCTGCAGATACATCAGGTGCAGGTTGAGAGCCTGCTGGACAAAATCGGAATCGAGTACGACCCGAAGGGGAAATATGCGGACGCATCGGGCAGGCAGCTGGCACCGCCTGAAAAGCCGACCTGCCTTTGCGTGTAGCTGATGACATTAATAAAATAACTTATGACAAAGGATATGAAACCGAATATAGCAGTGATTACCGGAGGCCATTCCGGGGAATACGAAATCGCCGTCCAGAGCGGTGAGAACATCTACAACCAGTTGGACAAGAACCGTTTCAACGTCCATCTTATACTTATGAAGGGGAATTCGTGGAGTGTGCGGTTGGAAAACGGCACAACGGTTGAAATCGACAAGAACGACTTCACGCTGCCGCTCCCAGAGGGCCGCGTCCGTTTCGATGCGGTCTTCATCGCCATCCACGGAACACCGGGTGAGAACGGCAAGCTCCAGGGCTATTTCGACATGCTCGGCATACCATACGTGGGCTGCAAGGCGGACATCTCCGCGCTGACCTTCAACAAGCACTTATGCAACACCTACCTGAAGGCCTTCCAGGTGAAGATGACCGATTCGGTTCATTTGTACAGGCACGATCCGTTGGATCCGGAGGCCATCGTGGCGCGTTTGGGGCTGCCCTGCTTTGTGAAGCCATGCGGCTCCGGCTCAAGCGTGGGCGTGACCAAGGTAAAGGATGCCGGCCAGCTTAAAATGGCTGCCGATGAGGCCTTCAAATATGACGATGAGATTCTGGTGGAGCGTTTTGTCCCCGGAAGGGAGCTGGCCTGCGGCGTGGTCTCATTGGATAACAAGCCGCAGGTGATTGCAATTACCGAAATATGCCCGAAAAAGGATTTCTTCGACTATGAGGCCAAATACCAGCCCGGCATGTCGGACGAAATCACCCCGGCTGATATTCCGGCTGAAACATGGCGGCATTGTGAGGAGGAATCGCTGCGGATATATCGTGCGCTGGGCTGCTCCGGCATTGTCCGCATAGACTATATCGTAAACGGAACAGGCCTCTATTTCATTGAGGTGAACACCATCCCCGGACAGACTTCCGGCAGCATCGTGCCCAAGCAGCTCGCCTGGCGCGGATGGAGTTTCAGCGAACTCTGCACCAAGCTGTTGGATGAGGTGCTGAATCAACCGTCTGGAAAAGAGTGGTGAAGGTGATGGCGGAATCCCGTGCCTTACCGCTAAACCGGCTTCCGGACAGTGGGACAAGCAGGACTATCGGGCTGCTACGTTGGGTGCTGATGTTCCTGGTGGTGCTGATCCATACCAACCTTGTTGCCGATACCGGTTGTGAGGGTACACTTTACGGACAGCTGTACCATTATGCCGGTCATGTGGTCTGGCTGGCCAATCCGCTCTTCTTCCTGATATCGGGCTACCTGTTTGTCGCTTCAAGTGAGGCTTTCACTATGAAGCTGTTTGTGCGCAAGTGCCGTGGGCGTCTGCGTACTTGGGTTGTCCCTTATTTGTTGTGGAATACTGTGTTCCTGTTGTTTTACGGCGTGGTTGGCCTGCTGTTGCCTTCCGTTTTGGGGGAGATTCCGCCGTTGGGGGAGATGTCATTCGCTGATATTTTGCGCGCCTACTGGTGCATTCGAGGGGAAGGGTTCAATTCCGGCCCCATAGACGGGCCGCTCTGGTTCCTGCGCGATCTGATGGTGATAGCGCTTTTCACACCCTTGTTCCATCGGATTGTGCGTATCCATAAACTTTCCCTGCTTCTGCCCCTGCTGCTGGCATCGCTTCCCCATCAGTTGGGTTTTGAGTCGGAGGCAGCCTGCTTTTGGATCGGCTGTTGGCTGAATGTATGGATGCCGTCACTGTCGGAGTGGTTGGAGAGGCCGGTGTGGCCGCCGCTGCTGCTTTATGTGGCCGCAGTTGTGGCTCTGGAACTGCCGCTCCCTTTTGGGGGATGGACGGACGCGCCGTTGCTGCTGCTTCGCAACCTTTCCGGCATGATGCTGTTTGCGCGGTTGGCATATCGGGTGGCGGGCCATACTCCAACGTTGGACTGGCGCAGACTGGCGGAACCGGTCTTTTTTGTCTTTGCCCTGCATTTTATTTTTGCCCGCGTGCTGACCAAGTTTTCCGCACGTTGGCTGGTTGCGCACGCTGTTGGGAGTGCCGGTTTTGCGGCGGTGCATCTGCTGAATGCGCTTTTGTCCATGGGATGCTGTCTGCTTGTCTTCCTCCTTTTGCGGCGTTTTACACCGCTGTCGTGCCGTTGGCTTTCCGGTACTGCAAAATAAGAATTTTTGTTAAAAAACCTCTCTGCGGTTATCCCTTTTTTGTATATTTGCAAATTCGTTTTTTTACGGGACGGATGATTTTATCTTATTGACAATTAATATTAAACTATTTTAAAAAACATTCAATATGGAATTATTGCAACAAATACGGGAGAATGCCCGTAAAGCCAACAAAAAGATTGTGTTGGCTGAAGGAACCGAAGAGAGGACAATCAAGGCGGCCGACATCATTCTGGCTGAAAAACTGGCCCGCATAGTGCTGCTGGGCAATCCGGAGACCATCCATGCCAAGGCGAAGGAATGGGGACTGACCCACATCGGGGAGGCTGAAATCATCGATCCGGAAAACAACCCGAAGGCCGATTTCTATGCCAACATGCTTTATGAGCTGCGCAAGGCAAAGGGCGTGGATATGGAAAAGGCCGCAAAGCTTGTGCGCGACCCGCTGTATCTGGCCACCCTGCTGATCAAGAACGGCGAGGTTGACGGTGAGGTTGCCGGCGCCATGAACGCCACCGGCGACGTGCTGCGTCCCGCCTTCCAGATTGTGAAGACCCTTCCGGGCATCAGCGTGGTTTCCGGTGCCTTCATCATGATTATGAAGGACAAACAATGGGGCGACAATGGCATCATGGTCTTCGCCGACTGTGCCGCCGACCCCAACACTGACGAGAACAAGCTGGCCCAGATAGCCGTTGTGACTGCACAGACCGCCCGTGCCATCGCCGGCATCGAGCCGCGTGTCGCCATGCTGAGCTTCTCAACCAAGGGCAGCGCCAAGCATGAGCTGGTCGACCGTGTGGTCAATGCCACCCGCATCGCCAAGGAGATGGATCCCACGCTGGTGATTGACGGCGAGCTGCAGGCTGATGCTGCCATCGTGGAGAAGGTGGGTGCCTCCAAGGCTCCGGGCAGCCCGGTTGCCGGAAAGGCCAATGTGCTGGTGTTCCCCTCATTGGAGACCGGTAATATTGCCTACAAGCTGGTGCAGCGTCTGGCAGGTGCCGAGGCTGTCGGTCCGGTGATGCAGGGTATGGCCGCTCCTATCAACGACCTCTCCCGCGGCTGCTCCGTGGAGGATATCGTCAATGTGGTGGCAATCACGGCCAATCAGGCGGCTGCGAAGAAATAGCCATGGAAATCCGTCCGATCGCCCATATCCGTACCGGCTTTCCGACCAAGTTCGGCGTTCCACGCCAGAGCGGTCTGGTGTCCGGTCTGGAGGCGGTGATTGTGATGGAGCCTGAATATAGGGTGGGGGAGGCCTTCAGGGGGCTGGAGGCCTTTTCCCATTTGTGGCTCCTTTGGGAATTCTCCGAAGCGGAGCGTGAAGCATGGTCGCCGACTGTGCGTCCGCCGAGGTTGGGCGGGAACCGCCGCATGGGAGTCTTCGCAACCCGTTCGCCCTTCCGTCCCAATGCGTTGGGGTTGTCCTCGGTGGCACTGGAGCGGATTGAATGGGAGAGCCCGCAGGGGCCGCTGCTGCATGTCCGCGGCGCCGACCTTATGGACGGCACGCCGGTTTTTGACATCAAGCCCTACCTGCCCTTCACGGACAGCCATCCCGACGCCGCAGCAGGTTTCGCAGGCTGCTGCGCCGGATATGGGCTGGAGGTGACGGTTCCGACAGAACTGGAACAGAGGATTCCGGAGCCGCACCGCAGTGTGGTGCGTGAACTGCTCGCACAGGATCCGCGCCCCTCATACCATCAGGATGCGGAACGGGTTTACGGCTTTGTGTACGAGGGTATGGAGATCAGGTTCAGGGTGGAAGGTGACCGCGCCGTTGTGGTGGCGGTGGATAAAAATGAAAATAAATAGTATTAATTTCTAAAATCAAAAAATTCTAAAATATGAAAAAAAAGCTTGGTATCGGTGTCGACATAGGTGGCACCAACACGGATTTCGGCCTTGTGGACGCCGAAGGTAACATTGTACGGCGTGGACGTCTGAAAATGGCCGGTTATGATGATGTTGCGGTTTATGTTAAGGATTTGGCGGAGGCGCTGCTTGCCGCTCTCGGCGAACTTGATGCCGAGGCGGAGGGTATCGGCATCGGCGCCCCTAACGGCAATTTCCACACATCATGCATCGAACATGCGCCCAATCTGAAATTCAAGGGGATAATACCGTTGAGCGAAATGATACGGCAGTACATCAATGTGCCGGTCACGCTCTCCAACGATGCCAACGCCGCAGCCTACGGCGAGCTTATTTATGGCGGTGCCAAGGGGATGAAGGACATTATCATGTTCACCCTGGGCACAGGTGTCGGCAGCGGGGTCATTGTGGACGGGAAGCTTGTGCACGGCTTCACAGGCTGCGCCGGGGAGCTGGGACATGCCATCCTTGTTCCGGAGGGGCGTCTTTGCACCTGCGGACGTCGCGGCTGTCTGGAAGAATATGCCTCCGCACGAGGCATCTGCCAGACATTCGACGAATTGCGCCGTTGGGTCACCTGTTATACCGGAAAATTGGCGAATATACCCCTGCGAGGGCTTGACACCAAGCTGATTGCGGATGCTGCCTATGCGGGTGATGAGGTCGCGCTCAAGGCTTTTGAACGTACGGGATTCCTGCTGGGGATAGCGGCGGCAAATGCGGTTGCAGCAACCTCGCCTGAGGCGGTCTTCCTGATGGGCGGACCTGTCCAGGCCGGAAAAATCCTGATGGAGCCGTTGGAGAAATCCTTCCACGAACACCTTTATGTCTCGTTCAAGGGGAAGACGCAGATCCGTGTCTCCGAACTGAACGCCAACGATGTCGCCATACTTGGGGCTGCGGCGTTGGTGAAGATGCCGCGCTGATTCCTGACATTGTTGCGTGTCAGGGGCAGGAGAATGGCACTTTGCTTTCAAAGCGGAGCTCCTTCCCTGTCACGGGATGGTAAAAGCAGAGCCGGTAGGCGTGCAGGCAGAGCCGTCCCAACGGGTCGCTGCCGTCCCCATATTTCCTGTCTCCGGCCACCGGAAAACCGATATCCCGCATGTGGACGCGTATCTGGTTTTTGCGTCCGGTGTCAAGTTTCAGTTCCACAAGGGAATATTCCTCTCCTGCATGGATGGTGCGGAAATGAGTGACCGCAAACTTGCCCCCGTTGTCGTATGGGCTGGAGTAGGTGTAATACATTTTGTTGTCCTTCAGCCATGATGAGACGGTGCCTTCCGGCTCCGTCATCTTTCCGTGCACTATTGCCATGTAGCGGCGGTCGTACACCCGTTGCTTCCAGTCCTCCTCAAACTGCAGGGCGACACGCTTCTCCTTTGCGAACAGCAGCAGTCCGGAGGTTTCGCGGTCCAGCCTGTGGATTGTGTGGGCGCGGCACCGCTGGTGTGTCTGCTCCAGGTAGCCGTTAAGCATGGTCTGCGCACTCTCCCTCCTTGGGTCGGGCGAATTGGTCAGCAGCCCCTCCGGCTTATTGACAACCAATATGTACCGGTCCTCAAAAAGAATCTCCATCTCCATGTTCCGCCCTCTGTTGCGGTGTACGTTCTCCTGTTTCATGTCATGACAACGAAAAAAATGCGGATATATTTTCCAATATGGCGGGTTGGTATTCGCTTTTTGATTATTTTTGCAACTTGTATCAGAAAACATTTGAAAGAACTGTCCGAATGAAGAAGCGCATACTTTTCATCATCAATCCCAAATCCGGCACGGGCCGCTATCGGCGTGTGCCGCAACGGGTGGAGCGTTTTCTGGACAGGGAGAAGTTCGATTACGACATCCGCTACACCGAACGTAGCGGGCATGCGGCCGAAATGGCGGCACAGGCTGTCAGCGACGGGGTCTCGGTTGTGGTTTCGGTCGGTGGGGACGGTACGCTGAATGAGGTTGTCCGTTCGCTGGCCGGGACGGAGACTGCGCTTGCCGTTTTTCCGACCGGTTCCGGAAACGGGCTGGCACACCACATGCATCTGCCGTTCAACCTGAAGCGGGCGGTGCTGCTGCTTAACCGTGACCATGAGGAAAAGATCGACACCGTCAACTTGGACGGAATGACCTATGCCAGCATTGCAGGTGTCGGTTTTGACGCTTATGTGGCGGAAAGGTACAGCCATGTCAGACGTCGCGGCTTCTTCCCATATTTCCGGATAATCCTTTCAAGCTATTTCCGGTACCGGCCCCGAACATACCGCCTGACAGGTGAGGGGCGCACTGTTGAGGTCGAGGCTCTGCTGGTCTCGTTCGCAAACTCGTCCCAATGGGGGTTCAACGTGAAAATATCGCCCGAGGCCTCGGTGCAGGACGGGCTGGTCGATGTGACGGTGGTGCGCAAGCCGCCGCTTTATGCGCTGCCCATGGTCCTGCTGTTCCTGTTTTCCGGCAATCTGGAGAGGATGAAAAAATATGTCAGTGTATATGAAATGAAAAAATTCAGCGTTGAGGCGGCTGACACGCAGCCGTTGTTCACCCATCTGGATGGTGATTTCGCCGGAATGCGGCAGCGGGTGGATGTTGATGTCGCCCCGAAGTCGCTGCAAATGGTATTGAAACAAACTTACTGAACAATAAAACATAAAACAAATGAAACTTAAATTGGAGCGTCCGTTGGTCTTTTTCGATCTTGAAACGACAGGTGTCAATGTCGGGAAGGACAAAATTGTGGAAATAAGTATGGTGAAGCTTCATCCGGACCAGTCGGAGGAGACGAAGACACTGCAGGTCAATCCAGGTATGCACATACCGGAGGAGGCTTCCGCAATCCATGGCATTTATGACAGGGATGTGGAGGACAAGCCGACCTTTGCACAGTGTGCTGGTGAGATTCGCGAATTCCTGAAAAACTGCGACCTTGCCGGTTATAACCTGCTGAAGTTCGATGTGCCGCTGCTGGTTGAGGAGTTCCTTAGGAACGACATGGATTTCGATTTGCGCGGCATACGGATTATTGATGTTCAGAACATTTTCCATAAGATGGAACCACGCACGCTGGTGGCCGCCTACAAGTTCTATTGCGGCAAACCTCTGACGAACGCGCATAGCGCGGAAGCCGATGCCCGTGCCACCCTGGAGGTACTGGAATCCCAGCTGGACCGTTATCAGAATGTGCCGTTTGTGGACTCCAACGATGTGGAATGCTATCCGGTGGTGAACGACATCAGCAAGCTGGCATTCTTTTCCAATGCGGGCCACAACGTGGATCTGGCCGGCCACATCATCTGGAACAACAAGGACCAGGAGGTGTTCGCCTTCGGCAAGCACAAGGGCGAGCCGGTGCGCGAGGTCTTCCGCAGGGAGCGTAACTATTACGACTGGATAATGAAGGCCGACTTCCCGCTCTACACGAAAAAGGTGGTCACACGGATTTACGAGGCGGAATACCTGCAGGATTTGGGGAAGGTGCTGTAATAACCGGACAAAACCGGACAAAACCGGACAAAACCGGACAAAACCGGACAAAACCGGACAAAACCGGACAAAACCGGACAAAACCGGACAATAAACATACAAAAGTTGCGTTTGCCATAAATTAAAACGGATTTTTAAAAAAGGAATGGAAGAAGAGCATGTGATGTCAGCGGCGGAGGTGCCGGCGGAAACGGACGAAGTGCAGGAGGCGCAGGGTTCCGCCCCGGAAGAGGGGGAGGAGCTTTACGAGCATTTCCGTGTGGAGGTGGATCCCGGACAGGAGCCGTTGCGTATAGACCGTTTTCTGTGCGCACGCATCCGGAATGTCTCCCGCAACAAAATCCAGCAGGCGCTCCGTGCCGACAACATCCTGGTGAACGACAAGCCGGTAAAGCCAAACTATCCGGTACGCCCCAAGGATGTGGTTTCCGTTGTGATGGCAGAGCCTCCCCGTGATAGCGAAATCGTTCCGGAAGATATTCCGGTGGACATTATGTACGAGGATGATGATGTGATTGTTGTGAACAAACGGGCCGGTATGGTGGTGCATCCTGCTTACGGAAATTATTCCGGCACACTTGTAAACGCGCTCTCGTGGTATCTTGGGAACCGTCCTGACGATGTGCGTCCTGAACGCAACCCTTTTCTGGTGCACCGGATAGACAAGGACACTTCCGGCGTGCTGCTGGTGGCCAAGAATGAGATGGCGCAGGCCAGGCTTGCACATGATTTTTTCTATCATAACATCAACCGGCGCTATCAGGCTCTTGTGTGGGGCGATTTTGAGGAGGACGAGGGAACGGTTGACGCCAATCTTGCACGCAACATCCGCGACCGCCGCATGGTGGAGGTCTGTGCGGAGCCCGGTCTGGGCAAGCATGCGGTCACCCATTGGAAGGTGTTGGAGCGTTTCGGCTATGTAACACTGGTGGAATGCCGGCTTGAGACGGGGCGCACCCACCAGATCCGCGCCCACATGCGCTTTATCGGCCATCCGCTCTTCAACGATGCGCTGTATGGCGGTAGCCGGATTCTGAAGGGCACCATTTTTTCCAAATACAAGCAGTTCGTGCACAATTGCTTTGAAATGCTTCCAAGACAGGCATTGCATGCCAGGTGCTTGGGATTCACGCATCCGGGAAACGGACAGCCGATGTTTTTCGACAGTCCGCTGCCGGAGGATATGGCATCCGTGCTTGAGAAGTGGCGCAAATATGCCTACCACAAGAGCTATGAGGAGGATGCCGCCACGCTCACCAAATCGGATTTGGATGAGAAATCAGTTTTATTGTCAAACAAATACAAGTAAAAAACAAATAAATAGAATAGAAATGATGAAGCATTACGTTGTGACAATCGGTTTGGCCATGATGTTCATTGTAGGGTGGCTGTTGCCGTCTCAGGCGAAGGAATGTCTGGTCGGTGTGCTTGAAAACGGCCCGCACACACATCAGGTCTCACTTTATTTTGCAATGAGCGGTGACAGGCAGGCGCCGCTGGAGGTTTCGGCAGTGGATGCTGAAGGCAATTTTTCGTTCCAATACCGTCCGAAGGCCATAGGCTGCTACACACTGCAGTTCGAAAACGCCAAAAGTGTGCTCTGCGTGCTGCGTCCCGGCCAGACGGTATACCTGACCATCGATGCACGTACCGGCATGTTGCTGAAGACTGCCAATTCCGATGAGAACACCCTGCTGCTGAACTACCAGCAGCGGCTGATAGATTTGGACGTGCGGAAAAAAACGCTGATTGAGGCCCATCAGAAAAAGGAGAATCCGGATTTCCAGCAGCAGATGTCCGCATTGGAGAAGGAACGGCTTGCGGCTGTGGTGTCGTTGTGTGAGTCCAATCCTGACAATTATGCCTCCGCAGCCCTGTTGGAGTATTTGGATGCTGACTTTTATGCCTCCACTTACGAGACGGTTCTGACGCCATTGTGCAAAAAATACCGTAAGGATGCCTTTCTGGCGCATAAGTGGGAGCAGCTGCAGAAATCCCTGCGGCTCGCGCCGGGCAATCCCGCTCCGGAATTCACACTTTCCGACCTCTATGGAAAACAGGTCTCACTTTCATCCTACAAGGGGAAGGTTGTGCTGATCGATTTCTGGGCGTCGTGGTGTCCCGACTGCCGTCGCGCCAGCCCGTACATGCGTTATCTGTACAGGAAATACCATGACAAAGGTCTTGAAATAGTCGGTGTCTCCTTAGACAATGACCGCGAACGCTGGTATTCCGGAGTGCAGACCGATTCCCTGCAATGGACGCAGTTAAGTTCGCTGCAGCGTTGGGAATGTCCGGTCGCGAAGGCCTACAACATCCATTGGATTCCCACGCTGGTCCTGATTGACCGCGAGGGTCGCATTGTGGCACGCCGTTTGGAGGGTGAGGAACTGGAGTCGAAAATCCGTTCTTTGTTACCGTAGTATTGTTTAAAGTAAAATTAATGACAGCATGAAAAGGAATATCATTGTCAGATTTTGGCTGCTGCTGCTGCTCGGTGCCTCTTTCCTGAATGTGCAGTGCGCAGGAAAGAAGGTCATGTTCAAGGGGATTGTGGCCAATTATTCGGCGCAGGACAGCGTGGAGCTGTATGACGCTCTCGGACGGCAGAAGGCCGCGTTGGAGAAGGCTGCCTTGGAAAAGGGGGTGTTCAAGTTCTATTACAATCCGGTGGAGATTGGATATTACATTGTGCATTTTTCCAATGGGAAGAATGTGCTTTGCGTGCTGGTGCCGGACAGGCAGATTGAATTGGGGATTGATGCCTCAAACGGCATGATCACGTCCGTGAAGAATTCTCCGGAAAACGATCTCTTCCTGCAATTCCAGCAGATGATGGTGAAGCTGGAGCAGCAAAAGGACAGCATGGTTCGTGCGCATCAGGAGAAGCCGGATCCCGATATCCAGAAAAAAATGCAGGAGCTGGAAAACACGCGCGGCTCCATGTTGGCGAAACTCTGCTGGGATAATGCCGAAAACTACGCAACTGCGGCGTTGATGGATTACATGAAATACGAACAGGCCCCAGTGGTGTTCGACACGGTCTTTGCACGCTTGTTGCGCAAGTATCCGAACGATGAGTATATAAAATATCGCAACAAGGAAATCTCCGCATCCAAATTTTTGTCGGTTGGTGCAGTGGCACCGGATTTCACGCTTCCGGACACCAACGGTGTGAATGTGGCGCTCTCCTCCCTCCGTGGGAAGGTTGTGGTGGTGGATTTCTGGGCTTCGTGGTGCCGTCCATGCAGGCAGGAAAATCCGAATATGGTCAGGCTTTACAAGGATTTTCACGACAAAGGGTTTGAAATACTTGGTGTTTCGCTCGATGGAGACCGCACAAGCTGGATGGACGCCATACACAAGGACGGGCTTTATTGGACACAGGTCAGCGACCTGAAACGTTGGCAGTGCGCTGCAGCCCAACAGTACAATGTTACGGGTATTCCCTTTACGGTGCTGATTGACCGAGAAGGGAAGATTGTGGCCAAGGGGTTGCGCGGCAACGAACTACGGCAGAAGGTGCAGGAATTGTTGGGAAAATAGCTGGCAATTGATGCGAAAACTATTGTTGCTCGGAATCTTATTTGTTCTCCCGTTTTGGATGGCGGCGCAGACAGGCGGCACCACAGTCTTCAATTTTCTGGCGGTGCCGACTGCAGGACGTCAGGCTGCCTTGGGCGGAAAACTGCTTTCCGTGCGGGATGCGGATCCCACCTTGGCGGTGGGTAATCCCTCGCTTCTGCGTCCGGATCTGGACCGGAGCCTCTCCCTTCAGTGTGTGGACTTCTTTTCCAATGCCTTTTACGGCAATGCGGACTATATCCGCAACTGGGATGCCGGCACCTTCCGGTTCGGGGTGCATGCCATCTCCTATGGACGCTTTGACGGTTACGACATCTATGAGAACGAGACCGGCACCTTTTCCGCTGGTGACTACGTGCTGACTGCCGGGTTCGGGCGTGAGATTGTTCCTGGAAAGGTTTCCATGGGGATGAATGTGAAGGGGATACTCTCATATTATGAGACCTATTTCTCCGCCGGACTTGCAGTTGATGCGGCCGCATCCTATTACAACGATGATAAAGACTTCAGCATGAGCCTGATGGCGACCAACATCGGGGCGCAGTTCATCCGGTATGACGATGAGCGCGAACCGCTCCCCTTTGATTTGCAGCTGGCCATATCCCGCAGGTTGGAGCATCTGCCGGCGCGTTTCCATTTTGTGTTCCATCATCTTACGCAGTGGAACCTGCGTTTTGACGATCCGACCGACCCTTATCTGGAGTATGATGTGGTTTCTGGTGAGATGAAGCAAAAGTCAGGCGTGGAGCGCTTTGTGGACAATGCCTTCCGCCACTTCATCCTCGGTTTGGAGCTGGAACCGGCCAAGGTGCTGTCCCTGCAGTTTTCCTACAATTATGACATGCGGCGCGAGATGCGTCTTTACAACAAACCTGGTGCGGCCGGACTGGCCTACGGGGTCACCCTGCACATCCGGAAGTTCAATGTGCAGTATGCCCGGGTGCATTACAACACCGCATCTGTCCCGAATTTCTTCACTTTGTCAACGAATTTAAGTACATTTATTAAATAACAGCGAAATGAGTTTTTTGACAGTTGTCATAGGTATGGTGGCGGTTGCCGCCGTGGTCGGGCTGACCAGCTATTGGATGCTTCGGCTAAGCAACGAAAAGGAATTGAAGAAAATAGTGTTGGAGAAGAAGAGGGAGGCCTCATCCGCTGTGGCTCCCATCCGCCTGCAGGCCTATGAGCGGGTTGCCCTGCTGCTGGAGCGCATACGGCCGGAGAGCCTGCTGCTGCGCGAAATGCCGGGCGACCGCACGGTTGCCCAGTATCATGCCTTCCTGATGTCCTCCATCCGGAACGAATTTGAACATAACCTTTCCCAGCAGGTCTATATCTCCTCCGCCTTGTGGGAGGCGGTCAAGCGTGCGCGGGAGGAGACGGCGAAGGTCCTGCACCTGGCTGCCGGCTCATTGGCGGACGACGCCCCAGGAACCCAACTGGCCTCACGCATTCTGGAAATGACCGTGTCGGTGAAGAACGAGCCGACCGATGAGGCATTGGCGTTGCTGCACCAGGAGGTGAAGGAGCTGTATTAGTCCATTCAGCTGTTCGCGAAAAGCGCGGGCAGCAGTTCGTCTATCTTTGCGATTCTCACCACGCTGATGCGGTGTGCTGTGGTTTCCTTGCCGTTATATGAGGAGATGAATATCCGTCTGTATCCTAATTTTTCCGCCTCATGGATGCGCTGCTCCACTCGGCTTACGGGGCGCACTTCGCCTGAAAGTCCGATTTCGGCGGCAAAGCAGGTCTTGCCGTCAATGGGGATGTCGAAGTGGGAGGAGAGGATGGCGGCGATGATAGCCAAGTCAGTGGCCGGGTCGTCGGGGCGCAGGCCTCCGGCGATGTTAAGGAAAACGTCCTTTGCCATCAGTTTCATGCCGCAGCGTTTCTCCAGTACGGCCAGCAGCATTCCGAGCCGCCGCGTGTCGAATCCGTTTGCGGAGCGTTGGGGCGTGCCATAGACGGCGGGGCTTACTAATGCCTGGGTCTCTATCAGGAAGGGGCGCAGCCCCTCCACAGCCGCCGCGATGGCGATGCCGTTGGCATCCTCGCTGTGGTTCGAAATCAGCATTTCCGACGGGTTCAGAACTTCGCGCAGCCCGGCGGAGGTCATTTCAAAGATGCCGATTTCCGAAATGCTTCCGAACCGGTTCTTGATGGCGCGGACAATCCGGTATCCGTAGTTCCGCTCCCCTTCGAACTGCAGCACCACATCCACAATGTGCTCCAGTATCTTCGGGCCGGCCAGAGTGCCGTCCTTGGTGATGTGACCCACCAGAAAGATGGGGGTGGCGGTTGTTTTGGCATATCGTTGCAGTTCTGCGGTGGTCTCACGGATTTGCGAGACGGAGCCTGCTGAGGATTCCAGCGCGTTGGTCTGCATGGTCTGGATGGAGTCGATGATCACCAGGTCAGGTTTCACCTGTTCCAGATGCTGCAGGATGGCCTGGGTGTTGTTCTCGTTGACGATGTAGCAGTTGGCGTTGGTCTCCGGCAGCCGGTCTGCGCGCATTTTCAGCTGCAGTTCGCTCTCCTCTCCGGAGACATACAGCACCTTCCGGTGCTGTGGAAGCGAAAGCGCCAGCTGCAGAAGCAGGGTGGATTTGCCTATGCCAGGCTCCCCGCCCAGCAGGATGAGCGATCCCGGGACGATGCCGCCGCCTAACACTCGGTTCAGTTCGCCGATGCTTGTAACCAGACGGCGTGTGTCCGTTTCAATTTGAATCTCATTTAATGGAACGGGTCTGCTCTGTGTGACGGTTTTTGCGGTGGCTGTTCCGGCAGCCGGAGCGACAATCTCCTCCACAAATGTGTTCCATTCGCCGCATTGGCGGCAGCGACCCATCCATGTGGCGGATTGGGCGCCGCAGTTCTGGCAGTAATAGATGCTTTTTGTTTTGGCCATATAGGGTAGTGTTTATGAGTGTCAGTTACTTTTACGGTTTTGCAGGAGGCTGAAGCGGTCCGCCTCCAGAATGGGCACGTTCGATTCGGTAGGCACGTAGATGATGGAGTTGGTCTCGTCGTTCAACGCCTGAATCCAGAGGTATATCAGGTATTCGCGGTTGTCCTTCAGGCTGCCGCCGATGATTTCGTTGGCTTTGGCCACGCCCTTGGCACGCTCGATTTCAGCCTCTGCGCGGAAAATTGCGCTCTCCTTCTCCGCCTTGGCCTCCTCCACTTTGATCTTACGGTTCTGCTCCGCACGGGAGAATTCCGCCTTGCCGGTCATCTCCTGCTGCCAGACGTTGTAGAGCGGCATGCCGAACATCAGTCCCAGGATGGCCGCGCAGACAACGACAACGATGATGATGATTCCTTTGAATGAAATTCTGTTCATTGTAGTGTGTTTTTGTAAGAAATTCAAATTTTATTGCTGAAACGGATTTCTATCGGAAATATTGTTTGGGAAATCAAATTTTTTGCAATATCTTGTAAAATTCTGCCAATTGCCACAATGAAAAATTGCCAACTGCCACAATGAAAACCTGCCAACTGCCACAATGAAAACCTGCCAACTGTCACAATGAAAACCTGCCAACTGTCACAATGAAAACCTGCCAACTGCCACAATGAAAATCTGCCAACTGCCACAATGAAAATCTGCCAACTGCCACAATGGAAAATTGTTTATTATTATCTTTCAATATAATAACGTTTTTTTCTTAGCAGGGGGAGTTCGTATCCCTTTTTTGCCTACCTTTGCATTTGGAAAATAATGGTAATTATTTGTAAAAAAACAATTATGGAAAAGTTATTTGTGTTTGCGCTGTTTTTTGTTGTAATGGTGTCGGCAAGCGCCCAGCAGCCCGTCTCCAAGGTCACCGTTTCTGACGAGGATATTGTATATACTATTGATAATGAGTTGGGATATCAGAAAGAGGCAAGTTTTCCTGGAGGTGAGAAGGCAATGTTAAAATTCATAAACAAGAATGTCGTTTATCCGCGCACCGCAATGGATAATGGTATATCAGGCACTGTCATTGTGGGTTTTGTTGTTGAAAAAAGCGGTGAGATAACCAACGTTGAGGTGGTTGGCAAAGTTTCCAAGGAGTTGGATGAGGAGGCTGTGCGTGTGGTTATGAAGATGCCGAAATGGAAACCAGGAACCGTTGAGGGTGAACCAGTCCGTAGCTACCAGCGTCTGCCCATCCATTTTCAGGTGATGTAGGTTATTGGAGCATGCTTGCTGCTATCAGGTGCGCTCCTTTGATGTCGGGTGTTTGACCTTTGGGGAAGAATCCGTAGACGCAGGAGCCGCTGCCGGTCATGGAGGCGTAGAGCGCCCCTTCGCGGTAAAGTTGCTCCTTGCAGGCGCGGATGGCCGGGTGTTGCGGGAAAACGCTGTCCTCAAACTGATTATGTATAATATTTCTCCATGTTTCCACCGGCTGTAGCACCGCTTTGCGCAGGTCGGTGGGGGCGGGGGCAGGCGTGATGTTGTGGTAGGCTTCGGCGGTTGATACCGCATCGTCCGGTTTCAGCAGCAGCATGTCGTAGCCGCCCAAATCCAAAGGCGGCAGCGGTTCCAGCAGCTCCCCGCGTCCGGTGGCGAAGGCGGGACGGTTGGTGATGAAGAATGGGCAGTCGCTGCCTAACCGTGCGGCGTAGGAGGCCAGTTGTGCATCAGAGAGTCCTAACCGGAAAAGCCTGTCGATCAGTATGAGCGATTCGGCGGCATCGGACGATCCGCCGCCAAGACCCGCGCCGAAGGGGATGTGCTTGTGCAGCCTGATGCGTATGTTGCCGATTTGCGGAAAATCCTGTTGCAGCATCCGGTACGCCTTCACACACAGGTTGCCTTCCGTGCCGCTGTCAAGCTGGATGCCCTCCTGCCGGAAGAAAAATTCGTCTGCTGGCTCCATCTCCAGCTCATCGCAGAGCGGTATGGGAAGGAATACGGTCTCCAGGTTGTGGTAGCCGTCCGGACGTTTCCCGGTGACATAGAGTCCGAGGTTGATTTTGCAGTTCGGTTTGCG
>JAEEGI010011836.1_pt1 | contig 18752 bp, 9 predicted proteins | sample 8958751 | NCBI WGS metagenome assembly JAEEGI01 (sample SAMN16246545, study PRJNA631951) | gut metagenome | biome: gut microbiome; feature: rumen; material: KS-attached | host: Bos | place: Iran: Karaj | collected 2018-10 | reverse complement strand
CAGTAGTTCTAGTCATATAAGGATTTTCATTTCTAATTTTATGTTCTTGTGCTTGTTTTTCTTCTTTTTTTCTCTGTTCTCTAATTCTTTGTACATCTTGAATATTACCAAACAAATCTGGTCTTGAATGTGAAAAATCACTTAAATAAGAAATAAAATCTGAAGTATTTGCAAGTGGAGATTCTTTTGATCTTTTTGCAATATCTTTTTGTATTTCTTTCCATTTTGGATCTAATAATTCTAATTTAATATGTTCTTCAAATTTCAATGATGATATCATTATTTGACATAAAGGACATTTAATTTCTTCATTATTATCATTTATTTCTGATTGTTTTTGTCTTACATAATTTTTAATTACTTTTATCCCATTAACTGATATTTCTGATTGAATATTTGATTTTTCTATATTTTTCATTTGATTATCTTTATCTAATTTTTCATTTTCTTCATTTTCATTTTCATTATTTTTATTTGTATTAATTTCTTCTTCATTATTTTTATTTTCATTTTCTTTATTTATATTTTCATTTGTATCAATATTTTCATTTTCTATTTCTTCTTCATTAAAATCAATTGTTTCTACTACAATAAAATCATTCCAATCAATATATTGTGATTTTTTCTTTTCTTCTTCAGTCATAAAATCATATTCACTTTTTTTACTTCTCATCATTTTTTTAATTTTTTGTTCATATAAAACTCTCTGATTAGCATCTCTTAATAATTTTTCTTTATCACTTGCTTTAGAAGTTAATATTTTAATTTTTTCTCTATTATCACCTAATATTTTAGAATATGATGTTATTAAATATGAAAAATAATCAAATAAATTATGTTGAGGTTTCATAAAATCAAATTGAGAATTTTTACCTTCTCTTTCATTTAAATCTAATAAAAAATTTTCTCCATTTTTTGCAATAAATTGTGCAGTTATTTTAATAATATCTAAATCCATTTCTGAAATATTTGGATGACTAATTGAAAATTGATCTGGTTTTGGTGCTTTAACTTCATTATAATTTATTTTTGATGGTACATTTGTTAAATTTTCTACATTTGAATTTAATAAATTTCTCAATTGTTCTACAAATAATTTTCCTTGTTTATTATTCATTGGTTGTTGAAGTGATAATTCACTTTCTCTTTTTTTATTAAGAAATTCTTCTTTTTTTTGTAATTCTAATATTCTATTTTTTTCTTCTTCTTCTTCTTTTTCTTTTATTTCTTTTTTATAATCTAATATTTTTTGTTCATAATATTTTCTATATGGATCACCTTCTTTTAAAAAAGAAAAACTTGGATTTGGTTCTTCTTTCATTTTTTCTTCTATTCCATCTCCATAATTTGCTACTAATGATGCTGTTTTATCTACTAATTTTTTTATTTCTGGTGGTGGATATATCATTCCCATCATTCTATTTAATTGTTTTGAATTTAAAATTGCATCATTGTCTACCATTAATTTTTTATTTATTAAATATTTGTTTTCTAGGATATTAATTAGTGAATCTTAATTTAAAAAAAAAAAAATTAAAAACAACACCTATTAATTTTTAAAGAATAATATTATATTTAATATTAATTTTAATTTGCCTACTCCTAATTACTAAAATTTTATTTTTTATTTTTTAAAATATAATTTAAAACATCATCTTCTTTACATAAATAATATTTTTCATCACTTTCTTTTATTGGAATAAAATCATGTCTTTCTAATGATCTTGATAAGAAATAAATAGGATCATTTAATTCTAAAAGTCTAAATTCTTTTAATAAAACTGCACTTGCAGAATCATCAAAATCTGCTTTTGCACTAGATAGAAATATTGTAATATGTCTTTGATTAAATAAACCTAATAATTTATTATTATTATCCAAATATAAAATACATTTTGTATTTTTTTCCTTTAATAAATTTAAAATATCTTTAACTTTCATATTTTCAATATTTTTCACAATATGAGCAACTTCTAAATTTGGAACTAATTCACTTATTTTCCCTGGTAAAATTTTTTTAATATTATCCTTTCCATCAAAATTTTCTTTATCATATTCTTCATTACTCATAAAATTATTTTCAACCATCCAATCATCAGAAATATACTTACTCATATAATTCCTAATTCCATCATTAAAGAATACAACAACTCTTTTATCTTCACTTAATCCTTTACAAAATTTAATAGCACCAGCAAGTGCTAAACCAGCACTTCCTCCAATTAATAAACCTTCTTCCTTAATAGCTCTTCTTGCCATAGTAAAACTTTCTTTATCATCAACTTTAATCCATTCATCAACAATATCTCTATTAACATTTTCAGGAACATAAGGTTTCCCAACACCTTCAACTTTATAAGGATAAGGAGCATTTTTATCTAAACTAGAAGGTACAGCTAAAATACTTCCATAAGGATCTATACCAATTACTTTACAACCAGGTATTTTTTCCTTTAATTTCTTCCCAACACCAGAAATAGTTCCTCCAGTACCAGGACTACAAATAAAATAATCAATTTTACCATCACATTGGTCAATTAATTCTTCACCAGTTTGATCATAATGTGCTAAAGGATTACTTAAATTACCATATTGATCTAAATTAATTGCTTTTTCCATTTCTTTTGATAACTTAATAGCAATTTGAACTTCATTTTTAGGATCATTAATAGGAGCATCATCACATCGAATGACTTTAGCTCCTAAAACTTTTAAAACATCTTCTTTTTCTTGAGACATTCTTTTTGCTAATGTACATATCATATTATAACCATTACATATTGACATAAGTGCTAATCCTATTCCTGTATTACCTGATGTTGGTTCTACTAAAGTGTAATTATCGTTTGGTTTTATTTTTCCCATTTTTTCAGCATCTAATACCATTCTACGTGCTGCTCTGTCTTTTGCTGAACCCATTGGATTCATATAATCACATTTTCCTAGAAGTTGACATTTTATTCCTTCACTTTTTGTTATGTTGTTTATTTGAACTAGTGGAGTGAAACCTACTGCTTCAGAAATATTTGAACATATTTTTTTTGGTTTTAAATATGGTTCATGAATTAAATCTGGAGAATTCACATTTGCTGCTTTTGACATTTTTATTTTTCTATTTTTAACAAAGATTTTTATTCAAATTAGATATTTTGTTTATGTATAGTTTTTCAAATTATTTTTTTTTCTTGGTTAAGATAAAAATTATTTGTTATAAAAAAATATTTTTAAAAAAAAATATTTATATAAATATTATTTGAAATTATAAAAATTATAAAAAATATAAAAATTAGTTTTTTAATTAAAAATAAATGAAAATTAACTAATTTATATGTTTTAAAACAATAATATATTGTATATACTTTTATATTTTTTATATTTATTGTTGAATAAATTGGAAATTCAATTCCATATCTCTAAAATTTCCTTGTGTTCTATAACTTTCAAGAACAGAATCTTTTTCTTCAGGTTCATAAGAATTTGGAATTTCTTCTTCATAAGTTTTCCCATTTCCACCACTTTGAAAAGGTTGATCAGCATATCTTCTACAACCTAAATACATATATTTCTCTTTTTTTTTTAATTTCAAAGGTGGAATATCACCTTCAAGTGATATAATATTTTTAAAATATATTTTTGGTTCAAAATAAAGAATATCCTTTCCTTTATTTTGAATATAAAAAAATGATAAAGCAGAATTTTCAAATCTATTTCCAGTAAATAATACAATTTTATTATCAAATCTAGCTTTATATTTTTTTAAACTTTCAACTTTTGGAATCATAATAGATTTTAATAAAGAAAAATCAGTATCAGATTGCATTTCACATAATTGAATAGGATCAGAACAAGTTATATTAAGTGCATATTTTCTAGGAGGTACCTCACAAATTTTATAACTAACATTATATATACAAACATATTCTCCTGCAATTAAATTAGTAGAAATTGATTCATTATAAGCAGAGTCAACATATGTAAATTGATCATCATCAATTTTTGCTAAAATTAAATTCTCAATTACATTTTGTCCTGATGTTATTTTTCTATGAAAACGATAACTTTTTGAACAAATACAAAATGAACAAATAATTTGTCCATTATCAGTTTTTGGAACTTGAATTTTCAATACATTAAATTGATCAGCATCATCTTTACTTACTTTAATAGATGTTGAATATAATGGATTTAATGGAACACAAATAGAAACTTTATTAAAATATTTACAAAAATTTTCAAAATCAATCCAAAATATACCATCATTAATTTCTTGATCATTATAATTAAATTTTTGTCTAGTATCATCATTCCATTTATCACTTTGATCACTCCAATCTCCAGTCCATTCTCCTTTTCCAAAAGGATTTCTTAATTTAATTAATTTAACAGTTTCTCCATTAACTTCTCTTTCAAAAGCAGAAACTAAAGAAAAAGTATGATTAGCAATTAAACCAACACTTTCAATATCATTATTATTATCTTGATCAATAGTAGCAGTCATAATACATTTATAAGCATCAGCTTCTCTTATATTTTTCCAAAAAGAATTTTTATTCTCTTTTTCAATTTCAATTGGTATAGTAGTAAAAGGAGTAAAAGCTTCAAAAACTTCTCTAGGATAACCAAATATAATATTACCATAACCACCATTAACTTTAGCCCAAACTTTTTCTAAAATTACACCCCAAAGTGCTTGTGTTTCAGTATCAGAAAAAATTGGTTTATTTGTACTTTTTCTAACAGGAAACATATCATCAATAGGTATAATTTTCCAAAAACCATCAATTTTTAATCCTACTTCAATTGCTGAACCATCATTTGGTAATTCTACAGTTTTAAATAATTGAAGAATTAAACGAGGAAATTCACTCATTGCTGCTAATGTTGCTACAAAATATGCATCTGATACTTCTCCTATTTTTATATCTTTTATTGTCATTTTATCATTGAAGATTCTACCTTCTGGCCAAATTTCTTTTGCATGTTTCCATACTATGTCTCCTTCTGATAAATTTTGTTGTCTTATTATTCTTTGAGATTTTTCTTTTCTTTCATTATCTTCGTCTTTTCCTATAAATGATTGATAATTTGGAGGAAAATTTTGATCTGTGAATGAACCTGGATTTGGTTTTTGGTTTTTATAATAATTTTCATTTTTTGTTATATATGTATTTAAATTTTGAGAAAAATCTACTTGTTCATCTTTGTCGTAAGCTATTCCATTTTTTATTTCGTGATCATCATCATCATCTAATGTTTTACTACTACCGCAACCCATTTCAGTTATATATTAAATTAATTTTTTATGAACAAATATTATTTGATTTTTTATTTTTTTTTTACTTTTTTTTTGGGTTTTTTTTAAGAAAATATAATTGCTTTTTTATGTTTAAAAGTATTTATTTGATATTTTTTTATAAATTTTTTTTTTATTAAGAAATTAATTATAAAATTAAAATATTTTAATTTGGAAAAAACTGATATTATTAACGGATAATAAAATGTGATTTAATTTGATGAAAAAATATTAAATTTATTTATTAAAAATGGAATTAAACGAAAACGAAATTCTGGATCAAGTAAAAATAAATATATAATAAAAACAAAATAGATATATCCTTATATAGCTCCAGAATCATTAGATAATAGTTTAGTATCAAATTTATTAAATGACCAATATTCATTTAAAATAAATAGTTTACTTGAATTAAAAGAAATTTCCAAATATGTTAAATCAAAAGAAATTTTAATAAACTTATTAAAAAAATGTGATTTTTTAAAATTATCAGATGAAAATGAAATAGCAACTTATGATTTACCTGAAGGAATAACAGTATTTTCTATTTTAAATATTCCTCCTAAAATGAATAAAAAAGAAGTAGAAAAAAATATTGAATTAGATAATTTACAATTTAGTAGATTATATAAAAAGAGTTTTTATTGGATTTTATCAACGAATGATAAAGAAACTATAATTTGTTCTCAGAATTCTTTAAGAGAATTAATTTTTGATGATACAAAAGTTAAATATGATATGAAAAATAAAAATCAATTAATGAAAATAATAAAAGAACAAATTGATAGGAATTCATATCAAAAAGAAGCTAAAAATTTAGGAATAAAGAAAAATGAAAAAAAATATGATGATAAAACTTCAAATAATGATTCAGATGCTTTTTCATGGAGAAAAGGAAGTGCAAGTGGATTTTCTTCTTTTGATAATAATGAGTATATTTTTATTTAATCTTTTTAGAAAACCAATTTATAAAAAAAATTATAAAAATTTCAAAAGAAATAGATTTAATTCTGATAATGCACCAAGTAGATTTAATAATAATAATAGAATTCCACAAAAAGAAAATCAAGAAATTGAAATAGATATATCAAATTTACATTATCCAATTAATAGTAAATTATTTTATAAAAATACACTTTTTTACTTTTAGTTAAATATAAATATTCATATAATGATATGAAACAATATTTTAAAAAAATTGAAGAATTAAATTTATTGAAACAACCAAATTATTTATCAGATAATGCAAAAGATATATTAAGTGATAAACCAAAGCAGATTATTGCTTTGGATAAATTGATTGAGGAATTTGAGAAAAATGATGTTAAAATTAATCAAAATAGTTCTAATTATAATAAAGATTTAAGTGGAGTTAAAATTCCAAAAATGAATCCTTTGATGAATATGCCTAAAGTTTTTAATAAATTTGATATGATTCCTGGTAATAATTTCATTTCTCCATTTACTAATTTTGATCAACCTATTGATGAAGAAAATAAATAAGGTTTTAAATTTAGTTTTTAATAATATATAAAAGAATTTTTTTTTTTAAAATATAATAAGATATAGTTTTTATTTGCTTTTAATTTATTTTATTAAAATATTATTTACAAATAAATTGAACAAGATAAAAAGATGATTTTTTTGAAGGAATAATAATCTTTATTTGAAATGAAATAAACTTAATATTTTTTTGATAATCTGAATGAATAATAAAGAAATAATTTATATTGGTTTACTTAATCTACAAAGAAATAATGAAGAATTATTTAAATAATTATTTTAACAATTGTATAATTAAATAAATATATTTTTTTATATTGTTAATAAATATTATATGATTGTAAATGATTTATCAAGAAAATGTAAAATTTAATTATTTTCAATATAATTAAACATTTTTAAAATTTATTTGAGGATTTTTTATTTTTTAAAGTAATTAAATTATAAGTAATTTCAATATTATTAAGACTGAAAAAATTTATAATTTTTAATTTATTTTTATCAACATTCACAAAAATGCTTGAGCCCAAATCATTATTATTTATTAATAAAATAAATATTTAATTTTATAAATTAAACATTTAAAAAATAATTTATAATTAATTATTCTTTAGAAAATAAAATCATTTGATTATATTTTTCTTCATCATTTCCTTTTTTTAATTCATTTTTTTTCATTTGTTGATTTTTTTTAATTTGACTATCTGTTCTAAACTCTAACACTCTTCTATTTAAAGGATAATAGTTTTTTTTACTTTTTTCAATAATAATTTTCATTTCTTCATTTCTTTTTTTATCAATAAATTCTCTTATTTCTTTTGAATTTTCATTCTTTTTATTCTGTAAATATTTATCTGATAATTGTATCATAAAGGAAAGATTGTATTTATTTTGTGAAAGAATTTTATTATTTTCTAGAACATATTCAATAATATTTTCATAAATTTTCAATAAAATTACACAATAATCATAAATAAAATATTTTATTTCATTAGAAAAACTATTTTTATTTTTAATTATATTATTAAAAAGATCTTTATTAACTAAATTATATATTCTTTGTCTTGTATAATTTTTATAATTTGATTTTAAAAAAGTATTAATAAAATCAATTAATTTATTTAACAAAAGAGTATAATCATATTTATAATTTTTTTTTATAATATTATATTTTTCAACATTCACTTGTTCCATATCAATAAAAATACCAAAAGATGGTTTATTAATATATTTTTTTTTATTTTCTTCATTATCATTATTATTAATAATAATAGATTGATAAATATCATTTAATGTTTTATTTCGTTTAATTAAATCTTGATATTTTGTATTTTTTTTATTTATTATTTCATCTATTATAATTCCATATTTTTCAACATCATTGTTTATAATTTCTAACTCACTTCTTAATTCTTCTTTATTTCTATTTATTTTTTCATTTTCTTTTAATAAATCTAAATTTTTATCTTCTAAAGCATTAATAATATCAATAAATTCTTCTGGGGAATTTAAAATAGGGATTTTATCTTTAATATATGGATTTATTTTTTGAAGTAATACATCATCATTTACATTTTCTGATTTCAAAGTATTCATTCTCTTTGATAAAAATTTATTTTTTGTTTGCATAAATTTTATTTTTTTTTCTTCTTTTTTTGAAGGATTTAAATTGGAAGAAGAATTTTTTTTAAAGATTTCTGTATTTAATTCGTTTTGAGATATAAATTTATGAACTGTATTAATATTTATTTTTACATTTAAAGATTTAATTTTTTTTATTATGTTGTCTCTATTTGTTGCAATATTTATTTCATTTAGAAGTTCTTTAGGAAGTTTAGAAATCTTTAATTTAACCATTAATAAAAAATTTCTTATATCAATTAATTTTTCTAAATTTAATTGAGTGTTTACTATATTAAGTAATAAATTATCCACTATTATTTGAGCATTGTATTGTTCTTCATTTAATTTTTCTAATTTATATATTTCATCATTTTTTTGTCTTTCTAAAAATTTTAAATAATTTCCCATATTTTCTTCATAATTTTTTAATTTTTGAATAAAGGAATTTAAAAGTTTTTGAAATTTAATATTTTTATTTTTTACCTTTTTCAAATCATTCTTTTTTGAATTTTCAAGTCTTTCTTTTTGATATTTCCTTAATATTTGAATTAAATAATATTTTTGACAATTTTTCATTAATTCATTTTTATCCTCTGAAATACCTACATATAATAATTCATTAATATCAAATGACATTTTTGAATATTTAACAATGGTCTTCATTGTTTCATCAGTAATATCAGAATTATTTAAATTTTTTTCTTGTAAAATTGGTAAAAAAGATTTCACTTTATTTATTGGTTTTTCATTCACTGAATAATCTGTATCATCAAAACTACTTGATTTTATTTTTTTAAATGTATTTTTTTTTTGTGATTTAAACATTTCATTAAATGCACTTATTCTATTTCTTGCTTTAAATGTGTTTTTATATTTTAAAATATTGTTCTTTATTTTTATAAAATTTGTTATTGTAAGATTATTATTTGTATAATTTGAATCTCTTAATTTTTTTTTGAATAAATTCATATTATATAACATATTAGAACTACTATTTGTTCTTTTTAAATATGTATTTGGATTTGTTGTATTACTTGAAAAAGAAAAAAAAGTTTTTTCAAATGAAGGATTACTTTTATTTTTTATCATATTTTCAATTATTTTTTATGTTGAATTTTTATTCAATGAATAATTGCATACATAATAAAAATAAATATTTAAATTAATTAAAAAAAAAAATAGAACAATCTTAATAAAATTTATAAACATAAATTAATGAATTTCAATTCTTATAATAACAATAATTAAGTTATTATCTTTTAACTGATATAAAAAATTTTTCATAATATAATTTTATATTAAAAAATGTCATCTAATCAAACATCGACTCAAAGAGAAACAAAAGGGGAAAATCTCCCAGATGGTTTACCAAAAATATTATTGTCAGTATATTCAAATGACAAAATATTATACCAAAGATATTATCCTAACACTGCAACTTTTGGTGATTTAATAGAAGATTTTGAATCAAACATAAAAGAAACTCAAATTAAGAATAAAATAGAGTACAATTTCAAAAAGAAAAAAGTAAACAAAAAAGATAGAATAATAGATATGAATAAAATAGATAAAAACTCTAAATTAATAGATATAAATGTAATATTAGATTTATCTGATTTATCTTTAGAAAAAGAACCAAAAAATACTCCTTTAAAAAAAATATTTAAACCACAATCAAATCCTTTTAATATTATATCTTATTCTCCAAAAGAAGGAGATATAACATTAGAAACATATCCTCAAAAAGATATAATAGAAAATTCCTTAGATGAATTTTCAGATAAGTCATCTTATTGTAATTCAAATGATGCTTTGTATATTAGTGGAGGTGAAAAAGATGGTAAACCTTTAAATCATTTTTGGAAAATTGATCATAATAGAAAAGTTGTTGAACATAGTGAAATGCCTATTTCTAAAAGTAATCATTCTATGATATTTATTCCTGAAAAATATATTTTAATTGCTGGAGGAAATAGTAAAGATTGCTTATTATATGATACTGAAAAGAAAGTATTTAATAAATGGGGAAATTTAAATGATGATATTGTTAAACCTTGTTTAATTCTTGATGATGATAATGTTGTTTATTGTTTTAATAATTTTAGTGGAAGTAAAAAAAATTTTGAAAAAAGTGATTTAAAAGCTTTTCCTATTTGGGAAAAAATTAATCCTAAAGTTGCTTCAAATCCTTTTGATTTAAAGAATTTTTCAGCTGTTAAAACTTCAGATGGTAATGTATTATTATTTGGAGGAAATGAATTAGGAAAAAATAAGAAATTTTTTATTTATGATCCTAAAAAAAATGAATTAAAAAATATTGATACTCCAAATCAAATAATTGAATCAAATGATAAGAATTTTTATCCTATTAATAATTATATTTCAGTTAACATTCCAGATGATTTTAATAAAGATAAAGAACTTTTAATATTAAATAAAAATAATCAAACTTTAAAAAAAATACCTTTTGAAATAACAGAAAGTGAGAAAATAATAGATGATCAAATAGATTATAAAGTTCCAAATAATTTAGCAACAGGAAGTTTTACAATGAGATCAAGAAGTAAACAAATACCTGAAATTCAAGAAGAAGATTTATCTGATGAAGAAGAAAAAGATGAAAAGCAAAATAAAAGTAAAGGTCCTCCAAAACCTCCACCTAAAATAAAGGGAATTGCAAATTTAGGTAATGTTTTAAAGAAGAAATTAACTCTTTTAAAAGATAAAGATGATAAAGAAAATAATGTTGAAATTATTTCTGGTGTTATTCCAGGAGAAGAAAAGAAAGACAATAAAGTTATAGGAAATGATAAAGTAAAGGATTTAATAAATAAATTAGAAGAAAATGAGAAAATGAATAAATTAAGAAGTGCAGTTAAGAAAAATCCAAATTTAGATAGGTCAAAAATAAATAATAATTTAGTAACATTATCAACTCCTCAATTACATAAAGGTTCAACTAATTTAGATTTACCTCCTCCAGAAGAAGAAAAAAAAGTTGTTAAAAAAGAAGAAGAACCAAAAATTGAAAAAATTGAAACTTTAAACGATGAAATAACTGAAAGAGAAGAAGATCCAGGACAATTTCATCCAATAAAACTTCAAACTAATCCAAAATTAAAAATTCCTTTATCTTCATATGGTTCAAATGTTGAAAGAGATATTTTAGATAAACAAACAATAGATAATAATAATATTCAAGGAGAAACAATAAATATAATTTCTCCTGAAATAAAAGTCGAAAGTGATAATATCAATTTAAAAACTCCAAAAATAGATTTAAAAGGTAAAAGTGGGAATGATAATATTAAAATAACAGGTAAATTTCCTGGTGTAGAAATAGATAAAAATGAAGAAAAGAAATCAAATCAAAATTCAGCAATTTATAATTTAGAACCAACAACTAAATATGAAGTTCCTGATTTTTCAGGTGGGAAAGATTTTACTAAACCAGATATTAAAACGACTTTAACTCAAAAAGATGAATATGAAGAAATTGAAATTTCTGGTGAGGAAGGTGAAGAAGGTGAAATTATTGAAACTACAACTACAACAAAGAAAATTAAAAAAAAAGGAAAAGGAAAACCTGTTGTATCTACTACTACTAATACTGTTATTACTAAAGAAGTTGTTATTGTTCCTAATGAAACAATCTCTGGGGTTATTCCTGGAAAAAAGATTGATGAGAATTTACCTAATGTTAATGTTCAAGATGGAGAAATTAATGTTAATAATACTCCTGCTGATGAAAATGTTAATGATGATTTTAATTTTATTGAAACTGATGAAGGCTATACTCCTATTTTATTAAAGAACATTATTACTCAAGATATTAATGATCCTGTTCATTTAAATAAAATGAATATTCAACCTCAAAATATTGAAATTGATGGTTTTTCAGGAACTGTTAATGGGAAAAATATTAAAATACCTAATAAAAATTTAAAATTTCCACAATTGAAACATAATGTTCAAATTTATAATCCTACTGTAAAATCGAATATTCCTGGTGTTAATGTTAAAGGAGAAAAAGGTGAAATTAATGTAAATGTTCCTGGGATTGATGCTAATGCAGGAAAAGTTAATGTTCATGCGCCTAATATTAATATGAAAGGAAAAGGAGATGTAGATATTACTGGAACAATACCTGGAGTAAGTACTGGAAAAATTGATGTAAATGCACCTAAAGTTGATGTTAAAGCTCCTAAAGTAGATGTTCATGCACCTAAAGTTGATGTGAAAGCACCTAAAGTTGATGTTAAAGCACCTAAAGTAGATGTGAAAGGAAAAGGGGATATTAATGTACCTGATGTTAATATTACTGGAACAATACCTGGAGTAAGTACTGGAAAAATTGATGTAAATGCACCTAAAGTAGATGTGAAAGCACCTAAAGTAGATGTTAAAGCTCCTAAAGTAGATATAAATGCACCTAAAGTAGATGTGAAAGCCCCTAAAGTAGATGTTAAAGCACCTAAAGTAGATATAAATCCACCTAAAGTAGATGTTAAAGCTCCTAAAGTAGATGTGAAAGGAAAAGGAGATATTAATGTCCCTGATGTTAATATTACAGGAACAATACCTGGAGTAAGCACTGGAAAAATTGATGTAAATGCTCCTAAAGTTGATGTTAAAGCACCTAAAGTAGATGTAAATGCTCCTAAAGTAGATGTTAAAGCCCCTAAAGTAGATGTTAAAGCTCCTAAAGTAGATGTTAAAGCACCAAAAGTTGATGTTAAAGCTCCTAAAGTTGATATTAATGTACCTGAGATTGATAGAAAAAGTTTTGAAATAGATTCCAATATTGATATAGAAAATCCTAAAATAGATTTAAAAACAAAAGGAAGTGCAAATATAAAACCTCTATCTGTTGATGTTAAAGCACCTAAAGTAGATGTTAAAGCCCCTACTGTTGATGTTAAACCACCAAAAGTAGATGTGAAAGCTCCAAAAGTAGATGTTAAAGCACCTAAAGTGGATGTAAAAGAAACAAAAATTGATATGAAAGTACCATCATTTGATGTTAAAGCACCAAAAGTAGATGTAAAAGCTCCATCAATTGATGTGAAAGCACCAAAAGTTGATGTAAAAGAAACAAAAATTGATATGAAAGTGCCATCAGTTGATGTAAAAGCACCTAAAGTAGATGTTAAAGCACCAAAAGTAGATGTTAAAGCACCTAAAGTGGATGTTAAAGCCCCTACTGTTGATGTTAAAGCACCTAAAGTAGATGTGAAAGCACCTAAAGTAGATGTTAAAGCACCTAAAGTAGCTCTTCAAGCTCCAACATTAGAAGTAAAAAAACAAGATATTAAATCCCCTAAAATAGATTTATATGCTCCAGAAGAAGATGATTTCATGGGAGCAATAAAAGGAAAAACTCCAACAATAACAATCCCAAAAATAGATGCAAAAGCTCGTATAGAATCTAGTAAGAGTTTAGACAAGCCTCCTTCAATAGAATTAAAACCTAAAGCGAAAGTTTCAGCTCCAAATATAAAAATAAACAGACCAGAAACAGGAGTGAGAATTGAGCCTCATGTAATACCAAAGCCTCGAATATCCTTAGTAAATCCATCAACCAAAAAAGATGTTAAAATTGAAGCTCCAAGAATTTCAGTAAACTCACCTAATGTTTCAATAAATAAAAGTCAAAGTTTCGAAGCTCCAAGTATTAAAATAAGATCAAATACAAAAAAGCAAGGACCAGTTAAATTAGTAACACTTGATCATCCAGAATATTCTAATAGTTATAATACTAAAATATCAAGTGGAATTGATATAGATAAATTAAATTATATATTAACATTAACAGATTTAATGTCACTTGATGTGAATGAGCCAATAGATTTATCAAGTAATTACGAATCTGAAATTAAATATAATAAATATGGTGGAATAGAAGTTGGAGATCCAGATTATCATTTGAATATGGAAAATAGAGGAATAGAATTAAAAGATGGTTATTATGATATAAACAAAGATTTTGAAGGAAATGATGAATTGACACTTAATCAAAAATGGAATACTAAATTAAAAGGAAATTACGGTGGAATAGAATATGAATTAGATGAAGAACCAGGTGAATTTGTTATTGAAAGAGACTCAAATGGTTATTTCAAACCAATTGATTATAATATTGAAATACCAAGTAATTTAGATGAAATTCCTAATTCGAAAGTTAAAAATAGAGTTCATAATCCTAAAGAAAGAGTTATTATTAGGAAAAAAGATAATAAAGATACTTCAGCTACTGGAATTAATGATGAGGGTCTTGTTATGGTTTATTCCAGAAGACCTAAAATGCATGAAACTATCACTGAAACAAAAAAAGCGGATATTCCTCAAATTATGGAGTTTCAGAAAGGAGAATTTAATTTGGATTCTCTTGCTGATTATAATCCAAAAAAATAAATAAGGCTTATAATTTAATTTTTCTTTTTGTTTTTAAAAAAAATCCTTTTTTCTTTTTTATCTTTTTTATCTGTTATTTAATTTAGTTTATATTATAATTTTTGATTTTTTTATGATTATTTATATATATTTCATACCGTTTTTTTACATTCTATATAATTTCTTGATTTACTTTTGATTATATTCTTTTTATTTCTAAAATCTTCATATTTATCTTTAGGTTTAATAACACTTATTATTTTATTATTCAATTCATTTATAATTCCTCCTTTTTTCTTAAAATTCCCTTTATTTATCATTAAAAAGAAATTTTCATGATATTTATCCCATTTCCTATTCATAATATTAGGATAATGAACAATATCTCTTTCATTAGTTAATATATTATATGTACTAGAAGACTTTCTTTTAAAATGACACATTTCATCATTATTTAAATTATCACCTTCTGAAATTTTATAATCATTTATATTTGAAAAATAACCAGTTTTTTTTGGTTCAATTTCAGAAGAAATTGTATTAAAAGTTTTTTTATCAAAAGAAGAAATTTTATATTTATTTCCTATTAATTCTAAATTATTTTTATCTATTTGATTTTTAAATTTAAAACTAAGTTTAGGTATATTTGTTCTTAATGATTTTAAACCTTTTTCATATAAATTTCTATCATTTATATTACCTGCTGAAATATTATATTTTAAATTATTTAATTTCTTTTCTTTTTTTTCTTTTATTTGTTCTCTTTTTTTCTCCATTTCAAAATCAAAATCAGTTCTAATATATTTTAAAATAAGAGGATTTTGACTATATTCTCTTCTACTTTTTATATAATCAATTAATTTAACTTGATTAGCATTAAATTCCATTTGTTTAAATATTTCATTTCTATTGACTGGAATAATTTCATCAAGAAAAGGATTTTTATAACCATTTTTATTTTCTTTTAAATTATCTAATCTAAAAACATCAGGTGCTTCTGAATTATAACAAAAAACTTCTAAATTTTTTGTAATAGGATTTCTTATTTTTACTCTTTGTTTATTTATTATACTATATTGACTTAATGGTAATGGAAAATCAGAGGAAACTGCATTATTATTAAACATTTATTTTTTAATTGTTTAAATTTCAATTAATTAAATTATTTAATTTAAAATAAGTTCATTATATTAAATTATTTATATTATTAAATTAGGATCTTCATTCATATAATATTTATATATTTTTTCACTTAAGGCTTTTCCTATTTTTTTTATTGTTCCTTTTGCTTTATTTTCTATTTCTATATTTTCTAATAAGGATTTTTTTTCTTTTTCTGTGTATTGATCACTTAAATATATTTCATATAAACTATTTAATGTTGGGTATTGTTTTACTATTGAAATTGCTTTTATTTCAGATATTCCATTTATACACATTAAATTCTTTATAAAATCTTTATTTTTTATTCCTTCAATATCACATAAATTTGTTAATTGCACAGGTTTAGATTCAAAAAAAGTTAATTTAGATTTAGAATCTTTATTAATTAAACTCTCAATATAATTATATAAATAATCAGTTAATTCATTTGAATTTGCTATATCTAAACATTTAATATTCATTTCTGTTTGAACAAAATATTTAAATTCTCCTTTTTCGTTTTTTTCATTTGAATCAAAATTAACTTGATATAACAAAACTGTTATATTATGAGTATCAGTTATTTTTGTTAAATGATCAAGTGTTTCTAATAAAATCTGATTATTTTGAACATTTTTAATAAAATCATTTTTACATTGAATAATTAAAAAATAAATAATATTTTTAAAATTAGCTCTAATAATATTACTATGATAAGGTAAATCTTCTAAATTTAAAAATTCTTTTTCTAATTCAATATTCCCTTTCTCAAATAAATCAATAATAAAAGTTTGTAATAAATTATTACTAAAATCCATAGTGATACTAAATTTCGGTTTAATTGTGTACTTTTGACTTTTAGACAAGACCTGAGAATAAAATTTCATATTTATCTGAAGAAAAAATAATTATTTAATTTAATATTTAAAAATAAATTTTTTATATCTCTACAAAACGATCTATAAATTTTAAATCAATCAATAAAATAACAAATAAAATAGATAAAAAAAATGAAAGGAATAAAGCAAATAAATAATTTTTGTTTAACACGTCAAATAGGCAAAGGAGCTACTGCAATAGTATATGAGGGAGTAGATAATAAAACAAATACACTTGTAGCAGTTAAAGCAATTGCAACAGCAAAATTTCAAGATAAAAGAACTTCAGAATATTTTAGAAGAGAATTAAAATTACTTCGTCAATTAAATCACGATAATATTATTAAAATAAAAGGAGTAGAAAAAACAGCTCATAATTTATATTTAATATTAGAATATTGTAATGGAGGAAATTTACTTGAATATAAAGTATATTATAATAAAACAAAAAAAGCAGAATTAAATGAATTTTTCATTCAAAAAATATTACGTCAATTAGTAAATGGTTTAGAATATATGCATAATAATCACACAGTTCACAGAGATATAAAATTAGAAAATATATTATTAAATTTTAATAAATTTCCAAACACAGTGAAGAAAGATGAACAGCCTAAAAAAGTAGAATATTCAGAAGTATCATTAAATGATTCTTTCACAATTAAAATAGCAGATTTAGGATATGCAAGAGAATTAGAAGGAGCAGGAATGGCATCAACAATATGTGGAACTCCAATAACAATGGCTCCTGATATAGCATTAAATAATAATAATAAAGACAAACATGAATATAATAATAAAGCAGATTTATGGTCTTTAGGAGCTTGTACTTATGAATTATTAATTGGACAACCTCCTTTTTATGCTAGAACTTATCAAGAATTATTTCAACAAATTAATAATGGAAAATATACTTTACCTAAAAATATGAAATTATCTGTTGAAGTTATTACTTTTATTAATGGATTATTACAATTTTATCCTGAAAAAAGATTTGATTGGGAACAAATTAAAAATCATCCTTTTATTAAAAATGATGTTACTACTTTTCATTTTATAGATTTAAAAACTGTAAAAGAAGGAGATGCTAAAAATTTAGAATTAAATACTAAAAATTGTGATAATTTTTTATGGTTAAATTTTAAAACTGATGCTTTAAATGTTAATTTAGATAAAGTTAATGTTGAAACTGTTAAAGAACCTGAATTAAAAAAGAAAATAGAAGAAAATAAAATTGAAAATGAAGAAATTAAAAAAGCTCTTGAAGAAGAAAAAAAGAAAATTGAAGAAGAAAAGAAAAAATTAGAAGAAGAAAAAAAGAAATTTGAAAAAGAAAAAGAAGAATTATTAAAATTAAAAAAAGAAAATGAAAATTTAAAAGAGAAAAATTTGAAAGAAAAACAAGAATTAGAAAAGCAAAATAAAAAAAGAAAAGAAGAAGATGAGAAAATAAAGAAAAAAAATGAACAAAATAAAAAAAAAGAAGAAGATATAAAAAAGAAATTAGAAGATTTAGAAAAAAAAAGTAAAGATTTACAAAACGAAAAATTAGAAGCAGAAAAATTAAAAAATGATGCAGAAAAAATAAAAAGCGAAGCAGAAAAAATGAAAAAAGATGTTGATGATAAAAATAAATTAATATCAAAACAAAAAGAAGAAGAAAATAAATTAAAAGAAGAAGAAGAAAAAAAAAGATTAGAAGAAGAAAAAAAAAAAGAAGAAGAAATTAAAATAAAAGAAAAAAAATATAAAGAAGAACAAGAAAAATTAAAAAAAGAATTAGATGACTTAAAAAATCAACAAGAAAAATTAAAAAATGAAGTAGAAGAAAAAAATAAAATAAAAGATGAGTTAAAAAAAAAAGAAATTGAAAAAGAAGAATTAGAAAAAAAAAAAAAAGAAATATCAAATGAAAAAGA
>JAEEGI010011835.1_pt1 | contig 18754 bp, 17 predicted proteins | sample 8958751 | NCBI WGS metagenome assembly JAEEGI01 (sample SAMN16246545, study PRJNA631951) | gut metagenome | biome: gut microbiome; feature: rumen; material: KS-attached | host: Bos | place: Iran: Karaj | collected 2018-10 | reverse complement strand
ATCTTGTTGGAGACGTTTGCCAGAGCAAAGCCCTGGGCATAGGAGAACAGGGCGCTGATGATGTACAGGCCCAGAAGGATCAGCATCACCCGGCTCACATAGCCGAAATCCACGCCGTTGGTGCCGCCGGCGGTGACCGCCGCCACGCCCCGGGAGATCTCGTCCGTGACCTTGGCCAGGATCCTGGGGTTCACCGTGGCCAGCACGGTGGAGCAGACGGAGCAGATGGAGACCAGAAGGATGAGCCACTTGAAATCCATGAGATACTGGATCAGGTGCTTCATGCTGCCCTTGAAATCCTTGGGCTTTTCTCCCCGCATGGCGCCGGGGCCTCTGCGTCCTCCGCCCGGTCCGCCTCTGCGGCCGTCCTTCTGCTTGCTGGTATCCGGCCGCACCAGGGGGCGGTAGCCGGGATTATCCTGCTCCATGCCCGTCAGGCTGGGTCCCTCGTCCTTGAAGTCCATCTTGGGCATCAGGAGCTTCATGATCCCCTTGGGCTTGGGGAAATCGGGCAGCTCGCCCGCTTCCATCCTGCGCTTGAATTCCTCCGGGTCCATCTTCTCCGGATCGAAGTCCTTGGGATCGAATTTCGGAGGTCCCTTCTTGGGATCGAACTTTTTCGGGTCGAATTTGGAGGGGTCGAACCCCTGCGGCGCTCCCGGCGGAGGTCCTCCCGCAGGAGGTCCCATCTTCCGGGGATCGGCGCCGGCGGTCCTTTTCTCTTCGTCCGCTCTGCTCATGCCAATTCCTCCTTTGAAAGCTGGCTCTCCGCGATCTCACGGTAGGCCTCGCAGGTCTGCAGCAGCTCCTTATGGGTCCCGTGGCCCACCACGCGGCCCTCCTCCAGGACCAGGATCTGATCTGCGTTCATGATGGTGCTGACCCGCTGGGCGACGATCAGCACGGTGGCGTTCTCCGTGGATTCATACAGGGCCTTGCGCAGATTCGCGTCGGTCCGGAAGTCCAGAGCGGAGAAGCTGTCGTCAAAAATGAAGATGGGCGGATTCGCCAGCAGGGCCCGGGCAATGCTGAGGCGCTGCTTCTGGCCGCCGGAGACGTTGTCGCCGCCCTGGGCGATGGGGATTTCCAGACCGTTGTTCTCGGGATTGATGAAGTCCGCCGCCTGGGCCACCCGGATCGCCTGATAGATCTCCTCGTCCGTGGCGGTCGCCTTGCCCAGGCTCATGTTGGTCGCCACGTCGCCGGAGAACAGCAGGCCCTTCTGGGGCACATAGCCGATATTCTGCCGCAGCTCATGGAGCGACAGCTCCCGGATATCGATGCCGTCCAGCAGGATCTGGCCTTCGGTCACGTCGTAGAACCTGGGCACCAGATTGATGAGGGTGGATTTGCCCGAACCGGTGGAGCCGATAAAGGCCACGGTCTGGCCCGGCTGGATATCCATATTCACGTGCTCCAGCACGCACTGTTCCGCATCCCCGTACTTGAAGGAGACGTCCCGGAATTCGATATGGCCCTTGGCCCGGCCGCCCAGGCTCTTGGGGGCCTCCGGCTCCTCGATGCTGGGCTCGGCGTCCAGGATCTCTGAAATACGGGTGGCAGCCATCAGGGCGCGGGGGATGAAAATGAACATCTGGGCGATCATCAGGAAGGACATGATGATCTGCATCACGTACTGCATATAGGCCAGCATATCGCCGATGGGCATCTTGAAGGCCGCCACGTGGTGGCCGCCGACCCAGATGATCAGCAGGGTCATGCCGGAAAGGATCAGGTTTTCCACGGGATGCAGGGTCGCCATGGTCCGCTGCACGAACAGGCCCGTATCCGTGATGTCCTTGTTGGCCGCGTTGAAGCGCTTCTCTTCCAGCTTCTCGTTGCCGAAGGCGCGGATGACCAGCATGCCGGTGAGGCTCTCTCTGGCCACCAGGTTCAGCTTATCGGTGAGCTTCTGCATGATCTGGAACTTCGGCACCACAAGCTTGAACATGACCACCTGCAGGCCCAGGAGCAGGACCACCGCCATGGCCACGATCCAGCTCATGCCCACGCTCTTCCGCAGGGCCATGGTGATGCCGCCGATGCAGTAGATGGGCGCCATGAACACCATGCGGATACCCATCATGGTGACCATCTGCACCTGCTGCACGTCGTTGGTGCTGCGGGTGATGAGGGTGGCGGTGGAGAACCGGTCGATATCCTCGCTGGCAAAGCTGGTGACCTTGGCATACACGTCATGCCGCAGCCGGCGGCCGATGCCGGCGGAGGTGCGGGAGGCAAAAAAGTTGGTGCCCACGTCCGCCAGGCCGCTCATCAGGGAGAACAGCAGCATGATGCCGCCGATCTTCAGGATATACCGCTGCTGGGTCTGCTGCAGCGGGGCCTCAAATTCCCTGTAGAAGGCCTTGGTGAAGGTGATGGCGATGCTGTTGAGCATGCCCGCATTGTTCTTCGCCGCGGCTTCCCGGCCTTCGGCGATCTGGGCGTCGCTGATGCTGCTGCCCAGGGCCTCCAGCTCCGCGCTGTTCATGGCGGTGTAATCCTGTTCCCCCGCCGCAAAGTACAGGGTGTACATCGCTTTCTGGTAAACCGGCTGCAGCCGCCCCAGGGCTGCGGGATCCTTCTCGGTGAGCACGTAGGCTCCGCTTTTGGCAAGACCCGGGAAACGCTTCCGCATGGCCGCATCCGCCGTGCCCGCGTCCTTCCAGGTATAGGAAGCATCCAGGAGCTCCCGGTCCTCTGCGCCGGCGAAACGCTTCGTCATATCAAAGGCGGCCTTATCCAGCACCTCCGGAGTCGACTCCTCCAGACCGCTCTGGACGATGCCCACGTTCACGATCTTGCTCATGTAGTTGGGCAGGTACAGGTCCAGAATGGTCTGGGCGAAGAGCAGCAAGACTGCTGCAGCCGCCATGAGCGCAAAGGGCTTCAGGTATCTGAGTATCAGTTTCAAGCCTCTTTCCCTCTCCTTTTGTCCTGTTTCATAGATTTAGAACGAACGCCTTCCCCCGGCTCCTGCGGCGAATGGAGCGCATATCCGAAAAGCGTTCACGATTCTACAGATCCCAGCGGCGGAGTCAGTCGCACTCCGGCTCCTCCGGATCGTTGCCGTCCGTGAGCTTCATCAGCAGCTCCAGCAGCGTCCGCTTCTCCCCGGGGGAGAGCGCCGAGAGGAACATGGCGGCAAAGTCCGGCCGGTCGATCACCAGCTCCTGGGCCCTGGCCTTCCCCTCCTCCGTCATGAATACGTTGAACACCCGCTTGTCCCGGCTGTTCTGCCGGCGCTCCACCAGGCCGCCGGCCTCCAGCTTGCTCAGGGTCTCGCTCACTGACTGGGGGCGGAGCTGCAGCAGAGTGGTCATATCCCGCTGGCTGATGCCGTCGGATTCGTTCAGCATCAGCAGGATCCTGTTCTGGGCGCTCGGCCGGCCCCCCACGTTGGCGCCGGGCTCCCCCGCGGTCATTCTCGGCCCGCGGCGCAGCAGGGAAAACAGACGGAAAATGCATTCCATCAGCTGCTCGTTCAGTTCAGGAGCCGTCTCCATCCCATTCATCCTTTCCATGCCGTTAAAATATACGGCGCTATAGTTAAGGTACTTGAGATTACCGCCTATTATAGACCTATACACCGCAAATGTCAATCTAATCAAGTACCTTAAATTCAGTTTTTCTTCGGAATGCCGCTGCGCGCAGGAACAGGAAAAGCGGCGGGGCGTCAAAGCCCCGCCGCTTCCCGGCATTCCCTTATCCCATCAGCGCCGCTCTTGCCTCCGGGTCGGAGAGAAGATCCTCCAGAATATCCCAAAGATGCACAGGCTCCGCCTCCTCCCGGTTCAGGGCGGCGGCCACCAGCTCCGCGAAGGCCCTGTCCTCCGTCACGTCCTCCACCCGTCCGCAGAGCTGACCGTCCCCGGTCCTGGCTTCGATCCCCCATCCGGTATACCTGCCCAGGTCCCGGGACTGCAGCTCCTCCGGGAATATATAGTACCTTATCATTCCCTTTTTTCCCTCTTCCCTGTATGTTTTGTTTTGAACTTCACCGTCACTGTACCATCGGGTCTTTACGGGTGACAAGGAAAACCGTTCGACAGGATCCGACACGAACCGGGGCCTGCACAGGATTCTGTGCAGGCCCCGGGAAGAGGGTCCAACATGTGGAAAATGCTCAGAAATATTTTTTGATCTTTTCCGTGGCGCTCTCCACGGGCGCGGACAGGGTGAGGGTGAAGGACACGCCGTGCTTCGTGCTGAACGCATCCAGCCAATCCAGGAAGGTCTCCGCCGTCTCCACGGACCGATCCTCGAACATCTTATAGAGATTGTCTATGAACACGTGGCAGATATCGTAATTGCAGGCGTGGAGCGCGCTGAGAAAGCCCTTCATGTATTCCGTCGCGCCGAAGTCATAGTCTGATGCCACGATGAGTCTCGCCTGATGGGGAATGTCGAATGTCAAGGAACGATCCTTTTCGATGACGACCACGTCGCCCTGTTCCACGTCCAGCGCCTTCTGCACCAGGTCGATCAGCAGCTTGGTCTTGCCGGAGCCCTTGACGCCCATAATCACTTTGACCATATCCCGTCTCCTTTGCAGTCAATGTATTTCCGTATATGCTCAGTATACCATCACTCCCGCTCCGATTCAACCGTAATCTTCATCATGATGCGGGAGAATTCTGCCTTTGCCGGAAGAAAATCCCGTCCCGCCCGGTGAACAGCAAGCGCAGGCAGCGCAGGAGCACGTCCCTCCATCCCTGGCGGGCCACGTCCGCCCCCGCGGTGATGACCGCGGCGGCCAGCTCCCGTCCGTCTCCGTCCACCAGGCGCAGGCTCCCCAGCGTTTCCCCCTGACGCACCGGCGCTTCCAGCTCCGGGGCAAGGGCGGTCTCCTTCCGCAGGCCGGAGAGCCTGCTTTTCTCCACCACCAGCTTCGTCTCCCCCTGCAGCTCCGGCTGCACCCAGGCCTCCGCGCCCATGCGCACCGGTACCGGGGGCAGGGCGCCGTCCGGCAGCAGTTCCACGAGGCTGTAATTGGCAAAGGCGTGGTCCAGCAGCAGCTTCGCGCTCTCAAAGCGCACGGCGGAGGTGGGCGCATGGAGGATCACCGCCACGAATTCCGTCCCGTCCCGGCAGGCCGAGGCGCTGAGGCAGTACATGGCCTCCTGGGTGAAGCCGGTCTTCAGCCCGGTGGCGCCGGGGTAAAACCGGATGAGCTTGTTCGTGTTGCTCAGGCCGAATTCCCCGTCCCGCACGCTGTCCGTCCAGATGGTGGTGAAGCCGCGGATCCAGTCCTGCTCCAGCAGGCGGCAGGAAAGAAGGGCCACGTCCCTGGCGGAGCTGTAATGCTCCCCCTCGCAGGGCAGCCCCGTGCAGTTGGCGTACAGGGTGTTCGTCATGCCCAGCTCCTCCGCCCGGCGGTTCATCCGCTGTACGAAGGCGCTCTCGCTCCCAGCGGAGGCCTCCGCCAGCAGCACCGCCGCGTCGTTTGCCGAGCTCACCGCCACGGCCTTGACCAGATCCTCCACGGTCATCCGCTCCCCCTCCTGCAGGAAGATCTGGCTTCCGCCCATGGAGGCGGCGTAGGCGGAGCAGGTCAGGGTGTCCTCCGGACGCAGCTCTCCCCGTTCCACCTGTTCGGCAATGAGCAGCAGCGTCATCACCTTTGTCACGCTGGCGATGGGCAGACGTTCATCCCCGCCGCTCTCATACAGGCAGGTGCGCGTCTCCCGCTCCATGAGCACGGCTCCTCCCACCGCCCCGGCCACGTCCTCCAGTGAGGACAGGGCTTCCACTGCCTCCCAGATCTCCGGATCCTCCCCCTCCGGCTCCTCATTCGCCCAAACCGGCTGGATCAGCAGCGCCGCCGCCAGCAGCAGCGCCGGGATCCTTCTTCCCCGCTTCATCGCATGCGCTCCTTTCTCACGGTATTCCGCACTAAATATATGTTCCGATTGACAGGGACATGACCCAGCGGATACAATAGGTAGACTACGAAAAAGAAAAAACGAGGCTGAACCATGAACGATATTCTTCTGCTGAAGCCCGGCGAGCTGGTCCTGAAGGGCCAGAACCGGCATTTTTTTGAGGACAGGCTCCGCTCCAACGTGGCCCGGCGGCTGAAAAGCCTGGGCCGCTTCCGGATCACCTCCGTCCAGTCCACCGTCTATGTGGAACCGCTGGACGAGGATATCGACCTGGACGAGGCCATGCGGCGCTGCCGGCAGATCTTCGGCGTCATCTCCCTGTGCCGGGCCGCCGCCTGTCCCAAGGACAAGGACGCCATCCTGGAGACCGCCGTCCGGTATCTGGAGCCCCAGCTGCGCAGGGCCAAGAGCTTCAAGGTGGAATCCAAACGCAGCGACAAGCGCTTTCCCATGACCTCCATCCAGCTCAGCCAGTATGTGGGGGGCGGGATCGCGGACGCCTATCCCGAGCTGCGGGCGGACATGCACGAGCCGGAGCTGGTGGTGCACGCGGAGGTGCGGGAGACCGCCGCCTACGTCCATGCCGGGGGCATACCCGGCGCAGGCGGCCTGCCTGTGGGCACCTGCGGCAGGGCGGTCAGCCTCCTCTCCGGCGGCATCGACAGCCCCGTATCCACCTATATGATCGCAAAGCGGGGCGTGCAGATCATCCCCGTCCACTTTTTCTCCTTCCCCTATACCTCGGAGCTGGCGAAGGACAAGGTGATCCGTCTGGCGAAAAAGCTGCTGCCCTGGTGCGGCAGGCTGACCCTGGAGGTCATCCCCTTTACCCATATCCAGGAGGAGATCCGGGACAAGTGTCCGGAGGAATTCTTCACCCTCATCATGCGCCGGTTCATGATGCGCCTGGCCCAGGCCGTGGCGATGGCCAACGGCTGCGGCGCTCTGGTCACCGGGGAGAACCTGGGTCAGGTGGCCAGCCAGACCATGGAGGCCCTGCGCTGCACCGAGGCCCCCCTGGATCTGCCCGTGCTCCGGCCCCTCATCGGCTTCGACAAGGAGCAGATCATCGGCATTGCCCGGGAGCTGGACACCTACGATACCTCCATCCTCCCCTATGAGGACTGCTGCACGGTATTCACGCCCCGGCACCCCCGGACCAAGCCCAGCCCGGAGGAGGTGGCGGAGGCGGAATCCGTTCTGGACGTGGAAGCCCTGTGCCGGGAAGCCCTGGAGAACACGGAAAGGATACCCATCAAATGAGCAGAAAAGCGGAGATCCTCGCCGTCGGGACGGAGATCCTGATGGGCGACATCGTGAATTCGGACGCGGCCCTGGTCTCCCGGGCCCTGGCGTCCCTGGGGCTGGACGTGTGCTGGCACAGCGTCGTCGGGGATAATCCGGAACGCCTGCGCAGGGCCGTGGAGACCGCCCGGGGCCGGGCGGACGTGCTGATCACCACCGGCGGTCTGGGGCCCACCTATGACGACCTCACCAAGCAGATCCTGGCGGAGTGCTTCGGCCTGCCTCTGGTGTTTCACCCGGAGGAGGCGGAGAAGATCCAAGCCTGGTTCCGTCTCAGCGGCAGGACCATGACGGAGAACAACCTGCGTCAGGCCTGGCTGCCGGAGGGCTGCACGCCCTTTTACAATCACAACGGCACCGCTCCCGGCTGCGGCTTTTCCGCCGGGGGCTGTCTGGTGGCCATGCTCCCCGGTCCGCCCCGGGAGCTGACGAAAATGCTGGAGACCGGCCTGATCCCCTGGCTCAGCGGCTATGCCGAGGGCGTGCTGGTGAGCCATGATATCCGCATCTTCGGCCTTGGGGAAAGCGCGGTGGAGGCCAGGCTGCACGACCGCATGGAGGCCCTGACGAATCCCACCCTGGCTCCCTATGCCGGCGTCGGCGAGGTGCGCCTGCGGGTGAGCGCCAAGGCCGCCCACCGGGCTGCCGCCGAAGCGCTGGCCGCGCCGGTGCTCCGGGAGGTGCGGGAAACGCTGGGGGACGTGGTCTACGGGGTGGACGAGGCCTCTCTGGAGGCCGTATGCCTGCGGCTGCTGCTGGAGCGGGGACTCACCTTCGCCGCGGCGGAGAGCTGCACCGGCGGTCTGATCGCCAAGCGCATCACCGATCTGCCCGGGGCCTCCGGCGCATTCCTGGGCGGCGTCGTCTCCTATACGAACGGCGTGAAGGCGGGGGTCCTGGGCGTGCCCGCGGAGACCCTGGAGAAGCACGGCGCCGTGAGCCGTGAGACCGCCCTGGCCATGGCGGAGGGCGTCCGGCGCATCACCGGCGCGGACCTGGCCCTCAGCGTCACCGGCGTGTGCGGCCCGGCCTCCGACGACCGGGGCACCCCCGTGGGTACGGGCTTCGTGGGCTTTGCCGCGCCCGACAGGCTGATCTGTCGGCCCATCCGCATGGGAAACGACCGGGAGCGGGGCCGCACGGTGGCCGCGAGCAGCGCCTTCGACATGCTCCGGCGCTGGCTGCAGGGATTGCCGGAGCCGGATTGAGCTCACGCCTTTTTGCGTTTTTGTCTACCGGTTTTCCCCGGAACGTGGTATAATATATTGATTCCGGATCCGCGGCCGCGCGCCCGCGGCCGGGGGACAGATCAGTTTTCAGGAGGAACGCATGAGGGATGCCGTCAGGCGGCTCGGGCTTGCCGCCGCCCTGCTTCTTCTGCTCCTGCTGCCCGGCTGCGGCCTTGGCAAGAGCATGGAGGAGCTCATGACCCTCCCCCGTCTGCCGGAGGAGCATCTGGAGCTGCAGCGCATGCTGGACAGCCTGCAGGCGGAGGGGGCGTCTTTCAGCGCCCCGGTCTCCGGCAGCTACCGCCAGTCCGTGCTGTTCTATGACGTGAACGGGGACGGGGTGGAGGAGGCGCTGGCCTTTTTCCGCACCAGCGGCGAGCATCCCCTGAAGATCTACGTCTTTATCCGCAGCGGCAGCCGGTATGAGACCGCCGCCGTGGTGGAGGGGGACGGCGCCAGCATTGAGAGCATCACCTTCCTGGATATGGACGGGGACGGCTGGACGGAGCTGGTGGTGGGCTGGGGCATGGGCGAGGGCCTGCGGATGCTCAGCGTATACTCGCTGAAATCCTTCCAGGTATCCGCCGTCGCCACCGCGGATTATACCCAGTACACCGTCGGGGATATGGACAGGGACGGCCGCAGCGAAGTGCTGCTGGTGCGTCTCGGAGAGCCGGAAAAGGGCGGCGCCGCCGAACGCATCAGTCTGGAGCGGGACGGAGAGACCCTCACCGTATCCGCAAGGCTTTCCGCCGGTGTGGAGGCCGTCAGCCGCATTGTCTGCTCCCCCCTTGCCGACAGGAACAGCGCCCTCTATGTGGAGGGGAGCCTGCCCGGCGGACTGGTGACGGACGTGCTGTTCTATCAGGACGGCAGCCTCCGGAACATCACCCTGGACCCGGAAACGGACGTGAGCGAGGACAGCCTCCGGGCTTCCACCGTGGGCATGCGGGATATGGACGGCGACGGCATACCGGAGATTCCCATTCCCCGCATCCTCCCCGCCCAGGGGGAGACCGCCTACCGGGCGCTGGACTGGTATGCCTTTGACAGCCGCGGCAGGAGACGGCTGCAGCTCACCACGTACCACAATTTTTCGGACAGCTGGTATCTCATCCTGCCCCGGGAATGGGGCGACAGGATCACCATCCGCCGGGAGGACGGGGCCATGGGCGAGCGGGCCGTGGTGTTTTCCCGCTGGAACGGAGAGGGCGAGGCTGTCACGGATTTTCTGATCGTTTACGCCATCACCGGCGTGAACCGGGAGGAGCTGGCCGCCCGTCCCGGACGGCAGCGCCTGTATTCCGGCGCAGACGCCATTTATGCCTTCAGCCTGCTGCCCGGCGCGGAGGATTGGGCCTTCGCCCCCACCCCGGAGGACCTGCGGCAGAGCTTCGGCCTGATTTATTCTGAATGGATCTCCGGTCTCCAATAAGAGACCGGGAAAGGAGGCGGGATCATGAAAAAGGTGCTCGTGCTGGAGGATGAATCCAGCATCCGCAGCTTTGTGGTCATCAATCTGAAGCGCTCCGGCTATGAACCCATCGAGGCGGCCACCGGCGAGGAGGCCTTTCAGCAGCTGAAGCAGCATCCGGATATCAAGCTGGCCCTGCTGGACGTGATGCTCCCGGATACGGACGGCTTCGAGATCTGCCGGAAGATCCGGGCCTCCGGCAGCAAGATGGGCATCATCATGCTCACCGCCCGGGCCCAGGAGATGGACAAGGTGACGGGGCTCATGACCGGCGCGGACGATTATGTGACGAAGCCCCTGGCCTCCATTGCCGAGCTCACCGCCCGGGTGGACGCCCTGTACCGCCGGGTGGGCGGCGAGGAAAACGACGACCCCACGGAGATCGTGCGGGGCGCCTTCCGGCTGAGCACCCGGAACCGGACCCTGGAAAAGAGCGGCGTGCGCATCCGTCTGACCCAGGTGGAATACGCCATCGTCAAGCTGTTTATGGATAACCCCGGCAAGGCCCTGTCCCGGGAGGAGATCCTCTCCTCCGTATGGGGCAAGGACTATGACGGCGAGCTGAAGATCGTGGACGTGAATATCCGGCGTCTGCGGCTGAAGGTGGAGGACGATCCCCAGAACCCCTCCTGCATCACCACCGTATGGGGCTACGGGTACAAATGGGGGCTGTGAGTCCGGTGAACCGCCGCCTCCACCCCCGCGGCATCCGGGGCAAATGGATGCTGAACAGCATGCTGCTGGTGGTGCTGGTGGTGGTGCTGGGCACGGTGGCCTACTCCGCCGCCATCGGCAGCTATTATTACAGCGGCATCCGCTCCGCCATGGAGTCCAAGGCCAAGACCTCCTCGGATTTCTTTGCCAACTATATCACCAGGACCTATGCGGAGTACTACCAGAGCGCCTATAAGTACACGGAGATCTTTGACGAGCGGGACCGGATGGAGCTGCAGTTCGTGAATGCCTCCGGGCAGATCGAGGTATCCACCTACGGTCTCTCCGCCGGCAGCCATCCCACCACCCAGGATATCGCCGCCGCTCTGGAGAGCGGGACCGTCAGCACCTGGCAGGGCCGCAGCCCGGCCACCGGGGAGCGGATCCTGGCGGTATCCAGCCCCATGGTATACGCCCAGGGGCAGATCGTGGGCGTCATCCGGTACGTCACCAGCCTGCGGCTGGTGGACCGGCAGGTGCTGCTGAGCATCCTGGTGGGCTGCGGCGTGGGTCTGGGACTCATCCTGGCGGTGCTGCTGAGCAATCTTCTGTTCATCCGCTCCATCCTCTCCCCCATCCAGAAGGTGACGGGGATGACCCGGCGGATCGCGGACGGGGGCTTCGGCGCCCAGATCGAGAATATCTATGACGATGAGATCGGCGATATGGTCCGGTCCATCAACGAAATGTCCATGCAGCTCAGCCAATCGGAAAAGATGAAGGCGGAGTTCATCTCCTCCGTCTCCCATGAGCTGCGCACCCCCCTCACCGCCATCGCCGGCTGGGGGGAGACGCTGGAATACGACGAGACCCTGAATCCGGACAGCCGCAAGGGCCTGGAGATCATCCTGAAGGAGGCCAGGCGTCTTTCCAACATGGTGGAGGAGCTGCTGGTCTTCACCCGCATTGAGGACGGGCGCTTCACCGTGAACATCGAAATGCTGGATATCGGCGCGGAGCTGGAGGAGGCCATCTTCACCTACCGGGAGCTGCTGAAGCAGGAGGGCATCAAGCTCTTCTATGAGCCGCCGGAGGACAGCCTGCCCATGATCCCCGGGGATCCGGAGCGGCTGAAGCAGGTCATTCTGAACATTCTGGACAACGCCGCGAAGCACGGCGGCAGCGGCAAGCGCATCGACGTGAGCAGTGCCCTGGAGCCGGATATCCCCGAAGCGGGGGGCGAATGCGTGAGCATCCGCATCCGGGATTACGGTCCGGGCATCCCGCCGGACGAGCTCCCCCGGGTAAAGCTGAAATTCTACAAGGGCAGCAGCAAGGCAAGAGGCAGCGGCATCGGCCTTGCGGTCTGCGATGAGATCATCCGCCGGCACAACGGCATCCTGCGCATCGAGAATGCGGAGGAGGGCGGCGGTACCGTGGTCACCATTCTTCTGCCGACGGCGGAACGGTAAACCCGGAGAAAGGATCGGTCATGGCAAAACAGGACAAGCAGCAGGCGGACTTCCGCACCACCATAGGCGGTCAGGCCCTGATGGAGGGCATTCTCATGCGCGGCCCCGGCAAGGAGGCCATCGTTGTCCGGGGCAGGGACGGACTTGTCACCAAGGTGGACGAGCTGCGGCTGGTGAAGGACAAATACCCCGTCTGCGGTCTCCCCCTCATCCGGGGCGTAGTGACCTTTTTCGACTCCCTGGTCAGGGGCATGAAGGCCCTGATGTACTCCGCGGAGCAGCTCCCGGAGGAGGAGCAGGAGGCCCAGGAGGACAAGCTGGACAAGTGGATCAACGCCCATTTCGAGGGGGATACGGCAAAGAAACTGATCATCGGCGTATCCGTGACCCTGGGGATCGTGCTGGCGGTGGGCCTGTTCATGCTCCTCCCCTATTTCCTCACCTCCCTTATCGCGGATTGGCTGCCCTCCAACATACTGAAAAACCTCATCGACGGGGCCCTGCGCATCCTGATCTTTCTGGTCTATCTCTGGCTGGTGACCCGGGTGCCGGATATCCACCGGGTATTCGAGTACCACGGCGCCGAGCACAAATCCATCCACTGCTATGAAAAGGGCCTGGAGCTCACGGTGGAGAACGTCCGCCCCCAGCCCAGGGCCCATCCCCGCTGCGGCACCAGCTTTCTCTTTGTGGTGATGCTCATCAGCATTCTGGTCTTTTCCGTGGTGAGCTGGAAAAACCGGCTGGCCGCCCTGCTGCTGCGGCTGCTGCTGCTGCCCGTGGTGGTGGCCCTGAGCTATGAGCTGAACCGCTGGGTGGGTCGGCACGACAATCTGCTCTCCTCCATCCTCTCCGCCCCCGGCAAGGCCCTGCAGCGTCTGACGGTGTACGAGCCGGACGACGGCATGATCGAATGCGCCATCGAGGCGCTGAAGCTGGTGATCCCGGAGGAGAAGGGAGCGGACCGCTGGTAACATGTCTGTGATCCGCAATTACAACGATATTTATCAGGATACCCGCCGCCGTCTGCGGGACGCGGGTATCGAGGCAGCCGGGCTGGAGGCACGCCTGCTTCTGGCCTTTGCCGCGGACAAGCGGCCCGAGGAGCTGATGCGGGACATCCGCATGTACCCCGCCGAGGGCTTTGCGGAACGGGCGGAGGACCTGATCCGCCGGCGGCTGGAGGGGGAGCCCGTCGCCTACCTTGTGGGCTCCTGGTCCTTCCTCGGGCTGGAGCTGGAGATCAACTCCAACGTGCTCATCCCCCGCTCCGATACGGAGCCGGCGGCGGAGGCCGCCATCCGCAGCCTGGAGGGGCTGGAAAAGCCCCGGGTCCTGGACCTCTGCACCGGCTCCGGCTGCATCGGCCTGGCCATTGCGGCAAACGTGCCGGACTGCCGGGTGGTACTGGCGGACGTTGACCGCCGCGCGCTGATCCTGGCCAAGCGGAACGCCCTGCACTGCCGCGTATCCGGCAGGGTGCTGTGCCTGGAGGCGGACGTGCGCCTGGATCCCCCGCCCCATCTGGGCAGCTTTGCCCTGATCGTGAGCAATCCCCCCTACATCCCCACCGGGGAGCTCCGGCAGCTGGACGCCTCCGTGCGGGACTATGAGCCTGTGCTGGCCCTGGACGGGGGCGAGGACGGACTGGACCTGTACCGGTGCATCTTCGCCCGGTGGGTCGGCATACTGGAGCCCGGCGGCACCCTGATCCTGGAGTGCGGCGAGGGGCAGAGCATGGAGCTGCGGCGCATGGCGGAGGGATCCGGTCTCATCCCCACGGACACGCTGCTGGACAGCCGCGGCACGGAGCGCACCCTGGTATTCCGCAGGCCCGCGCCGGGGGCAGGATGATCTGAAAATCAAGAATCGCTGAAGAATAAAGGAGAGAACGACCATGGCCGACAAGAAGAAACGGGGCATTGAGCCCGCCGCCCCCGCAGCGGACAAGCAGAAGGCGCTGGAGACCACCCTGGCCCAGATCGAGCGCACCTTCGGCGCGGGCAGCATCATGCGCCTGGGCGCCGCCGGCGCCGCAGGCATCGAGGCCATCTCCACAGGCTCCCTGGCCCTGGATCTGGCTCTGGGCATCGGCGGCGTCCCCAAGGGGCGGATCGTGGAGATCTACGGTCCCGAATCCTCCGGCAAGACCACCCTGGCCCTGCACATCGTGGCCTCCGCCCAGAAGGCCGGCGGCGAAGCCGCCTTCATCGACGCGGAGCACGCCCTGGATCCCAACTATGCCCAGGCGCTGGGCGTGGATATCGACAATCTGCTCATCTCCCAGCCGGATACCGGCGAACAGGCGCTGGAGATCTGCGACGCGCTGGTGCGCTCCGGCGCCATCGACGTTGTGGTCATCGACTCCGTGGCGGCCCTGGTGCCCCGGAGCGAGATCGAGGCGGAGATGGGCGACAGCGTGGTAGGCCTCCAGGCCCGGCTCATGTCCCAGGCGCTGCGGAAGCTCACGGGCTCCATCAGCAAGACGAACTGTGTGGTCATTTTCATCAACCAGCTCCGGGAGAAGATCGGCGTCATGTACGGCAACCCGGAGACCACCACCGGCGGCCGGGCGCTGAAGTTCTACGCCAGCGTCCGCCTGGACGTGCGGCGCACGGAGACCATCAGCGTGGGCGGCCAGAAGGTGGGCAGCCATACCCGGGTCAAGGTGACGAAGAACAAGGTCGCTCCCCCCTTCCGTGAGGCGGAATTCGACATCATGTACGGCGAGGGCATTTCCCGCTCCAGCGAGCTGACGGACATCGCCCTGCAGCTGGGGATGATCGAAAAGAGCGGGAGCTGGTTCACCTTCCGGGATCAGCGTCTCCAGGGCAAGGACAGCGTGAAGAACTATCTGAAGGAAAACCCGGATATTGCGGACGAGCTGGAGGCGGAGGTCAAGGCCGCCATGCTGAAAAAGCTCCAGCCCGCCCCCAGGCAGGCCCAGGAGGCCACCCCCGCCAGCCGCGCCGTGAGCGTGGACGCGGACGACTTTGAAGACTGAGGATGATCCTGCGGCATATCCGGCCCCTGGAGGGGGGCAAGCGCTTCCTGCTGGAGCTGGAGGACGGCGCCGAGCTGCGCTGCGGTCCCCAGGAGCTTCTGGACCACGCCCTGGTCCCGGGCATGGAGCTGGATGAGGAGGCATACGCCCGGCTTGCCGACGCCTGCGCCCTGTACGGGGTAAAGGTGAAGGCTGCGGAGCTGCTGGGCCGGCAGGCCATGTCCGCCGGGGAGCTGATCCGGAAGCTGCAGGACAGGGGCGCCTCCCCCGAGCACGCGGAGGCCGCCGCCGAGCGGCTGAAGGAGCTGGGGGTGCTGGATGAAGGGCTTTATGCGGAGCAGGTGATCCGCCGCTGTACGGCAAAGGGCTACGGACGCCGCCGGGCGGAGCAGGAGCTGTACCGCCGCCGGGTGCCCCGGGAGTATTGGGAGGATGCCCTGGCGGCGCTCCCCGATCCCCAGGAGCGGCTGGACAGCCTGATCCGGGCCAGGCTGGGGGGCAGAGAGCCGGACGAGGCGGCGAAGAAAAAGCTCGGCGCCTGGCTCCAGCGCCAGGGCTACGGCTGGGAGGAGATCCGCAGCGCGCTGCGCCGTCTGGATCCGGACGAGGACTGAGGAAAGGAAGGAACGATACATGGCGGAGACAGTGGGCCTGATCTCCCTGGGCTGCGCGAAGAATCTGGTGAACAGCGAGCAGATGCTCTGTCTCCTCCGGGAGGCGGGCTACAGCATCACGGACGATCCCGCCGAGGCGGACGCCCTGATCATCAACACCTGCGCCTTCATCGACAGCGCGAAGTCCGAGGCCATCGACAATATCCTGGAGTGCGCCGAGCTGAAGAAGACCGGCAGACTCAAGACCCTGCTGGTGGCGGGCTGCCTGCCCCAGCGGTATAAGGAGGAGCTCATGGCTGAGCTCCCGGAGGTGGACGGCATCCTGGGCACCGGCTCCTTTGACGACGTGGTGGAGGCTTTGCGCCGCGCCGAGGAGGGGGAAAAGCCGCTGATCCTGGGGGATCTGAACGCCCCGATGAGCGAGGCCGGCCGCATCGTCAGCACCGGTCCGGGCTGGGCCTATCTCAAGATCGCCGAGGGCTGCGACAACCGCTGCGCCTTCTGCGTCATCCCCTCCATCCGGGGCCGGTACCGCTCCCGGAGCATGGAGAAGATCCTGGAGGAGGCCCGGGCGCTGGCGGCGGGGGGCGTAAAGGAGCTGCTGGTGGTGGCCCAGGATATCACCCGGTACGGGACCGACCTGTACGGCAGGCCCCGGCTGGCGGAGCTCATCCGGGAGCTGTGCCGCATCGAGGGGCTGCACTGGATCCGTCTGCATTACCTGTATCCGGATCTCATCGACGACGAGCTCATCCGCACGGTGGCGGAAGAGCCCAAGGTGGTGAAGTATCTGGATATCCCCATCCAGCATATCGACGATGCGATCCTTCGCCGCATGAACCGGCGGGGCACCGGCGCGGAGCTGGAGGCCCTGCTCACCAAGCTGCGGGAGAACATCCCCGGCCTGGTGATCCGCACCAGCCTCATCACCGGCCTGCCCGGGGAGGGTGAGGCGGAGTTCGAGGCGCTGTGCGATTTCCTGCGCCGGGCCAGGCTGGAGCGGGCCGGGGTATTCCCCTACTCCCCCGAGGAGGGCACCCCCGCCTTCCGGATGGACCGTCCGGACCGGGAGACGGCGGAGCAGCGGGCGGACGTCGTGGCGGAGCTCCAGTCCCGGATCATGGACGAATTCAACGAAAGCCGTCTCGGCTCCCTGGAAGAGGTGCTGGCGGAGGGCTTCGACGTGGTGGCGGAATGCTGGTACGGCCGCAGCTTTGCGGACAGCCCGGACGTGGACGGCAAGGTGTTCTTTACCGGCACGGACGTGACCCCCGGGGAATTCGTCAAGGTGCGCATCACGGATATCCTGGACGGGGATCTTCTGGGGGAAAAGGAAAACTGACAGGCTCCGGCCTGTTCGGAGAAGCACAAGGGAAAGGTTCAGGCAAGCGTTATGACGACAGCAAACAAGATCACCATGGCCCGGGTCGCCATGATCCCGGCGTTCGTCCTTCTGATGCTGCTGCATTTCAAGGGCTCCAATATCATCGCGCTGGCGATCTTCATCGTTGCCAGCATATCCGACAGTGTGGACGGCTACATTGCCAGAAAGTACAGCCAGGTCACCACCTTCGGCAAATTCATGGATCCGCTGGCGGACAAGCTCCTGGTCACCTCCGCGATCCTGATCTTTGTGGAGTGGGGCCGCATCCCCTCCTGGGCCGCTTTTCTCATCATCGCCCGGGAGTTTGCCGTCACCGCCCTGCGTCTGGTGGCGGTGGACAGCGGCATCGTCATCGCCGCCGGGATCTCCGGCAAGGTGAAGACCGCAGTGAGCATGGTCTGCCTGTGTCTGATGATGACCTCCTACCAGGCCATGGAGCTGCTGCCCGGCTTCTCTCTGGACGCCCTGTGCGTGGCCCTGATGGTGATCACCACCCTCTGGTCCGGCTTCATGTACTTCTACCGCCATGCCGGTCTGCTGAAGCTCAAATAGACCGCGCCGCTCCCGCGCGAATAAATCACCCGGACACAGGTAAACTATGTCCGGGTGATCGTTATGTTCAGCGTATCAGTCACGGGCGGCGGCGACAGGCTTGCGCCCTATCTCCGGCGCTGCCTGAAAAAGGCCAGCCGGGAGGGCACCATCGACGCGGCCCTCTGTTCCGGGACCCAGGCGGACCTGCGCATCATCACCGAGGGGGAGGCTGCGCCGGGCTGCCTGCTGCTGCGCCTGGGCGCGGAGGGGCGCACCCTCCGCTGCGGCCTGGGCTACGGGGACGACCTTACCCTCTCCAGCATCCGCAGGGGCAGCGCCATGCTGGCCCTCCAGCAGGAGGTCCCCGCTCTCTCCGGCGCCGTCCTGGAGCAGCAGGAGATCCCCGTGACCATCGGCGCTCCGGCGGAGCCGGAGGCGGTGCTGGCTGCGGCCGGGGCCATGCTCCTTCTGGGCGCGGACGCCTCCGGCGGGCTCAGGCTGCCTTAGTCCTTCTGGATATACCCCGCAAAGAAGTCGGTCATCCGCTCCATGGCGGTGTGCAGGTCCTCCATATTCGGCAGGTAGACGATGCGGAAATGGTCCGGGCTGCCCCAGTTGAAGCCGCTGCCCGGCGTGACCAGGATGTGGGTCTGCTTCAGCAGGTCCAGGGTCATCTGGGCGTCGCTGGTGATGTGGAAGCGGGCCGTGTCGATCCGGGGGAAGATATAGAAGGCAGCCTTGGGCTTGACGGCGGTGATCCCGGGGATGCTGTTCAGGGCGTTCCAGATATACTCCCGCTGTTCATAGAGTCTGCCGCCGGGGCAGAGATATTCGTCCATGGACTGATAGCCCCCCAGGGAGGTCTGGATGATGCTCTGGCCCGGCACGTTGGAGCAGAGGCGCATTTTTGCCAGCAGGTTCAGCCCGTCGATATACCCCCTGGCGTGGGACTTGTCCCCCGCCAGACACACCCAGCCGCAGCGGAAGCCCGCCACCCGATGGGACTTGGACAGGCCGTTATAGCAGAGGGTCAGCAGGTCCGGGGCAAGGCTGGCCAGGGCCACGTGCTCCTCCTCCCCCTGCATCACCAGGCGGTCGTAGATCTCGTCCGCAAAGAGGATCAGGCCGTTCTCCCGGGCGACCTCCACGATCTGCTCCAGGACCTCCCTGGGATACAGCGCCCCGGTGGGGTTGTTGGG
>JAEEGI010011833.1_pt1 | contig 18755 bp, 15 predicted proteins | sample 8958751 | NCBI WGS metagenome assembly JAEEGI01 (sample SAMN16246545, study PRJNA631951) | gut metagenome | biome: gut microbiome; feature: rumen; material: KS-attached | host: Bos | place: Iran: Karaj | collected 2018-10 | reverse complement strand
ATTATGCATTATGCATTATGCATTAACAAAGGTCATCACCGTTCCCATGATGCAACCCAGCAGGGCTCCAAGCCACACGATGGCGCGGAGCTCTTTGTGCATCACCTGCATGATGATGCCCTCAGCTTCCTCCATGTCCATCTCTAAAACTTGAAACTCAAATCTCTGCGAGGGGCTTTTTTACAACCCAATAGCCGTTCTTGTTTGCCCCCACTCGTTCTATGATGTCTTTCTGGCGCAACGAACCCAAGACCTTCTTGATACCGCTGTCTGACAACCCTGTCATCTCGCATAACCTCTTTCTGGTAACGTGAGCGTCTTCATTGATAAGATTCAGTATTTCACGCTCGGTCTTCGATAGCCAATTATTGGTCACTTTATTGGTCACTTTATTGGTCACTTCGTACTCCTTAATAACCGTGAGCAGGCAGTTGAGCATAAAGTGAATAAATGGTGTGCTGTCGCCAGAGGAATCAGATTTAGCGATGGCTTGATAATAATCTTGTTGGTGTGATTTGACGATTGTTTCAACGGGTATCCATGCAAAAATGCCTTTCCAACGGGCAAGGAGCATGGTCTGCCAATAACGTCCCATTCGGCCGTTGCCATCAATAAACGGATGGATGAACTCAAATTCATAATGGAACACACAACTACCAATCAGTGGATGTGTATCGGTGGTTTTGACCCATTCAAACAACTCACTCATTAGAGTAGGAACGCGCGTTGCTGGTGGAGCCATGTGAATGCAATGGTCGCCGTCAAATATACCCACACCACCAGTTCTGTATCGTCCTGGACTGTCAACCAGACCACGCATCATCAAACTATGTGCATGAAGTAGGTCGTTTTCATTAAAAGCATCCAGTTGCGACATCAGTTCATAAGCTTGCAAAGCATTCTTAACCTCCTGAATCTCATTTGGTCTCCCGAGTACACGCTTGCCATTGATGATGTCTGTGACTTGTTGCAATGAGAGGCTGTTTTGTTCAATGGCGAGTGATGAATGGATTGTTTTAATTTGGTTCTCTCTCCGCAACGAGGGCGATGGCGTACTGTCACCAAGGCTGACGGCAAGCATACCTATCCGCTCGGATATCTCTGAAACCATATGTAAAATCTCAGAGGTGATTGAAAAGGGAGGAGTGTACATAATGATGGTTTGGATATAATTTGCAAAGTTACGTTTTTTTCGTCACAAACCCAAATATCATAGCCTCTTTAGTTGATTCTTTTGTTTTATAATCTTCGAAGGCTATTACTCCCTATGCATTAACAAAGGTCATCACCGTTCCCATGATGCAACCCAGCAGGGCTCCAAGCCACACGATGGCGCGGAGCTCTTTGTGCATCACCTGCATGATGATGCCCTCGGCCTCCTCCATGTCCATTTCGCAGATGCGGCGCTCGACGATGCCGCTGATGTCGATGGCCTCAAGGATGCGCGGCAACCGCTCGGTGATGACAGTGCGGTAGACGCTGATGATGCTGTCCTTGGCTTGCTCGACTTGCTCCTCATGACCTGCCATGAGTTGTCGCATGGGCATGTGCAGCAACTTTGTGCCCTCATCATCGATCATCCGTGACACCATCTCGCCCGAATGTGACTGTAACACCTCATTGATATGTTTGGCCAGGAGTTTTTCGATGGGGGTCGAGAGTGCGCCCAGCAGTTTGTCGGCGCCTAGATGGCCCGCTATACTGTGGTGCGTTTTCTCCACCACATGTTCGGTCGCGGCGTGTGCGATGCGGGCACCAACGGCACCATCCTGCAACTTCAAGGTGATGAGTTTGCTCACCTCCTCGGTGGCATTCTCGCGCAGTGCCGCCACCTCGCTCTCGGTGAGATAGTGTCGGGCGAATTGCTCCACTGTTTCGTCGTTGCTCATTTGGGTGGTGGCGAAGTCATCAACGGCTTGTCTGATTTTGGCAATCATCTCGTCGCTGAGCAATGTGCGCTCCAGCACCTCGCGGTTCATTAAGTTTTCGCTAATGCTGTCACCGATGGCACCGGCAATGCGGTTCTTCTCTTTTGGGATGATACCGGGTGTAAACGGCACATGCCAACCAAAGATATACTTCGGCTGCCGAGGACGGAACAACATGCGGATAGCAATATCATTGGTGATATATCCAATCACCGCCCCCACAACAGGTCCACTCAAATATTCGAGAATCATATAAGTAGTTAAGTAGTCAAAGGTAGTTAAAGGTAGTTAAGTAGACTTTAGCTATTTCCATTTTTGCTAATATTGTCAATCAGGCCATGGCAATAACTGTTGAGCAACTTGCTAGTCTCTTCAAGAGAATTTTTCATTTCAATAAACTGATCGATTGTGATAAACTCCAGGTCACGTGACAAGATTAAGTAGTTTCGGCACTCTTCAATACTTCCCTGTGAAGTATTATAGAATCGTAATTTGTCTGCTTTTCCTATCTTTTTATATCCTTCAGCAATATTAGCCTCAATTGAAACTGCGGCACGTCGAAACTGAGATGTCAGCCCATAGAGCTCGTCGCGAGGAAATTGTCTAGTAGTTCGATAGACTTTTAGGACAAATACATGTGCTTTTTGCCATGCAAGAATTGTCTCAAATGAATATGTGACTTCTCTCTCCATAGTTAAACAATGTCAAGATGTACTACTTAACTATCTGAACGATATCGACAAACTACTTAACTATCTGAACGATATCGACAAACTACTTAACTATCTGAACGATATCGACAAACTACTTAACTACCTGAACGATATCGACAGACTACTTAACTACCTTTAACTACTTAACTACCTTTAACTACTTAAAAACCCTTTCCCAACATGAGATTAATCACCATGTTCACATCACTGATGTCGACATTTCCGTCTTCGTTGATGTCACCATCAAAGTCCTCGCTCGTATCCTTGCCCAGCATCAGATTAATTACGATGTTCACATCGCTGATGTCCACTGTGCCGTCGCCATTGACATCGCCAAGCAATTCGGGAGCCGTCGATTCGACACAAGTGGCGCGCAACTGGATGCCCACCGACTGACTCAAGCCACCGCCGCTGAACAGAATCTTCGCCTTATGTTCACCCAGCGAGGTGGGTTTGTAAGTCACTTCCAGCGGATAACCCTCCAGACTGTTGAGCGACGTGGTGTCGATGCTCGTTGTAGACAACGAGAACATGGTGTAATTGTTTAGGTAGCATTTTAGCGTCAAGGGAGAGGTGAAATGCTCACCACGCACATAGAGCGTGAGTGTGGCACTGTCACCCAAGGCGACATCGCCAAACTCAAGGATGGTTCCTTGGGTGGGAGAGATGAGTGTTGCCACGTCAGTGGGTTCTGGGTCAGGACCGGGGCCAGGACCAGGATCTTCGCCACCCTCAACGAAGCCCGTACCCACTTTGTCGCCCCAGATGTATTCCATTAGGTCGGGATTATCGACAAACGGGTTGCGGTTGTTTTGATAGATTTGAACGGCATCGTTACGGTTTCGCTCTTTCTCGCTCACAGGGTCTTGACGCGCCCAACGGAGTAACAACTCGATAGACCATGCATTGAGTGTGCGCCAGTCACTGTTTGTAAGCATTGTGGTGGTCGCCCAATTATAGTCTTGGTAGCACGAAGCCATGTAGAAATAGATGCGTGCGAAGTCGCCCTTGTACTCGTCGGCTGGCTCAAACACCTTGCTCGAGCCACCGCCCTGACCACTGCGGGGCGTGCCTCGCTTTGCCGAACCGTTGTCCCAGTCGCTACTCGCTACATCACCGAAGGGCAAGTTGCCACGCGCACTGTTGGCCTTGGCGTCGGCAGGGATGACATGGTACAGGTCGCTGTAGGCGTCTTTACCCGAAGAACCACCCCACCAGCTCTTGGGGAACGAGTGCTCCTTGTTCATGCCACTCACTGCACTGCCGCGGGTGCCGAAGAAGTACTGATTGTTGCTATACATGTCCCACACCTGATTGCGGTTCTCAGGACGATAGTCAGTATCATAGTAGTAATACCACAAACTGCTGTAACTCAATTTGGTATGGTTCTTTGTCAGGGCATGGACGGCATCCTTTAGGCCCTGACCGGTCTTACCATGCAGCGAGTTGTAGTAACCCGCCGGGACGGTAGCCTGCATGCCCAACAAGGAACAGGCCAGTGCAATTACTGTCAATATTCGTTTCATTGTCAATGAGATTGGTTTGCGATTAAGACAACAAAGTTACCATTTACCAGCGACATCTGCAAGGTTTTGGTGCAAAAAAACATTTTTTTCATTCATCACAACATTCAGCTGCCATTTACAAGTTCAGGGCCGCGGCTGTGGCCACGACCCTGAATGACTCATTTAAGCCCGTCAAGTCAGAATTGCTTGGCAACGGTCATCACGACCTCGGTCAGGGTGGGGTGGCCGTGGATGCTGTGCGCCAGACGGTCGACAGTAGCATCGGCATTCATAGCCATAACCACTTCCTGGATGAGATCGGCAGCGTGGGCACCCATGATGTGGCAACCCACAATCTGGCGTGTCTGTGCGTCGATGATCATCTTGATAAGGCCATCAGGCTCGGCCATTGACACAGCCTTGCCGTTGCTGCGGAAGAAGGCTTTCTTCACCACAACCTCCATGCCGCGCTCTTCGCACTGGTCTTCGGTCAGACCCACCATCGACAACTCGGGCACAGTGAACACGGCGCTGGGGACTATATCCAAGCGAATGTCACACTCCTTGCCCAAGATAGCGGCAAGAGCAACCTCGCCCTGCGCACTGGCAGCGTGAGCGAGCATCATGCGGCCATTGACATCGCCAATGGCGTATACACTCTCGACGTTGGTCTGCATCTGGTCGTTCACCTCGATGCCACGGCGACCCACGGTCACACCGATGGTGTCAAGGCCCTCGGGCAACACGGGTTGGCGACCCACCGACATGAGAACGCGCTCGGCAACGAGGCTTTGTTCCTTGCCCTTGAGGTCGTAGGTCACGGTCAAGCCCTCATCGCACGGGGCGATGGCTTTCACGCCAGCCTGAGGAACAATCTTGATACCACGTTTGCCCAGCGTTTGACGCAGGCGCTTAGCGATGTCTTTGTCAAATGGTGGCAAAATCTCCTTGCAGAACTCGACCACGGTCACCTCCACACCATAGGTGTTGAAGATGGCGGCAAACTCCATGCCAATGACGCCGCCGCCCACGATGCACAAGCTCTTGGGTAGTTCGGTCATGCTCAGGATATCGTCGCTGGTCATGGCCAGTTCAGCTCCGGGGATAGGAAGGCCCTTGGGCGCGCTGCCTGTGGCGATGACAATGTTCTTGGCTTCATGGCGATCGCCATTCACCTCGATGGTGTGCGCGTCGACAAAGCGTGCCTCGCCCTCGATGGCGGTAATGCCAGGCGACTGCATGAGTTGCTTCACGCCATCGCGCAATTGTGTTACCACCTCGTCCTTGCGCGTCATGGCGGCACCAAAGTCAAAGGTGAAGCCTTCTGACTGGATGCCCCACATGGCCGACTCCTTGAGGTTGCCCAGCACCTCGGCATTGCGGCACAATGCCTTGGTGGGGATGCAACCGCGGTTCAGGCAGGTACCACCCATTTGGTCACGCTCAACGATACCCACGGTCAGTCCGGCATGCGCGGCCTCGGCAGCCATCTCATAGCCGCCAGGGCCCGCACCTATTATAATAAGGTCAAATGTCATAACCGTCTTAGTTTTCAGCTACAAGTTCACTGTAGGTCACGATGGGCTTCAGGGCTGCCTGCGTGTCGTCGAGACGGCGCACCGGAGTGTGGTGCGGAGCCGACTTCACCATCTCAGGATCGTTCTTGGCCTCCTCGGCAATCTTGCGCATCACAGCGATGAACGCGTCGAGGGTCTCCTTGCTCTCGGTCTCACAAGGCTCTACCATTAGGGCCTCGTGGAACAACAGCGGGAAGTAGATGGTCGGGGCGTGGAATCCATAGTCTAGCAGGCGCTTGGCAACATCGAGGGTAGTCACGCCGGTGGACTTGTCCTTCAAGCCGTCGAACACAAACTCGTGCTTGCACACACCGCCAATGGGCAGTTCATACACATCCTTGAGCGACTCCTTGATGTAGTTGGCGTTGAGTGTGGCCAGCGGACCCACGTTCTTCACATTCTCGTGACCGAGTGTGAGAATGTAGGTATAGGCGCGCATCATCACTGCAAAGTTGCCCAGGAAGCCCGAAATCGAGCCGAGCGAGTCCTTGCCGAACTCAACAGTGTACTGATAGGTGTCCTCGTCGATATCGTTGCGAACCACATGGGGGCTGGGCAGGAACTGCTCCAGACCAGCACGAACGCCCACAGGGCCACTGCCAGGACCACCACCGCCGTGAGGCGTCGAGAAGGTCTTGTGCAGGTTGATGTGCATGATGTCAAAGCCGATGTCGCCCGGGCGAACCTTGCCCAACATGGGGTTGAGGTTGGCTCCGTCGTAGTACATCAGACCGCCGCACTCATGGACGAGCTTGGCAATCTCGGCTATCGAGTGCTCAAAGATGCCCAGTGTGTTGGGGTTGGTCATCATCATGCCGGCGATGGTGTCGTCGAGCAACGGACGCAGGTCGTCAACGTCGACTGTGCCATCAGGACGGCTCTTGACAACCACCACGTCCAATCCGCACACGGCGGCGCTGGCGGGGTTGGTGCCATGGGCCGAGTCGGGAACGATCACCTTGGTGCGCTTCTCGTCGCCACGGCTCATGTGGTAACTGCGCATCACCATCAAGCCGGTCAACTCGCCATGTGCGCCTGCAAACGGGTTCAGCGTGAACTCCTTCATGCCGGCCAACTCAGCGAGGCTCTCCTGCAGCTTGTAGTAGACCTCCAGCGCGCCCTGCACGGTGTTGATGTCCTGCAGAGGGTGCAGGTTGCAGAACGACGGGTGGGCGGCCATGTCCTCGTTAATCTTGGGATTGTACTTCATTGTGCACGAGCCCAGCGGATAGAAGCCGGTGTCCACGCCAAAGTTGTTGTTGCTCATGTTGGTGTAGTGGCGCACCACCGTCATCTCGTCACACTCGGGCAGGCCAGGAGCCTCGGCGCGAAGCAGTGTGCCGGGCAGTGAGTCCATGCGGTAGTCACTCATCTCATTCTTGGGGAGGGAATATCCACGACGACCCTCGCGCGACAACTCGAATATGAGTTTTCCGTAATATACGTTGTTCATAGTGCTATGCCTCCTCTTCGTTAGAATTGATGAAATCCTCCACACTCTCAATCAGCGCGTCAATCTCGTTCTTGCTGCGCATCTCGGTAACGCACAACAGCAGGCGGTGGTCGTCAAGCTTCAGACCTGCCTGGATGTTCTCGTCAACACACCAGTTCTGCAACTCGTCGATGTTCAGGTAGGTCTTCACGACAAACTCGTTGAGGAACGGCTGGTCGGGATAGGCGAGCTCAAACTTGCCCGTAGCGACCAACTTCTCGGCCAGGTAGTGAGCGCCACTGTAACCCAGCTCGTTCACCTCGCGCAGGCCTTGCTTGCCCATCAGCGACAGGTAGATGGTCACATACAGTGCCATCAGGCTCTCGTTCGAGCAGATGTTACTGGTGGCCTTCTCGCGGCGGATGTGCTGCTCGCGGGCTTGCAGGGTCAAGACAAATGTGCGCTTGCCATCGGCATCGACGGTGGCACCAACGATGCGGCCAGGCATCTTGCGGATGAGCTTCTTGCTGGTGCACAGGAAGCCTACGTATGGGCCGCCAAAGTTCATGGGAATACCCAGGCTCTGGCCATCGCCAACGGCGATGTCGGCACCCCACTCAGCGGGAGTCTTGATCACGCCCAGAGCACTGGCCACGCAGTTCATGATGAGCAGCGTCTTGTGCTCGTGGCACAGGTCGGCCCAGCCAGTGTAGTCCTCAAGGATGCCATAGAAGTTGGGCGAAGCGACAATCACGCCAGCCACATCGTCCTTGGCAACCTTCTCCTCAAAGTCGGCACGGCAGGTCACGCCATTCTCTTCCTTGATGTGCTCGACAACCACGCCATGGAATTTGGCGTAGGTCTCAACAACGCGGATGATGATGGGGTTTACGGTGTCGCTGATGAGCACCTTGTTGCGCTTCTTGGCGTTGCTCACGGCCATCATCATGGCCTCGGCAGTGGCGGTGCAGCCGTCGTACATCGAAGCATTGCTCACCTCCATGCCCGTCAGCTGCGTCATCATGCTCTGGTACTCAAAGATGTACTGCAGCGTGCCTTGCGAAATCTCGGCCTGGTACGGTGTGTAGCTGGTCAGGAACTCGCTGCGGCGCATCATGTCGTTGACCACGCTGGGTGAGTAGTGGTCATAGCAACCGGCACCCACAAAGCAGGTCAGGGGCACGTTGAAGCTACCCAACTCCTCAAAGTAGCGGCGGATGTCCACCTCGCTCATTGCGTCGGGCAGGGCATACTCGCGCTTGAACACGAGTTCGCTGGGCACGTCCTTGTAGAGGTCGTCGAGCGAGCGCTCACCGCAGGTGTTCAGCATCGCGCGGACATCCTCTTCAGTATGCGGGAAAAATTTAAAATTCATTGATTAATAGTTGTGATTTAGATTGATTGAGAAAAAGACATAAGAACATAAGAACAGAAACAGAACTTATGTCCTTATGTTCTTGTGTCTTAAAAGATTCTTCTGCCTTTATTCGCCAATCATGGCCTTGTAGCCGGCGGCGTCCATCAGGTTGTCGAGCTCGCCCTTGTCGCTGAGCTCAACCTTGATGATCCAGTTCTCAAAAGCGTCTTTGTTAATCAGGCCGGGCTCGTCCTCAAGTGCCTCGTTTACCTCGACAACGGTACCGCTGACCGGGCAGATCAGGTCGCTAGCAGCCTTGGTGCTCTCGACGGCGCCAAACTCCTCACCGGCGGTCACTTCGTCGTCAACCTCGGGCATGTCGACATACACCACGTTGCCCAGCTCGTGCTGTGCGTGGTCGGTGATACCAATGTAACCAAACTCGCCTTCTACTCTCACATACTCGTGCGACTCGCTGTAAAAGAGTCCTTCAATAATCTTACTCATTGTTGTTTTGTATAATGTTAATTGTTAATGATATAACTTATTTATTTCACTTTAGGAAGTAGTGAAAGTGAAGCAATGGAGTTCTACTTAACTACCTTTGACTACCTTTAACTACTTTAACTACTAAACTTGTGCGTTATTTCTTGTAGTTCGGCTGATAGAAGCGTTTCTTCACCACAGTGGCGGGGAACACTTTCTTGCGGATGCGGATGCTCAGCTCGTTGCCCAGTGCGCCAACGGCACGGTCAACCAGGGCGAATGCCAGGCTCTTCTCGCAAGAAATGCTGCGATAGCCAGTGGTCACATAACCTACGACGTTTTCGCCGTCAAGCACCTCGTAGCCATGACGAGGAATGGCCTTGTCCTTCAGTTCCAGACCCACCAACTTCTTGGCGCTGCCCTCAGCCTTCTGTTGCGCGCAAGCGTCACGGCCTATGAAGCCGCCTTCCTTGTCGAGCTTGCAGAACATGCCCAGCGTGGCCATGATGGGAGAAATCTCGGCAGTAAGCTCGTCGCCATACAGGGGCAGACCAGCCTCAAAACGCAGCGTGTCGCGGCAGCCCAAGCCACAAGGCTGAACACCGGCGGCCATGAGCAAATCCCACATCTTCATGATCACGGCAGCGCTAGCATACACCTCAAAGCCGTCCTCACCAGTGTAGCCTGTGCGGCTCACGATGATGGTCTCGCCGTCATATTCCACCTCCTTGTGGGTGTAGAACGTCAGGTCGTTGACCTCGATGCCCAGCACAGCGGGCATGGTCTTCTCAGCCTCAGGCCCTTGGATGGCGAGCTGAGAATAGTATTCGCTCTGATGGTCAACCTTCACGTCAAAGTTCTTGGCCTGCTCGTTGATCCAAGCCACGTCCTTATCGATGTTGGCGGCGTTGATGACCAGGAAAAGGTCGTTCTCGCCCATTTTGTACACCAGCAGGTCGTCGACAGTGCCTCCGTCAGGGTAGAGCATCATGCCATAGAACACTTTGCCAATCTCGGCACCAGCGATGTCGTTAGTGAAGATATAGTTCACAAATTTCTCGGCCTCGGGACCAGTAATGCGAACCTCGCCCATGTGCGACACGTCAAAAACGCCCACATTCTTGCGAACGGCGTTGTGTTCGGTCTCAATGTCCTTGTACTGGATGGGCATGTCATAGCCGGCAAATGGGCTCATCAGTGCGCCCAGGGCCACATGCTTGTCGTGGAGACAGGTGATTTTGATTTCGTCTGCCATAATTCTGATTTAGTCGGTTAAAAAGTTAATAAATTGATTTGTACTTAAGTTCATGATGATTTGTGACAGGTCCACGCCCTCGAGGGCCTGAGTAATGCCAGCGCGTGTAAAAGCGACGCCTTTCAGTCGGTCAATGAGGCCGCCGTCCAGATCGCCCACCAGGAAGTAGTCACCCGCGACGTTCAACCCCGTGATGGCGTTGCGGTTCAGCTCTACGCTGACCTCTAGTTCGCCCACGCCCTCGATGCGGCCACGCTTCACGAGGTTGCAGCGAGGGTTGTTGCCCAGGATGAACTCCTCGGTGAGGTAACCCTGCATGATTTGTTCAATTGCGACAACATCCTCGGCGGTGAGCGTCTGCTCGCTGTCACACAGCGTGCGGCGAGCATGCGCCTTGAAGTCCTCCAGCGAGATGTCGTTGTGCTGGCGGATGGTGGTGATGCGACTCGACACGCTCTTCACGCCCTTGCTCGACAACTTGCTCGCCGACGGCGTGATGGCATGCACGATGTGTGTCATGTCGCTGTCGTAGAGCATCGTGCCGTGGACGATGCTGCGGCCGGGCAGATGGTAAAATGCGTTGCCGCTCACCTTTTGGTCGCCGATGAGGATATCATTGCGGCCCGTGCTGCTGGCGTCAAGTCCTAAAGCACAGAGCATTGACACCACCGCGGCGGTGTAGCGCGAGTAGGTCAACTCAACATTGTCACTGCGCGTGATGTAGCTGAACATGATGTTGCTCATGTCGGCATACACGCACCCGCCACCGCTCTTGCGGCGATAGTACTGGATACCGTGCTCACGGCAGTAATCCAAGTTCACCTCGTTAGCAATCAGTTGGTTGCGACCAAAGATGACCGTCGGCTCAACCTGCCACATAAAGAAGATGTCCTCATCGCCCATGATGCGGGCGGCATACTCCTCCATCGCAAGATAGAATGGAAGAATCCGCGTCGTGTCGTCGGGCAAACTAAGGTATTTCATCTCCTCTTTAAAAGAATTTACAAAAATACCACTTTTTCCCGACATACACACCAACTTTCTACCACAATTTTTCAACAACACCCGAAATAATCAAAATAACAAGGAACTAGATGCCAGTTCTCATCAAGGAGCGACTGGTATCTAGTTCCGCAAAAACCTTTTGTTCTTATGTTCTTATGTCTTAAAAAACACTTCTGTCCTTAGAACGCGATGGTGCCGCCTAGGGTGAGCGTGTTGTTGAATTGTGAGCAATTCTTGATGTCGCTCAGCGGGCTGTACTTGATATAGAATCCCAACCAAAAACAGTCGATTCCTGCCATCAAGTCAATGTTGAAACGGCGCAGGTTCGACACGCGCCACTTATCTTCCTTTGACTCTTCATTTTTTGTTTTGGGAGAGCAGCGCATGTTGCAGCGAACAATCGGGCCAGCATAGAAGTTGAGAGGTTTGTAAAGGCGCTGACGATAGAACAATGGAATGATAAAACTGGAAATTTCGAATTTTGTGAAATTTTCGGCATAACCGTTAGCTACGTGTTCAACGGTGACCGAGTTGTCGTCATGGCGCAATAAGAAACTGTCATTGCCACAGTTGACACCTTTAATCATCACTCCAAGGCCTGCCGATAGGCGTTGGTTGTGGTGCGAGGTATAGTAAGCCACACCAACCAAGTTGAGTACACCGAACTCATAGGAGGCACCATGGTCGCCCATGCTGGGCCCGCCGCCCCCGAACAAGCCACCCACAAACAAGGTAAAGTGCGGCTTTGAGTCGTCGTGGAATGGGCGTCCAAACATACAACCATGGTTCTGTATGTCCAGCAACGAGTCGGCCTTGATCGTGTCGGTGGTTAAATCAGTAAACTGAACTGTCTGCTCTGCGGGTTTGCCAAATATCGACAAGCCAAGAAGCATCAACGAAAGAAAAAAAGTTGTTCTCATAAGGGTGAATGTCTATTGAAACATCATCATTTCAATCTCGAGCACGCGCGTAATCTCAAAATGGATTTCTGGCTGCAGATAGTACTCGCTGTTCTCCGACAATGTGAACACGTCACAATTCCCAACAAGTGCCTGACTAGAGAATTTCCAAAGATTGAGGTAAACGCGCATGAAGTTGTACTCGTCACTTATTTTCGTGACATAGAAAGGGTGTTCGGCGCTGCCATCGCCTGTTGTGGCTATGGTGTTATAGATGCGAAAGGCGCGAGCAAAGTAGGGCTTGGCATCATCTTTTGTCAATCCGCGACAATTTACCGAGTCTTCCGATAAAGCATAGATAGCATTGCCAGCCTGGCGCAAGGCATCAATGTTCAGTGGGTTAATTTCCAATATGCGTTTGGCGCAGGAAAGACATTCTTCAAAGTTCTTGTTCTTGGCATGTTGCTGCATCGTTCGCACGTCAAGTTCCTCCTTGTCCTGAGTGAGATAGGACTGTCCATAGAAAGCCAATACTCGCTCTGGATAGGTAAGAGTACTATCTAACTCATCGGCCGAAAGCCGGGCCACCAGGTCCTTGATGCGTTGGGGATGGTTGGTCGCTTCTTGTTTGATGTTAGCCCAATCGACGGGCACAAACTCTCGAGCATTGGAGAATAATGCCGCCATCGCCACCAGGCAAATCAGTAATTGTTTCATAGTGGTTATTTGAGATTAAGTTCTAGACCGCAAAGTTACACTATTTCGGACGAATAACAAGCGCAACTTGACACTTTTATGGACTTATGAGCAAAAAAAGAGGGTGTGGCATGCACACCCTCAATTCTATAAATGCTCATCACAATTAGGCATCATGCTTACTGGATGAGAATCTTTCGTCCATTCATGATGTAGATGCCTGGTTCGCTGGGCTTCGTGGTGAATCGATGTCCCTTGAGGTCGTACCAAGCGCCGTCCTCCACGGGAGTAGGCATCACCACTTCAATCACTCGCGTAACGATTTCTTCTTCGTCGGTGATGTTCATTACAATTTTCCTGACGGTCTTCTCGCCCGGCAAACCAAGACCATTGCCCAAGTCAACAAGTATGTAGGCATAGAACGAGTTCACATAATCATTGCTAGTGGGATAAACCAACTTGTCTTCAGGTCCCATATATAAGTTGGCAGTCGTGTTGCCAATCAGCATGACGGGAGCGTAGGTTCCGATGAACTGCACGGTGCCATCATTGCTGGTAATCGTCATCTCGCCCTCTTCGCTGCTCTTGACGGTGACGTTTTCAAATGTGGGATCATCGATGTAACTGTAGGCTGTGGTGCGCCATTCGAAGACGTAAGGCTTGCCAGGCTCGATGTTGCGGGCGGGCTTGAAGTTCAGGGTCAATACTTCGGTCTCGCTGTCGAAGCCCGTCTGCTGCACATAGTCGTCTTTTTGCGCGATGTCCAGCTCCCAGATCTCAGCATCCTTGAGCGGAGTGAGGTCAATATTCTCGCCAATGACATCAAATGGCAGACACAGGGTGTTCCACATGTGGTTTTTGAAGAATGTGTGACCTTCAAGCACGACCTCCCCAATGGTTCGGCCCTTGTATTGCTCGATGAGTTCGCGATTGTCTTCACTGTCGTGGAAGATGAGTTGAGCCACCTTTTCGGGCACATCTTCTTCGCTGAGGTAGTAAGTGTCGGTGTTGGTGGCACTATGATACTTCAGATAAACCTCTCCATCGGGCAGGATATCGCTCGTCGACGAGCGGCGGAAGGTGTAGAGGTCACCCTCTTTAGTGCCCTCTTTGGAGAAGCGGTAGATATCGCGTCCGCCCCTGACGGTACCATCCGACACCCAGAGTTTGTTGTTGTTGTGCACATAGGCATCGTCGGCCCTGGTCAGCGGGATGTTGTGAACTGCACCGGGCTCGTCAGAGTGGATGATGATAATATCACCCATGGGCACTTCCTCGATAGCGTTGAGCGTGACGTGTTTGGCCTCGTCGTCAACACCTACCACTTCAAAGGCATCGACAGTGAGCAGGCCGATACCATCGAGGTCAATTTCACTCTTCGCCACATAAGGCGTAAAGGTGTAGCCCTCGGGGAAGCGGAGCACCTCGCAGATCTCACCCGAACTGGTGATGGGCATGGAGAGGCGGTAGCCGTCGGCCTCACCGTACACATAGAGTTTCAGGGTGACGTGGTCATAAAGGTAGATGTCGTTGGGCTTCGAGAAGTTGGCCAACGTGTCGAGAAGAATACTGTCGGCATTGACATATTCATAAAGTTTAGACTCCAGCAGGTTGCCTTCTGTGTCAGAGAGCGTCAACTTAACCTTGGCCGACTTGTTGGCGCCTTCAAGGCGCAGCTGCACAAAGGCTTTCTTGTGCTTATAGGAGAAACCATCGCTCATCTGGAAGCTGACCGAAAGATATTTGCTCTCGTCAAACTCGGCTGGTACCTCAATCTGTGCCGACAGGTTGTCGAGTGGTGTACCTGCAACTACGCTAAGGCCGCCATTGATCTCAATGTCCGAGATGTCGTAAAGCAAGCAGCCCGAGGGGTCGCTCTTAGCCACCGTAACGATGGCGTCTTGGTCGGTTTTCATGCTGGGCGTCCACGACATGTAGTTGTCGCCGCCAGGATAAGAGGCCGAAACCGATATCAGGCGAATGTCCTCGCCCATGACAATGGCAATCGAGTCTTTGGTCGACTCATAGTAGAAGAGCGTCGACACATAGTTCCCATTGGGGTCGATTGTGGTCTTGTAACTGGTGCTGTCGGCAATGGTGGTGGCCGACAACGCGTCTTTGGTCACCATCGTGTAAATGGTGCCGTAGCGTGCGGGCAACAATAATTTGGTGCCGGCACCCACTTCGGCATAGCCTTCGCTGCCACTAAGCTCATTGTCTATCCAGCCCTCTCTCGCATCGATGGTCATGTTCATGTCGATGTAGTAAGAGTTGAACAGGGTGGGTTTGACAAAGGTGCACACATCCTGGAAGTTGCGGAACAAGGCCACACTGTCGGGAAGGCCAAACTCCCACAACGACGTCACTGTGGCATCGCCCAAATCTTCCTCGTTAAGCACAAAGTTGGGTGTCATGATCACATCTGATGTCAGCGTTTCTCGAGTGACGATGGAGTCGGTCACGATGTTGTCTGGCAAGTAGGTCTTGCCGTTGCTGCCCGACCACGACTGGAGGGTGTAGCCGAAAGAACGCAGCTTCTCATACTTGTGGTGGTAATAGTTCGCGGGTATCGTGATAACGCCATTATCATCGGCATATTTCACATACGGCGTACCCTTGAAAATGAACTTGTAGTTTTCCACACCCAGGAGCGTTGCGCCGAGCAAGCATCCTGCAGCTAGTAACAAGATAAATCTTCTCATAAAGTAAAATTGTTATAGGTTGTTGTATAAGGTATACAAACACAGTTTTGTCGCTGATAGCGACTGATTTGAAAAACCGGGGGTGTGTACCCCCGGTTATCAAAACGTTGCTTTACTTCGTAGCGGTGCTATCGGCGGGCTGGGCCTCGCCCTTCTCGGCGGCAACACGGGCCTTGAATGCCTCGCTATCGGGCATCAGCCAGCTGTCAAACCAGTTGAAGAACTCACGCTGCCACAGCACGCTGTTCTGCGGCTTCTGGCACCAGTGGTCCTCGTCGGGGAACAGCACCATGCGGGCAGGAAGGTCGCGCAGGCGGGCGGCGTTGAACGCTTGCATGGTCTGCGTGTAGACGATACGGAAGTCGTTGTCACCCGTCGTGCACATGATTGGGGTATCCCAGTTCTGCACATAGCTGGCGGGGTTGCCCACGGTGTAGCTCTTCTGTGCGGTGGCGTTGCCCTTGTCCCAGTACGGACCGCCAAGGTCCCAGTTGACAAACCAGAGCTCCTCGGTCTCGAGGTACTGGCCCATCAAGTTGAAGATACCGGCATGCGACAGGAACGCAGCGAAGCGCTTCTGGTGGTTACCGGCAAGCCAGTAAACCGAGAAGCCGCCATAGCTGGCGCCCGTGGCACCGATGTGCTCGCCGTCAATCCAAGGCTCTTTCTTCATGAAGTCTACTGCGCTCAGGTAGTCCTTCATGTTCTGGCCTCCGTAGTCACCCGAAATCTGGGCGTTCCACTCGGTGCCGAAGCCCGGCAGGCCACGACGGTTGGGTGCGATGACCACATAGCCGTGGTTGGCCATGATGCGCAGGTTCCAACGGTAACTCCAGAACTGGCTCACAGGCGACTGCGGCCCGCCCTCGCAGAAGAGCAGGGCAGGATACTTCTTCGACTCATCGAAGTTGGGAGGTAGCAGCACCCAAGTGGTCATCTGCTTGCCGTCGGTGGTGGGAACCATCACCTTGCGGCACTCAACCTTACCCAGCTGGGCCAGTAGCTCGTCGTTGACGTGCGTCATCTGCTTGGGCTCCTCGCCCTGCTTGAAGGTGAACACCTCGTTGGGCTCTAGGTAGCTGTGGCGCAGGGTCACAAACTGGTCACCGGCAAAGGCGATGCCGTCGTAGTCATACTGACCGGCAGCGATGGTGTCGATTTGCTGCGTGGCCACATCCATGCGGAAGATGGGCATCGTGCCCTGGAACGGGCAGATGAAGTAGAGGTACTTCTCGTCGGGCGACCAGAACAGCGCGTCCACGCTGTAGTCCCAGTTGGCGCTCAGGTCAACCTTGTTGCCGCCATCGGCGTCCATCATGAAGATGCGGTTCTTGTCGGCCTCATAGCCGTCATGCTCCATCGAGAGCCAGGCAATCTTGCCGCTCTTGCTCACAGCGGGGTTGTTGTCATAGCCCATCATGCCCTCGGTCAGGTTCTCGGTCTTGCCGTCGGCCAGCGTGTAGCGATACAGGTCGCTGTTGGTCGAGATGGCATATTCCTTACCCACCTTCTTGCGGCAGACGTAGATCAGGCTTTTGGAGTCGGGCATCCATGCCAACTGCTCCACACCGCCCCACGGACGCATGGGAGACTCAAACTGTGTGCCCTCGAGCAAGTCCTTCACGTCGCTCACCTTCGAGCCGTCAAACGACCCCACGAAGGGGTGGGGGATTTCGGTCACCCACTCGTTCCAGTGCTTGTACATCAGGTCGTCGATGATGCGGGCCTTGGTCTTGTCCAGGTCGGGATGGTGGTCCTGGGCGGTCTTGCCATACTTCACCGTCGAGATGAGCACCACGCTCTTCTCGTCGGGCGACAGCACGAAGCCCTCGATGCCGTTCTCCATCTCACTGACGCACTTACGGCCGCCGCCGTCAGCGTTCATCACCCACATCTGCGGCACGGCGCCCTCTTTGTCATCCTTGTAGACAAAGGCAATCTTATTGCCGCCGTCCATCCACACAGCATTCGACTCGCTGTTCACGGTCTTGGTCAACTGCTTGGCGTTCTGGCCGTCAATGTCCATCACCCACAGCTCGCGGTTACCCTTGTTCTCCTCCACGCTCATGTAAGTGATGCCATAGAGCACCTTCTTGCCGTCGGGAGACACCTGGATGTCACTCACGCGGCCAAAGGCGTTCAGCACCTCGGGCGTATACTCGCCGTTCTCGACAGTCACTTGCGGCTTCTCAATCAACTTCGAGCTGCCACCCTGTTCGCTGCACCCCGCGCTCAGCAGGGCCACGGTTGCTAACATAATAGATACTTTCGCTAATTTCATAAAGGTTTATTTTGTTAAGTGTATAAGAATCAATCACAGTTGCGCATGGTGCATGCCACTAAAAGCCACAAAGATACTACCTTATTTCTAAATACACAAATTTTGCCCCATCTTTCCTGGAAAAATGGGGCAAAACGCCATTGTTGAACAAGAAAAAAACTCTAAATCGAATGTTCGAAAATTCGAGAATTCGCAAATTACTCACGTTCGCTCCGCGAGCTAAAGGGTCTTGATCGCCTCGTCAAGCAGACCCTTGACAAAACTGTCCTTGGTCATCTTCTTCATCTCCTTGAGGCTCTTGCGGCACAGGTTCAGTTCGCCTTCGGTCAGTTTGGCCTGCTTGGCGCTCTTGCACAACTTCAGAATCGAGGTCGCATAAGAGACTGCCGTGCTGCTCTCGCGCTCGCAAGCGCGCTTGAACGCGTTGCGGTAGTGGTTGAACGAGGTGAGCCACTCCACGTCGTCGGTAGGCACATCCTTGTCATCTCCCGACAACACGATGATGCGGTCTTTCAATTCCTCCACGCCATCAAGGGTGCCCAGTTTGCCCAGTATCTCCAGCCCGTCAAGTTCCTTCAGTTTCTCCAGGCCTTTCAGCTCTTTCAGGTCTTTCAGCTTGCTCAGCCCCGACAAGTCGATCAGACTGTCTAGGTCGACAACAATCGTGGTGTCGCCGCCGATGTTGATGGTCAGCGGGCCACCGTCGCGCTTGGCAAACAACTTGTTGCTTGACCTGGGTTTAGGAGCATAGGTCTTCAGCGCGCGGCCGTTGAGTTGCCCCTCGTCATCTTCCTGCCACTCCACCACATAGCAATAACGCATCGTGTCGCCATCGTCGTCCGGGTCCATCACGCTAAGCAGCTTGTAGTTCATTGACTTGTCATTGCCCACAACCTCACTGTTGTTGGGGTCGTAGTAG
>JAEEGI010011828.1_pt1 | contig 18760 bp, 13 predicted proteins | sample 8958751 | NCBI WGS metagenome assembly JAEEGI01 (sample SAMN16246545, study PRJNA631951) | gut metagenome | biome: gut microbiome; feature: rumen; material: KS-attached | host: Bos | place: Iran: Karaj | collected 2018-10 | reverse complement strand
AAAAATAAAAAAGTGTAACAAAACCAACAATTTTTTTTGAATATCAAAAATTATAGTAAAAATTTAAAATATATATAAAAGGAACATTCCATATAAAATTTGTTTTTATCCGGATAAAAAAATAATAAAATAATATATTATTGCATTTTGTTTAAACTAAAAACAATTTTTAATTAATTCTATAATTAGGTTAATTATTAGATAAATAATATGTATGATTAAAATTTGAAAAAAATTGATAACATTTAAAATTTCAAACATTATTACATTCAAATAAAATAACCAATTATATTCAATTAAATCAATAAATTCATAAATATCACCATAATAAAGTTCTCTTGAGATAATTTGAAATTTAATTACTAATGATAAAGGACTAGAAAGAACTACAACAATTATCAATTGAAAAATTAGTATAATATATAAAAAAACTTTACATAAACAATTATCAGTTCGATTTATGAGAGAATCAATATATTCTAATCCAAAAATTATTCCAAAACATTCAAATATATCTATATATACAGTGTTTTCAAGGTCAAAATGAAAAAATTTTTCTTTAATTGAAAAATCATAATTTTTGATTTTACTTTTTAAAATATTATTTTGAAAGATTATATATAAATCATTATTATGAATTTCTAAATAATTTAAAATTAGATTATTACTAATATAGCCTTCTTCACAATCTTCAACAGGGCATTTAACTTTCATTATTTTATTTTTAATACAATCTTCATTATTTAAATTTTGAATAACATTTTCAAAACAATTATTACAAATAAAATGTCTACAACCATTAACTCTTATTAGATTTGGAAATTCATTTAAACATTTTGAACAAATAGTAACAATAATTTCAACATTATTATCAAACATTCTTTCAAAACATTTAATATTATTAGGATTATTATAATGTTCTTCTGTACTTTGAAATTTTTCTCCACAAATCCAACACCAATCAATATCACAATAAGTACATTTTATATGATTACATCCTTCATTTTTATTTGTTATTATTTTACAATTTGGACATTCTTTTGTTTTATATTTTTTTTTATATTTTTCAAACAATTCATCTATTTCTTCTTCATTTTCACATTTTTCATCTTTATGCCATTTTTTTCCACATTTAAAACAAAACTCATGTCCTTTTAAACATTTTACAAAATTATCATTTTCATTTTCTCTTTTAGCATAACTATCACAATTTATTATTGGACAAAATCTCATATTTTTATTTTGTAATATTTCTACTCTTAAAATATTTTTCTTTAATATATTTATTAATTTTGGAGTTTCTGATTTATATTCATTACAAGTTTCATATAATTTTTGAATTATTTTACCTTCTTTTAAAATATGAATACAATTAGGACAAGTTATATTTGGTTTTCCACTAATTATTGATTCTTTTAAATAATTATAATAACAATAATCACAAAAGATTTCTTGACAATATCTACATTTATTTCTTTTTATTTCTTGTTCATTTTCAATTGCTTCTTCACATATTTTACATATATTTATATTCTTTATTTCATTTTCAAATGAATTATTTTCTTCATTTATATTTGATATAGAATTTTGTAGATTAATAGAAATAGAAATATGCTCTTCTTCTTTTCCTTCACATATTTCACAATTATTATTTAATTTTGAAGGATAAAAAATATGTTGATATAAATTATCCTCTTTTGATAAAAAATATACTGCTTCACTTATATTCTTAGGTCTTAATAATAAATATACTTTTATTAATTTATGTTTATCATAACCTGAATCTAATAAAAATAATATTTCATTCTTAGAATCTGTATTAATTTGACTATTTTCAGATATATTTATACTTGATATTGATTTATTTGAATCATCTTTTCTTTTATTGTCATTTATTATAAGTACCTCTGAATTTATCATTTTAATAATTAAAAAAAGGTCAAAAATAAATAATTGTATCTACTTTGTAATTTAATAAATATTTAAATAATTTAATAAATTATTTATAATTATTAATAAGAAATTTTTTATTATTTCATTTTTTATATATTTCTTCGTGTTTAAAAGAAATCATAAAATTGTATGAAAATGATATTTTCTTAGTATTATTATATTTTGAATATAAAGTGTTTCTTATATTTTTATAATAGATTCAAATTTTAATAAAAAATATGTTAAATCAATTTGTTTTTTATTTTAATTGAAAATAAAGAAAACTTAATGATAATTTAAAATAAATTTATATTTGTTTTTATTTTGAATTATTCCCCAACCCCCATTTATATGAATTATTATTTAATTAATTATTAATTTATATTAATACTTTTATCTAAACTTTTTTTTATGTTTTATTTTTTATTTAAATAATAATTAAATATATATTTTTTATTAAAACAAAAATTCCAAAGACAATAATATTATTAATCATTCAAACAATAATTATTTTATTTATTATTCTTTTAAAAAATATTAGAACAAATATCATCCATATTTTATTCTTATAATGTTATTTCTATCTTTTTTAAATTCTAACTTTTCTCTTTATTTAAAGTTTAACTATTATATATTCCTATTATTCTTATTTTTCATTAACTTTTTTTCTTATTTGTAAATTAAAAGAATAAAAAATTTAAAAAAAGATTTTCAAAAAAACTATTTTTAATTAAAAAAAAATGAAATCAACTTTAAATGATATTAAAATAATAGAAAATATAAATAATAAATAAATTAATTGCGATTATTTAGATTATTAAAGAATTCTAATATTTTTTCTTTATCATCTTTAATTTCTTCTAATTTAGATAATAATTGTTGATATTTTTCATTATTTTCTTTTATTGCTTCTTTTTTACTTTTTTCTATTTCTTTTAATGATTCTATTTTTTCTTTTTGTATTTCTTCTATTCTTTTGTCATAATTATCTTTTTCTTTTTTAATTGCTTCCTCTAATTCTTTTTTTTGTTCATTCATTTTTTGAGTATGTTCTTTTAAATATTCTTTGTTATTCTTTATAATGATTCTCAACTGTGTTAAAAGTTTTTGCTCCCATCTTTTTAATTTACAATATATACTTTTCTCCAACAAAGAATTATATTGTTCTTCAATTTGACAATAATCTATTTCATTTTCCATTTTAATTTCTAAATTTTTATTTTTGAGAATTATTTATATTTTGTAAAAAATAGTTATTTAGAAAATGAAATTTATTATAATGTTAAAAATTAAAAATAGAATTAACTTCAATTCATTTTATTTGACAATAAATTGAATTAATATTGAATAAAAGATATAAAAGATTTAAAATAAATTGTGATTAGTAAACTTTTAAAAAATTATATATTTTTATTTTGAAAAAAAAATATGTACCAATATAAAGCAAAAAAAAAAAAAGTTAGAATTAAAATATATTATTTTACTTAGTTTAATCAATTTAAATATTTTTTTTAATGATAATAATTCCTTTCTTTTTAGGAATGATTATCACTTCACAATATTTTCAATATCTTTATCTGATTGAAGTATTAACTTTAACTTATTATTTTTTTCTTCAGTTAATATAATAGCTATAAGTTTTGTTCAATAGGAATTGGTTTTTTTTTTGAATTATCAGTGAAATTTATAAATTTTGGGTGATTATCTTTAAAAAAATAAATAAATTTTTGTGTTCTTTTATGATTGCTTCCTTTATTATTTATTTAAATAAATATAATTTCTAGCTTTTTTTTGTAAGCCAAATTCTAAACCACAAAAAAATTAAAAATTTATTTGGATTATAATTTATGAAATATAATACATTCCCATTAATTTTTTAATATATAATAAGGAAATTATTAATCTATCATATGAATTTATTCTAAATTGATTGTTTCTACATTTTTCTAGAATTATTCAAAGCTATTAGTTTAATTTGCTTTATTAAAATATATAATTTTTAAATTTAAGTTTATCTATTTTATATTTTTTTATTAATTCAATTAAATTTTATTTTTCTTTTATCATTTTAAATTATTAAACTTAACTTCGTTTATTTTAACTTTTTCTAAATTATATTTATTGGGGTTTTCCTTTTTCATATTTTTACTATTAAATATTAATATTAATTTTGAATGTTAATCTTTTTTTCTCTTAATTTTTATATAAACTAATTTCTCTTATAAAATAAATAAAAACTTATATTCAATTGAAGAATAACAAAAATTAGAAGAAATTTAACATTTCACTTTTTGAATATTAATTATAAATACCATGATATAACAATATAATAAATTAAATAAAATCCCAAAAAACATTATTAAGTTATTTAAACCCAATTTCCCAATTTTAATTTATAAAAAGTAATTTGAAAAATTATCCAAAATGTTAAATAAAAAGTTAAACATAATTCAAGAAGGAACATTATTTAAGATTCCATTTGATAAAACAAATTCAAATATTTTAAATTTAGAAGAAAAAGAAAATAATCTTAAGCAATCAAATAATAAAAACATTAATTTATATTCTTCTTTAAATTTAAAATATTCAAGAATTAAAAACGATTTAGAAATTGATGATTTAATGGATAGAATAATAGGAACTCAGGAAAAATTAAAAATTTTTGTTAATAAAAATTCCGAAATAATAGAAACTTTAACAAATTATCATGAATTAAAGAAAAAAAATAAATTATTAAGAAAAATTAAAAATTTTTTAATAAAATTAAAAATAAATAAAGAATTAGTAAATTATATTTTGAAAGAGATTCAAAAATATGAAATTGATAAATCATCTATTGATTTGTTTGAAATTAATGAATCGATTAATCAATTAATTATTGAAAAAAAAAAAAGAAAAAAAAAATTAATTGATTTATTTTATAAAGTAATTGAATATTCTAAACAAATTGGATTTATTGATTAGTATTTTATTATATTATAAAAAATATAAAAAAAGAAAAATTATAAATATATAATAGAAATATAATAATATATTAAAAGTTTTATAATTTATTTCCTCCTCATTTTTTTCCTTTGTAAGAAGATTTTAAAGATTTGAAATATTAAAATTTTTTTTCAAATTATTATAAAAAATAGATTTTCCAAAATGAATTCTGAAAATAAACAAATAATAATTATATAATGAAAATAACCAAATATTCAAAAGAATAAATATAATTCTAAAAAATAAAAAAAAATTTAATTAAGATAATTCATAGTATAATTTGTGAACTATTCATTGACATTAAAAAATATGGATTTAATATAAAAATATTATAAAAATCTAAGATTAATTAATTTTATTTTTTTATTCACAAAAACTAAAATCTAAATACTCGATTCAAATTTTCAAATTTATTAAATAAATAAATAAAATAATTTAGGAATAAATATATATTTCTAAATTAAAACATTACTTCGTTTTATTTTTTTGAATAAACTCTTCAAAATCTTGCATTTCCATATCTAATTGTTTATCAGGATCATAAGTTAACAAATATAAATTTGTAATATGAGAGCATTTTTCTTTAGTTTCATTTAAAGGAAGATTAGGATTAGAACTTAAATGTTCAATTACAGTATTATATGCATTTTCTAAATCATTTAAATAAGGAACTCTCTGTTTAAGAAGTTCAAGATCAACTCCAGAAACATTTACCATTGTTACTTCTTTAGTAGGATCATTAATATAATCTTGAATTTGCTTTTTTTCTTCTGGAAATTTATCTTTTCTATCATTAAGTATTGTAATTATATCATTTATATTATTTGCATTTAATAGTTCTTGATCATCAATTACTTGACCACAGCATACACCCATTTTTATTTTTATATTAATTATTATTTACCATTCAAAAAAGTTTAATGGTTAATTTTTTAATAATTAATTTTTATTTATATAATTAATGAAATATAAAAAAGAAATTAATAGAAAGAATTTAAACAAAACAATAAAATTTTTTTTTGTTTCTTTTTAATGATTTTTTTTTATAGTTTTTTTATTATCTTTTCAATTATTATTTAAATGATATCATTACTGTTTTATTGATATTTAAATATTTATATCCACTTCAAAGATAAAGGAAATGAAGAGTAGATAAGTTGTAAATTATATTCTTTTTAAATAGGAAAATTTAATATTCCAAATTAAAGGTAAAAACAAACATTTAAAATATTATTTTGAATATATCAAAAATTTAAATTGTAAATAAATAAAATAAGCAGATAATTTTTTTTTAATATAAAATAAAATGACATCATAATATTTAAAAATAAAATATCATTATAACAAATAAAAATGTCAGAAGATAAACCAAAACGTTCATCATTAAAGCAAAATAAAAAATTAGATCCCAATGAAATAATGAATTATTCTAAAAAAAGAAATACTGTATGTTGGAAATTAGGAAGTCCTTTAAATTTTGAAACAAAATTTATGAACGTTCAAGAAAAAAATATAGATGAAGCACACGACAAAAAATTTAAAGAAGCAAGAAGAAAAAGTATTAAGAATGAATATTTAATTGCTAAAGAATTTTTAAAAAACGATAAAGAAATTCAAGAAATAGAAAACGAAGATTTAGAAGAAATAAAAGAAAATACTTCTAAAAATGTAAAAATTGGGAAAGATTTAGAAAATTGAATTTTATTAAAATTTGAGTATTATTAATAAATTTCATTTAAATGAAATGAATATAAATTTCCAAGTTTCAATTAAATAAAATTTACTATATTTACATTATTTGACTATTATTTATTTTTTATAAAGAATTAAATTAGAATTTATTTATTATTGATTTATTAATATTAAAAGGAAATATTATTTCCTTTAAAATAAATTACATATTTTTTTTAAATAAAGAAATTCTATATAAAAATAATTAAAATTAAATTTTTTAAAGGTCAATATTATTTTTAATAATAAATTCATTAAGTTCTTTCCATCTTTTTTCTAATTCACTTTGATTTTGATTAGAATCTTCAATTCTTTTTTTTAAATCTTCTAAGTGTTCTTCCATTTCACTAATTTCATGATCTTTTTCATTAATTAATTCTTGTAATTTTTCAACTTCTTCATTATTAAAATCATTATTAAAATTATTTTTCTTATTTCCACTTTTAACAGTATTATTATTATTATTATTTTTATTACCTTGACTTTCTTGAGGTAAATTATGAATAGCTCTATAAACTTTAGAAAGTAAATTTTCAATTGCATTTGGTTTACTATTCATTACATTATTAATTTCTTCATTTGAAATTTTTAAACCTAATTTTTTTAACACTTTATTATTTAAAGTATTCCAATTTGATAATTTTTGTTTTGTACTTGAAGCTGAAGGATAATTGTGTAATTCTACTAATTTTGGGTAATGATATTTAATCATTTCTGCTAATAATACTGCATCATTGAAATCTCTTGCTATGTTTTTTTTTTGACGAGATAAGGGAATTGTATCTACCCATTCATATATATACATTATGCTATTCATTTCATTTTCTTGTTCTGGAGATAATTCATTCTGTAATTCGTTTACATTTTGCTCGTTTTGATTTTCTTCATTGTTGTTTTCAAAATTTTCTTCTCCTTCCATATTTTTAATTATAATTTTTTAAAATATTAAATTTCAAGTTTTTAAAAGGAGAAAAGTTAATGAATGGAATATAAAAAATCAAAATGAAGATGTTAAATGTAAATAATAATTAAAATTATTTTTCTTTATATGAAAAATTATTGATGAAAAATTGAAATATAAAAAAAGTTTTATTAAAAAAATAAAAATATTTAGAAAATAAAAACTAATATTACTTTAATAAATATATATTAATGAAAAAATTAAAAAAAAGATGATAAACTTGAAAGAGCAAAGATTATATTTTTTCATTTGTTAAACTTTTTAAAAAAGGAAGAAAAGAAAAAAAAATTTCTTTCAATTTTCAAATTAAATAATTTATATTTTTTTCATTTTTTATTTATTTATATTTTATATTTTTTATTTTTAAAAAACTTTGAATTCAAAACTAATTTTGAAAATTAAAAAAAAATAATAAATGAAAGCAAGAGAAAGAAAACTTAAAAGAGAAAAAGAAAAAAATGAAAATACAGAAAAAACAGAAAAATCATTTCAATTATCAAATCTATCAAATTCAAATTCAGAATCAATATCAAATAAAACAAAAATAGAAAACGAAAGTATAATAAGTATAAATCAAAACAGTAATATAAACATTCCAAACAACAATAATTATGAAAGAAACATAAATAATAAAACTAAAAATAATAATAACAACAATAATAATAACAACAACGAAATAAGAAAAATAAAAACTTTTCGTAAATCAAATTCAATAAATGAATTACATACTAATAATAATATAAGTACACCAGAAAGAGGTTTTATAAGAGATAAAAGGAAAAATATTTCAGGTCCAATAACACAATTTATAGATAAACAATATAGAAACATAAAAAGAAAAAAAAGTAGAAATAGTCTTAATCATTATTTAGAAATTCCAACTGATATTCAAAAAGAAACTTTATTAGGTTCAAATTCAGATAGTTCAAATTTAGAAGATGAAATAAATAAACTTTCAATTTTATATAATTTAAACATTTCAAATGAAAAAATGTTACTTGAAGAAAATACTGAATTCTTTGATATGAGAAATACTATTAAAGAACTTGAAAAAAAAATAGAAGATTCAAAAAAAGAATATGAATATTTTGTCAATCAAAATACTATAAGAACTATTAATGAAAATGATCAAATTCAAAAATTAGAAAATTCACTTAAAAAAAAAGTAAATGAAAATATTGAAATTATTAGAAAAGATAATAAAATAACTATTGAAGAAGTTAATGTTTTAGATAAAAAATTACAAAATATGAATGAAGTTTATCAAAAAGAAGAATATGATTTATTTCAATTAATTCATGAAATAGAAAAAACAAATAAAAAATTAAAAATGGAAATTCATTTCATTGATGATTTAAAAGAAAGATTAAAAAAAATAAAAGGAAATGAAATACCAAAAGATTTAAAAGAAAAAATAGATTCAATTTTAGGAAAATAAAAAAAAATGATATAATTTAAAATAATATAAATAAAAGTATATTAGTTTTATTTTTATAAAATTAAAATCAAATTAAAATTTTTTTAAATTTGATTTAATGTGGAATATAAATGAAAAAAAATTGAATTCTTTATCAAGAAATTATAAACAAAAATTAAATAATCAAAGAGGAGGTTCTTTATTTAATTATGAAGTAGATTCAAGAGCTTCAATAAAATTTTTAATTGATTCAAAAAAATATAATAAATTTCAAACACATTATAATGTTTTAAAATATAAAAGTAAACCTCAAATGTCCTTAAAGAAAAATCAAAGTCGAGAAAATAAAAATAATGAACACTTTAAAAATTTTGTTAAAAAATATCAAGAAATTAAATATATAAATACAGATAATAAAAAACCTATTTCACATATAAAACATTTATCAGATACTAATTGGAATTTTCAATATAATAATTTAATAAAACAAACAGAAAGGAAATTAAAAAATTTTTATCCTCCAAGTTCAAAATTAAATAAAGTTGAAAAGAAAAATTTAGACACTTTAAATTTATCTAGAAATTCAGGAGAAGGAGAATTAAACTCTAAAGCAAATTCTTTTATAAGTCCAAGGTCAATAAGAGAATTTCAAGAATTAAGTGAAAATATAAAAGAAAATCAAAAAAGTAAAAAGAATTTAAAAAATAGAATAAATCAATATATAAAATTAAATCATGATTATAAAATAAAAGATGATGTTAGATATAATTTTTACTCTAAATTTCAATCAGTTTTGGAATCAATTGGGAAATAAATAAATAGAAACGTTATTTTGTTATAAATAATTTATCTTCTATATTTTTTTTTAATAATTATTTAAAACTTTTAAAAAAAATATTGTATAAATAATTATAATTAAAATGTTATATTACTTTATATTATTATTAATCCAAATATCATTATTTCATTCAAAAATTGAGAAAGCATTATCTGTTCAAATATATAAAGCAGCTAGAAACAAACAAAATGATACAACTTCTTTATGTTTAGTATATCAATATCATAATAATAGAATTTTAGATTTTTATGAAAAAAATAATATTGATAAAAAAAATGGAATAAATTGTGATAAAACTCATAATAAATTTAATTTTTCTGTGATAAATGATTCACATATAAATTATTCAAATAATATAAATGAAAGTTTTTACATTGTATGTCAAGATAAAGAAGAACCAAAAAAAGAAAATACTCTTTATTATTGTGGTTATGTATTTTATTTTCAAAATTTTATGATATATTGTGCACATATATTTGGTAATTTTTATATTGCTTCAGGGTTTATTATTAACTTTTTCAATTTAAGATATAAAAAAACTTCTTTATGGTTATGTTTAGTACATTTTATGATTTTTATGGTTGAAGAAATCTTTAATATTATAGCATCACAACATGAACATAAGCCATCACCAATTTTAATGTATTTGATAATTATGATAATTATTTTAATAATTATGACTGCTTCTCTATTTACTTTTCAATTTATTAAATCTAGTTATAAAGCTTTTAGTGCATTTAATGGAGTAATTTTAGTATATTCTTCATTAAAAGTATTATCTTATTTAATAGATAAATACTTCATTATTCAATGGTATTATACTTTCATAGGTATTTTGATATCTTTAATTGTATTTTTTATATTAAGTAATGAAGGAAATAAAGTTCAAATAAGTATGTATTCAACTTCAATTTTTGGAGCTTATCTCTTTATAAAAGGAAATAATTATTTAGTTGGAGGATTAACAAATGAAGTTTTATTCAAAAAATATTATCAACGTCATAAAGACTTTGAATTAACCGATAAAGAAGATCAATATTATATAAGTGATAATGCACCATATAGTTATATCATAGCATTCATTTTAGTTGCTATTTTAGGTTTCCAACATCAATTTAGAGTTGAAATGGAAAGATTATCTCTTCCTGATAAGGAATCAACTTTTAAAGATGATGAATTTTTGGATGTTATAAATAAAGAGATTAATGTATTTGAAATGTCAAAATCAATTATTGAAGATAATAATACCAGTGAAGTTCTTAATGAAAGTGTTGCAACAAATAGAGCATCAATTCAAGGAAATATTTGTTAAAATATATATTTTTTAAATTAGGTTATTTTAGAATTTTCAAAAATCAAAAGGTTTAAATTATTTTTTTTAAAAATTAAAATAATAAAAAATATTAATTATTTAGAAAATTAATTCTTTGTATTATCAACAAATTTAATTATTTTATTATATCTTTTTTTAGTAATCATAGTAGAATAAGTTTCATTATCATTAAATCCATTTGAAGCAACATGAACACCAATAACATAATATTTATTTTTTTCTTGATCATAATAACATAAACCACTTCCACTTTGACCATAAGAAGCTTTAATTTCATGAGTAAAAACTCCTCTTTCATAATCAACATTAGTTATTTTTCCTTTTCCTTCATATAAATAAAAAACTGAATTATTATTTGTTGATCTATTCATAGGATAACCAGTAGTAAAAAAGGTTTCGGGATAATTTTCATCATCATTATATATTTTAACTTCATAATATCCTCCAACAATTAAAGCTATATTTTCTTTAAAAACTATAACACCATAATCTTCGTAATTTTTATCAGGGAATTCTTCGGGATAATAAAAAGTGGTACTTTCAAAACTTTTATATTTAGATTTATTACCACTTAATCCAGGATAAAAAATTATTTTCTTTGGTCTTCCTAATTTTTCTTTTATATTATTAGGATTTTTTCTATGATCAAATAAATTATGACCTGCTGTTAAAACGATATTTTCACCTATTAAAATTCCTGTTCTATAAGAAACTATATCATAATCAAAAAATAATTGAATAAAGCCAATAGCAGAATAAGGAAATTTTGCACAGTCTTTATCTTCAATTTTTATTCTATTATCATTTTTAGTGTTTCTCCAATAAATTTTATCTAAAGTACTCGGTTCAAAATTATATGAAAATAAATTTTCTTCCATTTGATATTAAAAAAAATTAAAATATTTAAATGGGACAAAAAAATATTAGAAGTCAAGATAGTTTAATTATTGATAGAATGTTATTAGAATCTTTTAAAGATACTGATTTATCTTTTCCTTTTCAAGAAATTACAAAAATGAAATTAAGGTTTAAAGATGCTGAAAAGTATTTTGGAATAAAATTTGATTATTTAGTGTTTTATAATAATTATATTTTTCATGAAGGAATATCGATTTTATATGATAATTATATTAAAAAAATAGAACAATTTTCAAAAAATAAAGAGAATAATAAAAGAAAGAAAAATGAAAAAATATTTTATTTATTTGTAGATTTTGATGATGAAAGTGAAAATTTAATAAATGGATATGATATTGAATTTGAGCCTTTATTTACTATTATTTTTGAAAAATTAGAAATTAGAAATGTTACTTGTTTTTCTTTGATGAATTGTAATAAATCTTATGTTAATATATTTTTTAATCAATTATTTGAAACTATTTATTTTTATAAAACAAATAGGAATTTCGATTGTTTATATTTCTTATTACCTAATGCAGATACTTTTATTAAAAATGAAAATTATATTCTTTACCTTGGAAATAAAACAGATATAAAAATTTATTCTTATTATAATTCATTTCCTGGCGCTTCGTCACGGCGACCGCCGACGGTGAGCCGCACCACTGGCGCTCCATGGTTATTCTTATTATAATTTAATATTCAATACTCTTTATTTTAAAGATTTAGTTAATATTTTTTATCCTCATTCACAAGCTAATGATAAAATTTATGATTTTTTAAATAATATTAATAAAAGCCTTTTTATTAAATGTGCTTTTAATTTAAATATAAATTATAATGATATGCTTTTATTCCTTAGTGATTATGATAATATTAATAATATTCATAAGCTATTAATAAATAAAAGTGAAAAAATTCAATTGTATTGTTTTTTAACTCCTGTTTTAAATATTGATGTTAATCAGAATTTGTCAAATTTTATTAAAAACCTAATAATTAATTTTGATAATTCAAAATTTGAAAATTCAATTCAAGAAATTAAAATTATTAATTATGAATGTAAAGCTGTTAAAGAAAAGAAAAAAGAAGATATGAATAAAGATAAAAATAAAAGCAGAAATAAAATAAAAGATTATAAAGAATTAAGTGAAATTGAAGAAGTTAATGAAACTATGAATATAAAAAAACCTTTTTTTAAAAAATATAAATTAATTCAAATTGATAAAATTATACAAATGTTAATCAATTTATCTTTTTCAAAAAACGAAAAAAAAAGGAAAAAATTAATAATTGAATATATAGAAATTAATTCAATGAAAAAACCATCTTCTAATAATTTAGTTCAAAATAATTTATTAGAATTAAAAAAAGGAAAAAATAATGTTAGAATTTGTAATAATTTTGATGATGAAGGAGTGGAAAGTGAAAATTTAAAAAACAAAACAAGTTTAATTTATTCTAAAGAATCATTAATTTATAATTGGTTTTCTAATATTGAAGAATGTAATAATATTAAAATAACTATTATAACATGTATCATCAAAAAAAATAAAGGATTTAATTCGTTAGAAAATAAAGAGAAAAAAAATAAAATAAAAATAAAGAATTTTTTTCAATTATTATTTGATTTTATTTTTTATAAAAACAATAAATATTTCTATTGTTCAATAAAAAAAAAAGAAAATTTAACTTCAAATCAAAATGAATTTGAGAATAACTTATATATTTAAATAAAATTTTTTTTTATATTTAATTAATTATAATAAATTTAATAAAAATTAGTTTTAATAAATTAATTTTATCTGTTATTTAATAAATAATGAATGACAGTGATTTAAGCTATAGACCAGATGATATAAATGATGATCTTTCATTAAATGGTTTTGATGATAATCCAGAAGTTAATAATTTAAATAAGAATAATGTTAATAATGATAATAATAGTAATAGATTAAAAAAGGAAAATAATGAAGAAGAAATAAACCGTTTTAAAGGAGAAGATAATATGATTTATTTAACCAGTGATTTAAAAAAAAAGGAAGAAGATTCAAAATTAAATGAAGAAGATTTATTTAATTATAATAATGAAGTAAACTTTGATGATAATATTAATAATAAAAGTAAAGAAAGTAAGAACAATGAAGATAATAATAATAATATAGATAATGATAATAAAGAATCTGATGAAAATACAGACGAAATTATTAATCAATTAATAGATAAAAAAAATGATGATGATGATATTGATGAATTATTATCAAATAATGATAATAATGAATTAAATGATAATAATGAATTAAATGATAATAATGAATTAAATGATAATAATGAATTAAATGATAATAATGAATTAAATGATAACAATGAATTAAATGATAACAATGAATTAAATGATAACAATGAATTAAATGTTATAAAAAATGAAGAAAAAGAAAAAGAAAAAGATAATATTCTTGATTCTAACAATTTATTTAATAATGAAAATTTAAATGAAAATTTATCAGATAATACATCTAAAAAAGATGAATTATTAAATGAAGAAAATAATAACAGTAAAAATATAAATGAATCTTTAAATGAATCACATAAAGAAAAAGAAGATATTTCAAAAAAAGAAAATACTGAAAATTATAAAGAAACACAATCAAAATTTGAATTAGATAATAATAATGAAGATGATGATTTATTAATGTCTAAAGAAATCAAAAAAAAATTTAATCATTATACAATAATTTTAACTCCTAATACAAATACATTAATAATTAATATTTCAAAAAATAAATCAAATGAAATATATGAATCAACATTCAATTTAGATTATTTAAATCAATATTATCCAAATTTATCTTTAAATAAAATATTAAATTCAATTTCAAATTATATTGAAGAAAAAAATATAAGAATAGAAGAAAATAAAAATTATATTAAATTAACATTAACATCAAATCCAAATGCAGAATTTAAAATAAAAAATATAATAAATGAATATGACAATAATAATAATAATATTACTTTAAAAGAAGAACCAAAAAAAATAGTAAAACCAAAACCAAAAAAAAAGAAAAGAATTAAACCTTCTTTATTCAATGATAATATTGATGAATTATCTCTTAGTCAAAAATTATTGAATATATATTCAAAATATAAAGAATTAATTCGTTCAACAAAAAATTCAAAAAATTTAGATGAATTAACTGATACAAATGAGTATTTAATAGAAATTTTATCTTTATTAAATAGTTTTACAAAAGATTTAGTTAAAAAAGGAACAAACATTAAAAGAGAAAAATTTCAAGAATTATTATCTTTATATTCTAATTTACAAAAATTAAATAATCAAATTAGAAAAAAAGAGAAAGATATTGATAATACACAATATTCACCTGAGTTTATTAATAAATTAATTAAACAATCTCAATGGAAAAAAATTGAAATATTAAAACAACATGAAAAAATCTCAAAAAATTATGAAGAAACTAAAAAAAGATATAAACAAATTATAAATAAAATAGAAATCAAAAAAAAAATAATTGAAAATAATCAAAAGAAAATTGAACACGAAAAAGAAAATAAAAATAAATTGAATATTATTGCTTTAGATAAATATGAAATTAAATTTTATGATCAAGTATCAAAAGAAGAAAAAGAAAAAAAGGAAAAATTAAGAAAATTAAGAACTAAATATGATACTTATCAATTGGAAGAAAAAGAAAAAAATGATGTTTATAAAGATAGATTAAAAGATATTAATAAAGAAATTAATGATAAAATTAAAGAAATATCTGATTTAAAAAAAATATTAAATGAAAAGACAAATGTAGCATCTAGTATTAATGATAAAATAAATAAAATTTACGAAGACATTCAAATGCAACAAAAAAATGAAAAAATTGAAGAAAATAAAAATGAAATTATAGAAACAGATACTTCAAAGAAAAAAAAAGATAGAAGTAAATCACCTAAAAATACAACACAAAAGAAAAAATATGTTTATAAATCAATGGATCAAACTCAAAGAGAAATGATTGATGAAATTATAAATAAAAATAATAAAGATAATTTATTTATTACAAATATTAATTCAAATATTAATAATAATACTCTTATTAATGATAAAATAAATGAAATTAATAAGATTGATAATGATGTAAATAATAAGGAATTTAATCAAAATATTAATAAGGAAGATATAATTAATAATTTAAAAGATATTAATGTTAATAATGAAAATAGTAATAATATTATAAATAATATAGAAAAGGATAATATAAATAATAATGAAGTAATTCCTTCAATTTCAAATCAAAGAAAACCAAATTTACAAATTTCATTTAAGGATTCAAGTGATAAAAAAGAGGATGAAATCAAAGAAAATGAAATAAAAAATCAAATAGATGATAATAAACAATCAGAAAATATAAAAACTGAAGAAAAAAATAAAGAAACAGAAGAAGAAGAAGAAGAAGAGGAAGAGGAAGAAGAAGAAGAAGAAGAAAAAGAAGAAAAAAAAGAAGAAGAAAAAGTAAAAATAATTAAAGAACAAAAAGAAGAAGAAATTCCACAAAAAATAAAACCTTCTTTTCTTGATGATGAATTTGATGTTGATGATGATGAAAAAAAAGAAGAAACAAATAATATCAATAAACCTTTAATTACAAATGAAAATGAAATAATGCTTTCTAGAAAAAAATATAATAATTCAAATGAGTTATCCAATAAAAAAGAAGAAAAAGAAACAAATTCAATAATTAATAATAATGAAAACAAAAATGATAATAATAATATTTTCCAACCAATTATTATTAATGATACTAAAAAAAATTTAGGAGAATTTCATGAATTCGAAGATTTAGAAGATATAGTTATATAAAATTAATTATGGATTTTTATTTTAGTTAATCAATTAAATATTAATTACAAATAAAATAAACTTAATAATTAAATGTCATAAATTTTATTATAAAATAAAACTCATTTAACAACACTTCAATTCATCTAACATTCATTTATAATAAAAAAAAATATATAATTATAATAAATTATTTTTGACTTAACATATTCTAATTCCTATTAGAATAAATAAAAATATAATTTTTAATAAAATAAATACTATAAAAACATTAAAAGATTTTATAAAAAAAAACAAATGTCCAAAATTTTCTTTTTCTTCTTAACAATAATTCAAATGATAAAATCACAAATAAAAGATCATCGTCCCGTATATATTCCAGATAAAAATTCATCAATTGATTATGGAATAAATGATAATGATAATTCAAGATTTTTAGATGATACATCAAGTGCACTTTTATATACTAATCCAATATCTTCTCAATATATTATTTCAAATGGGCTTTTAGAATATTTAACTTTTACTTTGAAAGCCGTTAATTTAAAAAGCTCTGCTTATTATTCTTATGGTTCAATAAAATTTTCTGATTCTTCAAATATTACTCTTATAAATGTTGAATTTGAAGATCAGGAAACAAATTATACTTTTTCTGAGAGTAATCGTTTGAGACTTTATTTCAAATTAAAAAATGAAGAAACTTTAACTATTAAAATAACTTTACAATATAATAAAAATATTACTTCCCTTTATAGAAGTGAATATATTTATATTCCTTATTATTTTACAGGAACTTGTAAATATGATTTTGAAGTAGTAAATGCTAAAAGTTTAGGTTTATTATATAATAATTTTACTAAATTAACTTCTTCAAGTTATTATTATAATGGTGATTGTCTTGGATATACATATTATGATTTTATTAGAATTTCTCCTTATAAAGTTACTTGGAAAACATATAATGAATATAATATATTAGGAACAAAAATAACTTATATAAAATTATTTGTACCTGATTTTTTTAAAGGTGGAAATAATGACAATTTTACAGAATATATTATTGAAAAATCAAAAACAAATGGTACTGAAACAACAACTTATAATGATACTCATTATATTTTTACTTATAATAATATACAAGAAACTTCTATTTCATTTAAAATGAATTCAACTTTTACAAGTAATTATATAGATAATATGACAATTTATTATTCTGATGATAAACTTTTAAATTATTCAACTGAAAAAAGTATGTCTTTAGTACAAGAAATATTAGAAAATGATACATCTTCAAATCCAGAATATTATATAATAGGAAAATGGATATATTCTAATTTAAAATATAACAAATCTTTATCAGGTAAAACATATACAATAGATGAAATAATAGAATATAAAACAGGAGTATGTGAACATTTCACATTATTATATTTAGCATTATTAAATTCAATAGGAATTAAAGCAGTATATGCTCATGGTTATTCAGCAGATGAAGAAAATATATATGATAATCCATCAATTAGTACTTCTACTGGTCATGCTTGGGTAATTGCTTATATAAATAATAAATGGATTGGATTAGATGCAACTTGGGGAATAGTAGAAGGAAATTTACCTATATCTCATATATATGCTAGTTCTATTTATTCTGCAATGAATGTTAGGTTTAGTGGAAGTGGTTTTAAATATGGTAATATAATACATAAAATTGAATTTGTTGAAATTGTAGATGTTATTTGTGAAGATTATTATATTAAAGTTGATGGAAATTGTAAATTATGTAAAGATATTAATGAAAATAAACCTTATTA
>JAEEGI010011826.1_pt1 | contig 18766 bp, 13 predicted proteins | sample 8958751 | NCBI WGS metagenome assembly JAEEGI01 (sample SAMN16246545, study PRJNA631951) | gut metagenome | biome: gut microbiome; feature: rumen; material: KS-attached | host: Bos | place: Iran: Karaj | collected 2018-10 | reverse complement strand
GCTTGACGCTCACGGCGGCGAATTCCGCCCGGGTGATGGGCTGCGTCAGGTCCGCACCCTGGAGGCAGCCGGGGATCAGGCCAAGGCTGTCGGCCTCCGTCAGCTCCGGCTTGGCCCAGTTGTGGGCGACGAAGTCGGGCTTGTTGCCGATGATGTTGGACCAGGGGGATGCGAGACCCAGCTCCTCGCAGACGAGGCGAACCCGCAGTTCCACCTGATCCTTCTCCGTCATGGTCCCGGTATCCGGCGCGACGGAGCGCTCTGCACTGAAGATCCAGGTTTCGTTTCCGGTATCGGCGCGCCCCCATTCCCCGCCGTTGACGCGAAGCTGGGCCTCGATGCGGTAGGGCTCGAACATGCCCTCCTGGGCTTCGCAGTAGAGGAGCCCGTCAAAGACGCTGTCCGGGATGTTCAGGTAATAGTTTGCGCTGGTGGATTGCTCCTCGCTGCCCTCATCCACATCCACCCGGAACACGAAGGAGTCGATGACGGGGGCCTCGATGGCGGTGGGGGCGGAAAGGGGCTTCTGGGTCCCGCTGCGGCCGATGCTGGTCTCCGGGGACCAGTCGGAGCAAAGAGCCTTCCACTCCCCGTCGGATTCCTCCTCATATTTTAGCATCATCCGGCAGCGGAAGCTGAAGCTGTGGTTGGCCGTGTCGAAATGATAGACGGGTTCGCCGTATTCGCCCGTCACCGAGGTCAGGCCGGGGTCCAGGAAGCCGGTGTTCCCGTCCTCGATATAGATCAGCCAGCTGAGGGTGAAGTTGTCAAAGGCCTTGGCGATATCCGTGTTGAGAGAACTGTCGGCGCAGAAGGCGAGATACGAGGGCATGTTCTCCTGGTCCCAGGTGCTCCAGTCCGGGGAATCCCATGCTTTGGTATACTGCCATGCGCCGCCGTCGATGCGGCAGTCCGTCTGTATCCAGATCTCGAAATCCTCCACGCCGAAACGCTCCCGGAAGGCGCCGTCGGCAGAATCGGTCTCCGTTTCCCAGAGGCCGTAAGCCTTTTGCAGCGCCAGGATGTCATGGGGAGTGTTGTACCAGACGATGAGCGCGTCCCCATAGAGGTTGTCCGTGTCGGACTCCAGGACCATGTAAGGCTCCCTCGGCGTTTCCAGCTTTTCCGCGGGGAAGAATTCCGCCAGCAGTTTGGGTGAGGCCGCGCTTGCCGTCATCGGCAGCAGGGCCAGCACGAACACCAATGCCAGGAACAACGCAAAACCTCGTTTTTTCATCATTGAAACCTCCTATTTTGTATATCAGCCCAGATTCTTGACGGTACGCACGGACATGAGAAGGGCCTGCTCCCGGGTGGCGAAATTCAGGGTCTCCTCCCCGCTGGACACCAGCTTGGGGGCGAAGCAGTTGTCCCCCACGCCGTTGACGATGCCGTTGGCGGCCATGAAATAGACGCTGTCCTTGGCCCAGGAGGAGATCTCCCCGTCGTCCGCAAAGAGGGCGGGCATGGTGAACAGAGCCTTGAAGGCCTCCTTATATTCTCCGTCGGAAGCCAGGGTCCAGCCCTCCAGGTTCAGCTTCTTGTAAACGCGGGTGAGCATCGCCGCCGCCTGTTCCCGATTGATGAGAGCGTCGGGATCGAATTTGTCGGCAGCGGTGCCGTTGGTGACGCCGAGATCGAAGGCTTTCAGCACCTCCGGGTCGCTGGTATCCGTGAAGGGGTTGGCCGCGACCGGCTCCGCCTGGGTCCCGCTGAGGGCTTCGTAGAGCTTGACGCTCACGGCGGCGAATTCCGCCCGGGTGATGGGCTGCGTCAGGTCCGCACCCTGGAGGCAGCCGGGGATCAGGCCAAGGCTGTCGGCCTCCGTCAGCTCCGGCTTGGCCCAGTTGTGGGCCTGGAAATCCACGGGCTCGTTGAGGGTCAGCATATTCGACCAGTCGCTGTACCGGGGATTGCCCTCGGCGTCCGCGCCGTCGTAGCGGGCCCGCGCCCGGACCTCGCTCTCCACATGCAGCTCGTCGAGATAATAGGTTTCGTGGATGCCGTTCCAACGCGGAACTTCCTCCGCGTCTTCATAATATCTCCAGGCAACCGCCAACAGGCTCTCCTGCCATTCGCCGCCGTCAATGGAGTATTGCAGCATGATCCCGCCGATATAGCCCGCCTGGTTGTAGCCCAGCTCATGGTTCTCGAAATAATCGATGGCGTTGAGCACATTTTCGGGGGTATATACCGTGACCTCCAGCCAAACGCAGCCCTCCCCGTCGTCGTGGATCTCCAGATCGGAGATGACGGGAGGCGTTTTCAAATCCTCTTCCGTGGGGGCGGAGGCCGCCAGCGCCGAAGCCGGCAGCAGGGCCAGCGCCAGCACCAGCGCCAGGAGCAGGGCAGAAATGCGTTTTTTCATTTGTTTTGTCCTCCCGATGTTTATTATAGGAACAGAATAACAGGCTTCCCCCGGGTTTTCAAGTGGAAAGCGCTTTGCGGAATTGACAATCCGCCTCCATCGTGGTACACTTCCAAAATCCGATAGAAACAGAGGGCATCATAATGAATACGATCGTTGTCAAGTTCGGCGGCAGCAGCCTTGCCAGCGCCGCCCAGTTCCGCAAGGTGGGGGATATCCTCCGCGCCGATCCGGCCCGCCGCTTCCTGGTGGTTTCCGCCCCCGGCAAGCGCTACGACGGGGACACCAAGGTGACGGATATGCTCTACCGCTGCTATGACCTGGCCGCCGCCGGGGAGGATTTTTCCTCCGCGCTGGAGGCCGTCCGCGCCCGCTACGGGGAGATCGCGGAGGGCCTGGGGATCCGATTCGACCTGGAAAGCGCCCTGGCGCCCATCGCGGAGCATCTGCGCAAGGGACCACAGCGGGACTATATGGCCTCCCGGGGCGAATACCTCAACGCCCGCCTCATGGCCGCCTGGCTGGGCTGGACCTTCCTGGATTCGGCGGAATACATCCGCTTCCGCGCCGACGGCGTTCTGGACCCGGAGACCACCTATGCCCTGCTGGGCGAGGTCATGGCAAAGACGGAAAAGGCAGTGATCCCCGGCTTCTACGGCGCGGATGCGTCCGGGCGGGTGGTCACCTTCTCCCGCGGCGGCTCCGACGTCACCGGGGCCATCGCGGCCCGCGCTTCCAAGGCGGACCTGTATGAAAACTGGACCGACGTCTCCGGCATGCTCTTTACGGACCCCCGCATCGTACCCAATCCCTCGTACATCCCCTTCATCAACTACCGGGAGCTGCGGGAGCTGAGCTATATGGGGGCCAGCGTGCTCCATGAGGACGCGGTCTTCCCCGCCCGGCGGGCGGGCATCCCCATCAACATCCGCAACACAAACCGCCCCGAGGACCCCGGCACCCTCATCGCCGCGGAAGCCCCGGCGGGGACGGTGATCGGCCCCGTCACCGGCATTGCCGGACGGAAGGGCTTCGACACCGTGCTGGTGGAGAAATCCATGATGAACAGCGAGATCGGCTTCGCCGCCCGGCTGCTGGATACCTTCGCGGCCCACGGCGTCCCCTTTGAGCATTGCCCCACGGGCATCGACACCATGAGCGTGGTGGTCTCCGCCGACGCCTTCCGGCCCCACCGGGAGGAAATTCTGGCGGCGCTGGAAGCGCTGAAGCCGGATAACCTGAAGGTGGAGGAGGGCCTGGCCATGATCGCTGTGGTGGGCTGCGGCATGGTGGAAAACAAGGGCATCGCCGCGCGGATCCTGGGGGCGGTCACCGCCGCCGGGGTGAACATCCGCATGATCGACCAGGGCTCCAGCGAGCTGAACATCATCATCGGCGTCCGGGAGGAGGACTACGAAACCGCCATCCGGGGCCTGTATAAGGAATTCCACCAATAAGCACAAGAAACGGGGAGACGCGGAATCAGCGCGTCTCCCCTTGACTTTCCGTATGAGATCGAATCGGAGGATTTTCATGGCTGTCCGGCGTCAGCATCAGGATGCTCCGCCGCCAGGAGGAAACAGGATCGGGGCATACGGCGAACACGCTGTCGCCGCATGCCCCGCAATCATCCGCTTTCGGTTTTACTCCTGACTTGCCAGCAAATCCTTGATCTTGGCCGTGACCAGGGCGTAATCCTCCTCCATCTGTTTCGCCATGGCGGGGATATCCCCCGTGGGCGCGCCGCCGCGGACGGCGTCGCACAGAGCGCCGGCGGAGCGGGCCAGCTTTCCCAACTCCAGATTCAGGCAGACGCCCTTCAGGTTGTGGGTGTGGCTGAAAATCGCCGCCCAGTCTTCGGCGCGAACGGCCTCCACAGCGGCGGCATAATCCCCGGCCTCTGCGAATTTGCCCAGAAATCTCAGGATGAACTTCTCCGACATCATCCGCTGGACGGCGTCGTCATAACTGCCGCCGACGGCGGCATAGAATTCCTTGATGGTCATGGCGCATCGCTCCTTTCCCGATCCCTCCGCAAGCCATACGATTCATATCATGTTATGCGTTCAGGGACGCCTTTATTATAATGAAGCGCGGCGGCATTTTCAAGACGCCGCAGATTCGTCAGCTTTCGTCCTCCGCAGGTTCGTCCATGAGCGTCAGCGGGTCCCAGGAATCCAGGAACGCGATGAAATCCGCCTCCCGGAGCGGGCGGCTGAAATAATAGCCCTGCACCAGATTGCTGCCCGCCTTGACCACCCGGTCCAGCTGCTCCTTCGTCTCCACGCCCTCCTGCACCACGTTCATATCCAGGCCGCGGATGATGCGGATCATGTTGCGCAGAAGCCGGGCGTTGGAGGGATTCTTCTCCGCCTCCCAGAGGAGGGATTTGTCGATCTTCACATTGGTATAATTGCCCTCGATGAGGCGGGTCATGTTGGAATAGCCGGTGCCGTAGTCGTCCAGGGAGAAGGTGTAGCCCGAAGCCCTCATTTGCTGCAGGAGCTCCTGCACGCCGGGGGTGTCGTAGGAGGAAACGCTCTCCGTGATCTCCAGGTTGATTTGGCTGGCCTCCACCCCGTAGGCGGCGCGGTACTGCTCCAGCTTTTCCAGCACGCCCTCCCGCAGCAGCTGATAGAGGGAGAGGTTCACCTCCAGATAGCGGATGCCCTTCCCCCGCAGGTCGTAGGCGCTCAGGACCCGGCAGACCTCCTGAAAGGCGAAGGCGCCCAGCTCGTGGATCATGCCCGTCCGTTCGGCGACGGGGATGAACTCATCCGGGGGAATGAAGCCCAGCTGCTCGTCGAAAAGGCGGCTCAGGGCCTCGGCGGAAACGATCGTGTTGCTTTCGGAGGACCAGATGGGCTGATACCAGACCTGGAGGGTCCGCTTGTCCAGGGCCCGGCGCAGGGCGTCATACACCGCCAGCTTCCGTTTCAGGGCGGTCAGCTCCTCGTGGCCGATGAGCAGGGAGCCGGGAGGCGTGTCCTGATAGCCCCACAGCAGCAGGTCCTGCAGCATGGAAAGGGAATCCACGTCCTCCGGCACCCGGATGACGCTGACGGTGGCCTCCAGCAGCACCTCCGCTTCCTCCGCCATCCAGGGCTCGGCAAAGCGGCGCAGGGTGTGCCGGGCAGCTTCCTCCGCCTCCCCCTGACGGCGGCCGACAAAGGTCAGGGCGAAGTCCTCCTGCCCGAAGCGGAAGATGTTCTCCCGGTCCGTCACCGTCTCCAGCCAGCGGGCCACGTCCACCAGCAGGGAATCCACATCCCGGCTGTCGAAAAGGCGGATGATGCGGTCCAGCTCCATGAGCTTCACCAGGAGGATGCTGAAGGGCACCTCCGTTTCCATGTAACGGCGGCTGGCGTCGAGAAAAGCCCGGCGGTTGAAGACCTGGGTCGTCTGGTCCGTGACGCCGGTCCGATCCTCCAGCATGACCATAAAGCCCAGGATGGTGAGGGACTCGGCAAAGAGCTCCGTCAGAATGTCGGGGCGGATGGCCTGGATGACCACGCCCACCACGGAGAGGACCACCACGGAGCAGATGGCGACGCGGTCCGCCCGGGGGATGGCCCGCTGATAGCGGATGAAGAAAAAGAGACCCGTCAGCACGTAGATGGACGCCAGGCAGTAGAGGGCGGGCATCAGGATGCCCCGCTGGTAGAGCATGCCCTCGTCCACATAGAAGATCAGCCTGGTGAGGGGATTGGTGATGATCGCCAGGATGCCAACGGCATAGGGCAAGATGAAGAAGCAATAAAACCGCCGTTTTCTGCCGATGGCCGTGCCGTTGACGTTCATGACATAGAGGACGAAGAGCATGGTGAGGGTCGTGTGCAGCAGGAAATAGACCTCCAGCAGGAAATACAGGAGGACGTCGGTCCCCTCGTGGGGGTTCTCCATCAGATGGACGCTGCCGACGGAGGCCGCGGTGGAGAGGATGTTGATGATCAGCAGCACCATGAAAATATAGTGCTGGCTGAGCAGCTGGGCCTTCAGGCCCTTGGGCGGGACATACTGTTCCCGCCGGGAAGTCGTCAGGATGTAGACGAGGCAGAGGGCGGACAGAACCAGCGCGGCAGGATCGAGATTCATGGAATACATAGCCGTCCTCCTTTCCCTTCCGCCCGAAAGGGAATATCCTTCGGCGGAAAGCGGATAAATAACCATAATACAGTATATCATCCTTCCTGCGGCATTGCAATTGAAAAAAAGCCGGACCGACGGGAGGGATTGCCCCGCGGAGAGAATTGTGCTAGCATACGGTCAGGTCAAAAAACAAAGGGGAGGTCCAGCGGCGATGGAATACCGGATCGTCGACGGCGGAGAGCATATGCAGACGGCGGATATCGTCCGGCTGCTGCGGACGACCTATTGGGCGGAAAAGCGCCCCGCGGAGCTGATCGAACGGTCCGTGCGCAATTCCGCCTGCTACGGCGTCTGCGCCGGGGAAGACGAAACGCTGGTCGGCTTCGCCAGGGTCATCAGCGACTATGCCACGACCTATTATCTCTGCGACGTGGTGATCGACCCGGCATATCGGGGCCGGGGCCTGGGGAAGGCCCTGGTATCGCATATCGAAAGCCGGCCGGAATATGCCGGGCTGCGGGGCTTCCTCATCACCAGGGACGCCCACGGGCTGTACCGGAAATTCGGCTACGAAGTCGTGAACGACCGGTTCATGTCGAAAACGAACAAAGGGAACGACGGGACATGCTGACGAGAGAAGAGATCGACGGGAAGCTCAAAGCCCAGCTGGCCCTGGAACTGAACTGCGCGCCGGCGGATTTTTCCGGTGAGGAAACCGTCGTCACCGCGCCGATCCTCCCGGAGAAGCGGCGGAAGTTTTCCGACAAGCCCTTTTTCCTGCAGATGGCGACCTTCGGCGCAGGGGCGGTGATCTCCGCGGACGAGCGGCTGCACCCCTGGCTGCGGGCGTGGGCGAAGGGGAAGCGGGGCTTCTGGCTTTTCGAGCAGCACAACTATTATGAATTGGAGCGGGAGCTGCGGAAATACGGCCGGCAGATGGCGCTGACCCATCACATGTTCGCCCCGAAGCCGGGGCTGACGGGAAAAAGAACGGACCTCCGGGTCCGCTGGCTGGAGCGGGAGGAGATCGCGCCCTTCTACGGGCGGGAGGAATTCCCCAACGCGATCTGCGCCCGCTTCCTTCCGGAGCGGCCCGACGTGCTGGCGGTCCTGGCCCTGGACGGGGAGCGGATCATGGGTATGGCGGGCTGCTCCGCCGACACGCCGGAGCTGTGGCAGATCGGCGTCGACGTGCTGCCGGCCTACCGGGGCCGCGGGGTGGGGAAGACCCTGGTGGCCCTGCTGCGGGACGAGGCCTTTCGCCGGGGCGCGCTGCCCTACTACGGCACCAGCCTTTCCAACATCGCTTCCTGGCGGGTCGCCCTGGCCTGCGGCTTTCTCCCCGCCTGGGTGGAGGCCGAGGCGCGGGAAACGAAAGCTGAAACGTGAAATGAGCGCACAGGGAAGGCCGGTTCCTGCGCGGAAAAGCTGAGGCGGAGGGTTGATCCCCCTTTGTGCGGACAGCCGAATAGATGCGCACAGATCGAAGATTGCGAGGGGCTTGCATGATTACCAGAAAAGAGATCGTAAGCAGTTTTTATGACCGGTATGACGAAGACGGGCGGACCGTGAGATCGCGGCACGGTCAGCTGGAATACTGTACGACAATGACGTATATCCATCGCTATGCAGCCAAAGCTTCCAGAATCCTCGAGGTTGGCGCCGGAACCGGAAGATATTCCATCGCACTTGCGGGAGAAGGCATGGATGTGACGGCTGTCGAACTGGTGGAAAGCAATCTCGCAGTTCTCAGAGAGAACAGCAGGGGAATGGAAAACATCCGATCCTTCCAGGGGGATGCGACGGATCTGCGCAGATTTCCGGATAACACCTTTGATGCGACGCTGTTCTTCGGCCCGATGTATCACCTGTATGAAACGGACGAAGTGAACCGCGCGATCGATGAGGCGATCCGAGTCACAAAGCCCAACGGCGTGATCCTGTTTGCCTTTCTGTCCGTGTTTGCCATTATGTACGCAAACTATTTCTACGGAAACTGGACGGAAGGACAAAAAGAGAACTTTACGGAGGATTACCGCGTAAGGCATTTCAAAGAGCAGCTCTTTACGGGATACGATATCACGGAGTTTGAGGGATTGTTTTCCGAAAAGCCGGTCGAATGGATCACCACGGCCGGCGTGGACGGCCTGTTGGAGCCCATTGAGCGTCGCCCTGACTTTTCCATGACGGATACGGAATTCCGGGCCTTTGCCGAATGGTATCTGGCTTTCGCCGAAAAGCGGGAGCTGTTGGGGACCACGAGCCATCTCCTGTATATCTGCCGCAAGCGGTAAGCTCCGGACCGATCCCGGTTTGGCAGATCACGCCGGAACAGCCGGCGTTTGCCGGAAATGGGATGGGTTTTCCGGCGTATCCAGATGAAACAGGGATTCAGCCAAGTCCGGCTGAATCCCTGTTGTGCTTTATCCGCTGATCGGTGAAAACGATCCCCGCAGCGCGGGCCTGACCGCGCCGGATATCCTTCAGTCTCCGTACCGGCCCAGGTATCTTGCGGCGGTGTAGGCGGTGCCGGTGGCGTTGAGGATGGTGGAGCTGTTCACACAGTCCCCCACCATGTGGAAGACCCTGGCCGTGTCGTAGAAGCGCAGCGCTTCCTCCTTCCGGGCGCGCATGCCCGCAGCGTAGACCACCGTGTCCGCGGGGAAGAAGACCTCTCCCTTGGGACCGGTGCAGCGGACGCCCTCGGCGGTGATGGCCTCCGCCCGGGTGCTCAGGTTCAGGGGGACCTTGTGCTGGATCAGCATGTCCCGCACGGCGATGCCGTGGCAGGAATTGCCGCCGTCGTTGAGGAAGGGGGCCATTTCCACCAGGGTCACGTCTTTGCCCAGGCTGCTGAGATAGATGGCCAGCTCCGTGCCCGCCAGGCCGCCGCCCAGAATGAGCACCCTGCCCCTGGCCAGTTCCGGTTTTGCGAAGACCTCCACGGCGGAGTGGACCTGGGGCAGCTCGATGCCGGGGATGGGGGGCTTCACCACGTCGGAGCCGATGGCGCAGATCACGGCGTCGGGGGCGAGGGAACGGACGGTATCCGGGTCCACTTTACGGCCCAGGCGGACCTTTACACCCGCCTTTTCCAGAGACGCCTTCTGCTGTTCGATGTAGCGGTGGAGGGCCGCCTTGAAGGGCACGTCCTTTTCACAGAGGATGGTGCCCCCCAGCTCGCCGTTCTTTTCAGCCAGCAGCACTTCGTGGCCGTTCTGCGCGGCGGTGAGCGCGGCCTGCATGCCGCTGATGCCGCCCCCGATCACCAGCACCTTCATCTTCCGGGCGGGTGCCAGGGCATAGTAGTTCTCCCGGTTGCGCTGGGCCTCCGGGTTCAGGGCGCAGAGCATGTCCCCGTGGCTGACGGTCTGGCTGAAGCAGGTGAGGCAGCGCATGCACTTGCGTATCTCGTCCACCCGGCCGGAGCGCACCTTATTGGGCAGGTCCGGGTCGCAGTTGAGCTGGCGGGCCATGCAGATGATGTCCGCCTTGCCCTCCGCCAGCACCTTTTCCATGAGCCAGGGGTCGCTGAAGCCGCCGGCCACGCCGATCAGGCTCTTTTTCACGTGCTTCTTGATCTCGGCGGCCACGTCCGCATGGTGGCCCTCCTCATAGAACATGCTCAGGTGGGTGCGGGAGAAGGATTCCGGGTTCATGGTATCCATGGCGCTGACGGAGATGCTGATGATGTCGGCGTGGCCGTCCAGCTGCTCGGCGATGCGGCAGCCCTCCTCCACCCCGTAGCCGTCGGGCACGATCTCCGTGCCGCTGATGCGGATCTCCACGGGGAAATTCCGCCCGCAGACCCGGTGGATCTCGTCGATGGCCATGACGGCGAAGCGGCAGCGGTTCTCCGCGCTGGGGCCGCCCCATTTGTCCGTGCGCTTGTTCTCCTGGGGGCTGAACCAGTGCTGGAAGGCTCTCGAATGGGCGGCGTGGATGCTGACCATGGGGAAGCCCGCCCGCTTGGCGGCCATGGCGCCCATGCCGAAGTCCCGGATGACCTCCAGGATGCGCTCCTCGGTCATGGCCTTCACGGGGAAGCCGTCTGCATTCTTCTCCATGTCGCAGGGGCCCTCCAGGGGCTTGCCGGAGGCCCGGAAGATGCCCATGCTGGGCTTGCTGGGGCCGGAGCCGGAGAAGCACAGTTCCATGGTGGGCACCGCCCCGTGGCGCTTCACGATGTCCGCCATGCGGGCATAGTTGTAGTTCTGCATGTTGGTGATTTCCCGGGGCCACTTGCCGTCGCTGAACTCCGTGTGGTCGATGATGACCTCCCCCTCCGCCACGGTGGCGGCGCCGCCGATGGCGATGCGCTCAAAGCTCATGAGGCCGTCCACGCTGGGCTGGCCGGGGGCGATGTCGTCCGTGTGGCCCGTGGGGGCGCAGAACATGCGGTTGCGGTAGATCACGTCCCCGATCTGAAGGGGGGCGAGCAGGTGGGGAAATTCCTTGAACGGGTCGATCATGGCGCGAGACTCCCTTCGTTTTTTTGTTCCCATTATATCAGCCCCGCTGGGGGTTGACAATCGCTTTTGTGCTTTCCCCTTGACGCATCCCATAAAAACGAGTATGATTATCCTGTAAAACTGTGATAAGTAACAAAAATTAATATATATGGAGGTATCGCACATGTTCTTTACCAAGTTCGATCCCATGACCCCCGAAGCGATCCAGGCGGCCATCGACGCCCAGCGCCGTCCCGTGGGCGGGGACTGCGGTGCCCTGGCGGGCAAGTCCTTCAAGTGCGTGCTGGACGGGGAATTCGCCCCCGAACAGCTGGAGTACTGCTTCAAGGACAAGGAGACCCTGACCTGCACCGAGAATGGCAAGACCTATGACGCGCCCTACAGCGCCATCACCCTGGGCCATGTGACCCTGTTCAGCCACCTGGTGCCCGGCGAGACCCGCGGCTGGCACGGCATCCTCAACTGGAAGAACAAGGCCCTCACCGTATTCGAGACCTGGTTCGGCATCACCGTGCCCGTGGGCGGCGACATGTTCGGCCGGCGCCCGCCCGATCACTACCGGGATGTGCCCCGGGAGATCCAGCGCCAGTATTCCTGCGGCTGGGCGGATTTCGGCGACAACGAGAAGCCGGAAGACCTCATCGCCACCACCAACCGCATCGAGGGCCGCGGCCTCCACTGGGCTTACTCCACCGGCTATGAGCTTCTGACCTTCTTCCCCAGCGTGGTCTGCTGCACCCTGGTCCAGCTGGGGGACTATATGGGCGACATCACCATGGCCAACCCCGCGGACTATCTGAAGATCGACGATGAATTCTTCATCTTCAGCCGCGGCGAGGTGGAATTCTCCGGCAAGTTCTGGATCGAGGTCATGGACTTCTTCCACAACAAGGCCATCGGCCTGGAATTCGGCTTCGAGGAGGATTGCAGCCTGACCTACAACCTCCACACCGCCGACCTGGAGATCACCGGCGACGCGGCCCACCTGGAGAGCATCTACACCTTCGGCAACGAAGAGCCCCCCATGGCCTCCATGGCCAAGCGCAAGGGCGGCCGCTACGCCTACCGCCCCATGGACACGGATGTGCCCATGAGCCACGAGGAGGCCCTGCAGCATGCCAACGAGTCCCAGCGCTTCTTCGAGGTGGACGGGCCCAACATCATGGCCAGCAAGAACACCCTGCCCTTCAGCGAAGCCCTCATCGGCAAGAAGTTCAAGGTCAAGCCCGACATGGAGAAGCATTCCATCGCCCCCTGGACCGGCGACCAGTCCGTGGTCTATGAATACGACGTATTCAGCAAGCGGTTCCTCCGCTTCCGCATCAATGACGGCGAGTGGATGGAGGCCAAGTACATCTGCTTCGAGCCTGCCCACGACATCTACTTCTTCTCCCATATGATCCCCGGCGATCCCGACTTCGCCAACCTGACCCAGGCCTGCGATTTCTCCACCGGCCTCACCACCACCGTCCGGGCCCAGATCGGCAACTGGCACAGCGAGTGGGAGATCGGCAGCAAGGTCAACTTCGGCACCCTGGAATACGGCGATATCAAGCCGCCCTTTGCCCGCCGCCACCACTTCACCAACGACCTGGTGGGCAAAAGCTATGCCTGGGCCTACAGCAGCAACATGAGCTCCATCCATGTCTACTCCGCCCCCGAAAGCTCCAGCTGGACCATCTTCCAGCAGAACAACGCCGGCGGTGCCACCTGGTCCAGCCCCTGCTACTACATCAAGCTCCGTGACGACGCCTACATCTTCCAGTGGGTGGAGGAGAACTGCAACGGCATGCAAGGCCTGGTGGTCATCAATCCCCAGCTGCTCCACGACAGCGGCTTCTTCTTCGGCGTCAGCCACACCGGCATCAGCCTGAACGTCACCGGCGCCGTGGGCCGCGAGCTGGGCACCTTCAACATCAACAAGTATTTCGACAAGAAGGGCAACCTGTAAGGCGTCCTTATTCGCCGAAAGAGCGGGTATCAGCGCAAGCGCCAATACCCGCAGGATTTCGGCTCAGGCCGGGCGGGAAAGGAACGCCCGCCCGGCAGACCCGGCGGTGGATGCCGGGCCTCCTCTCCAAACCACAACCATTTCATTGGGTTGTGGTTTGGTATTCCGGAATACGGCGCAGCAAGAAAAGAGCGGGGGCGTTTGCCCCCGCTCTAGCTGTCATGATGCCTGTTTTTGCCGGAGCCGGGCATAAAACCGGGACAGCACCCAGAAGGCCGCCGCCGTGAGCACCGCCTCGGCAAAGACCTGGGCGAAGGGCAGCCCGTAGAGGGGCCAGATCCGGTTGAAGACATAAAGGGCCGGGATCTCCAGCACCAGTTTGCGCAGTACGGCGAAGATAAAGGCCTCTTTGCCCATGCCCACGGCCTGGAAGACCGCCACGGTGAAAAAGTCCAGGCTCAGCAGGGGCAGGGCCAGGGAGAAGATGCGCAGCAGGATCCGCCCGTGGCCGATGATGGTCTCGTCCGCGATGAACAGACCCACCCAAAAGCGGGGGAAGAAAAAGATAAGCAAGCCCACGAGGGTGATGAAGCTGAGGTTCATGGCCCGGGTCGTCCGAATGGCCCGGCGGACCCGCTTCCCGTCCCCGGCGGCGTAGTTGTAGCCGATCAGGGGCATGGCCCCCTGGGCGATGCCGTAGGTGACGTTCAGAGGCACCATGTAGATCTTGTTGCAGATGCCCATGGCGGCCACGGCCTCGGCCCCGTAAGAGGCGGTGAAATTGTTCAGCACGGTCATCCCCGTCACGCTCAGCAGGTTCATCACCGCGGAGGGCACCCCCACCTGGAACACGCCGGATACGATGTCCTTCCGGGGGGCGAAGTTGAGGGGATTCACGTCCACATAGGTCTTGCCCCGCTTTTTCAGCAGCAGAAGGGCGAAGTAAAGGCAGGCGGCGCAGTTAGAAAGGAAGGTGGCCAGGCCCGCGCCCTCCACGCCCATATCCAAGCCGCCCGGCAGGATGAACAGCGGGTCCAGCACCATGTTGAGGATGCAGCCGCTCATGGTGCCGATGCTGGCATGGAGGGTGGCCCCCTCCGAGCGCACCAGGTGGGCCATGGTGGTGTTGATGATGGCGGGCAGGGCACCGCAGATCACCGTCCAGCGCAGATAGGCCCCGGAGGTGGCGCGGGTGGCTTCCCCGGCCCCCAAAAGCGTCAGCAGCGGGTTTTTCACCAGGCCGGCAGTCAGGGAATAAAGCAGGGCCATGCCGACGGCGCAGGTGAAGCCGAAGGAGGAGACCTTGGAGACCTTTTCATAATCCCTGGCCCCCAAAGAGCGGCTCATCAGGCTGGAACTCCCGGTGCCGAAGAGGTTTGAAACCATGTTCATCGCCATCATGGCCGGGGCCACCAGGGTCACCGCCGCATTCTGCAGGGGATCGTTCAGCCGCCCCACCCAAAAGGTGTCGGCAAGATTATAGATGACCATCACCAGCTGGCTGAAGATCGTGGGCACCGCCAGGGTCACCAGCGCCCGCAGGATGGGGGTGCGCTCAAACAGCTCGGTGCGGTCCTTTGTTTTTGCCATGGGCAGCCTCCTGTGCTGAGAAACGATGGAGGCTCCGTTCAAAGCAGGACGGAGCCTTGGTATTGCCCTTCGGACGGTCCGGATCCCACCCGATCGGGGGCGGTGGGATCGGCGCCGCCCTCAGCCCGCGTCCAGCGCGTGGGTCCGGATGTATTCCATCACCAGGCCGAAGGCCGCGCCGGTCAGGTGGAGGCCGTCGCCGTTCTGGCGGCTCTCCGGCAGCTTGCCGTCCTCCGCCAGGCATTCAAAGCTGTAGAGGAAGGGGCAGCCCATCTCCTCCGCCAGGGCTTCGATCCATTCGTTGGCGGCGCTGATCTTTTTGTTGTTGATGGAGCCCTGATACTGATAGCTGTCCGCCACGGGATAGATGGAATTGAGGATGATCTCCGTCCTGGGGCTGGCCTCCCGGACCAGCCGGATGATGGTCCGGTATTCCCGCTTGAACCAGTCCTCGTCCATGAAGGAGACGCCGTTGACCCCCAGGGTGATGAGCAAAATCTTCGGTTTGGCCCGCCGGGCGCATTCCGCGATGGAGAGCTCCTCCCCGGTGGGGGGATAGACGATGCGGGCCTCGCTGTGGTAGGCGAGGGTCAGGGTGCCGTTTCGTGGCGTCCAGATCTGGGAGGGCGGGCAGAGGTCGGTGAAGCCGTATTTCTCATAATAGGCGCCGATGCCGTAGGTAGTGCTGTCCCCCAGGAAGATGATCTTGTCCAGGTATTCCCGCCCGGCGTCCTCCGTCTCCGTCAGCCGGGCCTGCCCCGGCTCAAAGCGGCTGCGCACCAGGATGGTCCTGGAGTCCTCGTCGTAATCCACGTGGAAGCCCAGGGCTTCCCCCAGGTCCCGCAGCTTGAAATAATTGCTGCCCTTCTCCCCGCCGATGTTCCATGCGCCCAGGTCCGCGCGCTCGGCCCCGTCGATGAAGATGCGCTGCCGGGTAGGCTGGGCCGTGGCGGACATGTCCTCCCCCGCCTCCAGCTCCCCGCCGATGGGGGCATAGGGGCTCCCCGTGGCGATCATCACCGCCTGCTTTTCCTCGTCATAGCTGACGGAAAAGCGGCTGCCGGTGTCCGTCAGCAGCATGGCCACGTCCCGCAGCTTGAAGTAGTTACTGCCGTCGATGTTATAGGCTTCGCAGCGGACCTCCTGCCCGTTCACCTCCAAAGCCTGGCTGCTGCGGCGCACGTCCGCCGCCCCGGCCATGGGGGCAAAGAGCATGAGCGCCAGCACCGCCGCCATGATGGCGGCGGTTTTTTTCATAAATCCGGGCATAAGCCTGATTCTCCTTTGTATCGAAGGGATGCGCGCTCGTGCGGTTCAGCCGAGCTTTGACGGGATCGCGTGGGTACGGATATACTGCATCACCAGGGCGTAGGCCTCCCCCGCCAGGTGCAGCCCGTCCCCGTTCTGCAGCTTTTCCGGCAGCTTGCCGTCCACCGCCAGAGCTTCGAAGCCGTTGAGAAATCGACAGCCCAGCTCCTCTGCCAGGCTTTCGATCCAGCCGTTGAATTCGCAGATCTTCTCGTTGTTGATGAGGGACTGGTAGGCATAGCTGTCCGCCACGGGATAGATGGTATTGAGGATGACCTCCGTGTTGGGGCTGGCCTCCCGGATGCTCAGCGTCAGGGTGCGCAGATGGTTCTTGTAGCTCTCCTCGGTAAAGGCGCCGAAGCCGTTGAGTCCCAGGGTGATGATGAGGATCTCCGGCCGGGAGCGCTTGGCGCACTCCACAATGGAGAGCTGCTCCCCCGTAAGGGTATAATTGATCTTCGCCGTGGCGTGCTTTGCCAGGTACATATAGCCCTCTTTGGGGGTCCAGACCTGGGACGACGGGCAGAGCTCGGTATAGCCGTGGCGGTAATAGTAGCCGATGCCGTAGGTGGTGCACTCCCCCAGGAAGATGATCTTGTCCAGGTATTCCCGCCCCGCGTCCTCCGTCTCCGTCAGCCGGGCCTGGCCCGGCAGGAAGGGGGTGCGCAGGTAGATGGTCTTGGCCTCCGGGTCGTAATCCACGAAAAAGCCCAGGGCCTCCCCCAGGTCCCGCAGCCGGTAATAGTTGCTGCCGTCGATGTTCCAGGCGCTCAGCTCCGGGTGCTCCACCCCGTCGATGAGGACGGGCTGGACACTGCGCCATATTTCCTCCGGCTGCTCCGCCGCCGGGGCCAGCTCGCTCCCCGTGGGCGTATAGTCTTCCCCGCGGAGGATCTCCACCGCCTGCTTTTCCCTGTCGTAGCTGACGGAGAAGCGGCTGCCGGTGCCGGAAAGGAGCATAGCCAGATCCCGCAGCTTATAATAATTGCTGCCGTCGATGTTCCAGGCGTCGCAGGAGACTGCGGCCCCGTTCACCACCAGGGTCTGGCTGCTGAGCTGCATATCCGCCGCCCCGGCCAGGGGGGCAAAGAGGGTGAGGAGCAGCACCGCCGCCAACAGCGCGGCGGCCCTTTTCATACCTCTGCCCATGCCGGCCCTCACAGCAGCCCCTCCGCCCGCATGAGGGCGAAGAGCTTTTCCCTGTGGGCGTCCTCCATGGGGGTGAGGGGCATCCGCAGGAAGTTTTCACAGAAGCCCATGGCGGACATGGCGGCCTTGGCGGGGATGGGGTTCACCTCGCTGAACAGGGCGTGGATCAGGGGCAGGTAATGGAGCTGCAGGGCCGTGGCCCCCGCTGTGTCCCCCTCGAACCAGAGATGGCACATGCGGCTGGTCTCTGCCGGAAGGAGGTTACTGAGCACGGAGATGACCCCCTTGCCCCCCAGGGAGAGGATGGGCAGGGTCTGGTCGTCGTTGCCGGAATAGAGGTCCAGCTTCCCCGCGGTCAGGGCGGCGGTGGTGGCGATCTTGGAAATGTCGCTGTTGGCCTCCTTGATGGCTGCGATGTTCTCGTGCTCCGCCAGGCGGGCATAGGTCTCCGGCTCGATATTCACCCCCGTGCGGGAAGGCACGTTGTAGAGGATGATGGGCTTCGTCACCGCGTCGGCGATCATGTTGTACATTTTGATAAGCCCGTTCTGGGTGGCCTTGATGTAGTAGGGGGTCACCACCAGCAGCCCGTCGGCCCCCACCTGGCAGGCGTACTGGCTCATGCTGATGGAGACGCTGGTCTCGTTACTGCCGGTGCCCGCGATCATGGGCACCCGGCCCGCAATGCGCTCGGCAGAGTAGCGGATCACTTCCTTGTGCTCCGCGATGGTGAGGGTCTTGCCCTCGCCGGTGCTGCCCGCGATGACCAGGGCGTCGATGCCCTTCTCGATCTGCCAGTCGATGAGCTTCCCCAGGGCCGCATAGTCTACGCCCGCCGGGGTGGTGGGGGTGATGAGGGCCGTGGCCGCGCCGGTAAAGATCGGTTTCTTCGTCATAACGAATCCTCCTGATTCCTGATTCTTCCAAATACCCATTATACTTGTTTCCGCAACTGCTTGCAACCGGGATAGGGCAGGGAAAGCTTATTCCCCCTTGCGTTTCCGGTATAAGTATTCATCGATCTGCTTGCGCAGCTTTTCGGGGATGGTCCGTGCCACGGGGCAGAGGGCCGCGCAGGCCATCCGCCGGGTCAGTTCCGTGATGAAGGCGCAGTCTTTGGCCAGCTGGGGCATGCTCAGGACCTCCTGGAGGTCATAGCGCACGTGGATGGGGGCGATCTTCTCCGAGGCCAGCCGTGCCAGGGAAAGGGCGGGCACCCCCTTGTCCGCGAAGCTGGTGGAGTCGCTGGAATAGACCCCGGTGCGCGCCTCCACGGGGAAGCCCAGCTCCGCCCCCATATAGCCCAGGTAGTGGGGCAGCTTGTCCTCCGCCGTGGCGCAGGCGATGAACTTGCCCATGGCGGAGCCGATCATGTCCAGGTTGATGTTCAGCGCGGCCTTCTCCAGCTCCTTTTCGTGGGCCTCGACGTAGGCTCTGGAGCCCAGGAGGCCCCGCTCCTCGCTGCCGCAGAAGATGAAGCGCAGGCCGTAATTGAGCGACCTGTCCTTCAGGGCCTCCATCACCCACAGGAGCCCCGCGCAGCCGGTCATGTTATCGTAGGCGCCGTGGGAGTGGGCGGTGGTGTCGTAGTGGGCGGTGAGGACGATCCATTCCTCCCGCTTTCCGGGCAGCTCGGCGAGGACGTTGTGGGATCTGCCCTCGTATTCCCGCTGAAGCACCGTGATACGCACTTGCTTCACCCCGGTCTTCACCAGCTGCGTGGCCGTCTCGGCGTGGAGCATGGCGCAGAGGACTTTCCGCTCCTCCCCCACCACCAGGGCCCGCAGGTCCCGCTCCTCGATATCCCGGTCCGGGGTGTGGAGGCTGCCGCACTGGAAG
>JAEEGI010011819.1_pt1 | contig 18776 bp, 15 predicted proteins | sample 8958751 | NCBI WGS metagenome assembly JAEEGI01 (sample SAMN16246545, study PRJNA631951) | gut metagenome | biome: gut microbiome; feature: rumen; material: KS-attached | host: Bos | place: Iran: Karaj | collected 2018-10 | reverse complement strand
TGTTACCGGTAACACAGGGAGAAATATTGATTGACGGAGTAAAAACAAACAGAAAAACTCTAAAACAGAAATCATTTATGGTTATGCAAGATGTTAACTATCAGCTCTTTGCTGATTCCGTTATAAATGAATGCACTTTTGGAGTAAAAAAAGCCGCGGAGCTGAAAGTCAAAGAAATATTGGGAGAGATGGGACTTTTGTATTATAAAGACAGGCATCCTAATACCTTATCAGGTGGACAGAAACAGAGACTTGCCATAGCAGTAAGTCTTATGATGGATAAGGATATTTTGCTATTCGATGAACCTACTAGCGGTCTTGATTATAGGAATATGCTTCTGTGCAGTGGTTTTTTAAAGAACTTGGCAGCGAAAGGGAAAATAATCATTGTAGTTACTCATGATGAAGAGTTTATGAATTGCTGCTGCGAGAGTGAATACCAGTTGTAGTTATATAAATTTTAACCTCATGTCTCACTCGACTACTCGATCCAAAACGTTAAAATGGCAATCGTTATTATGGTATAGGTATAAGCGATCTTCCCAATCCGTAGCTCCTTTTTCACTCCCGCTATTATAGCATGTATTATGTAAGTCATGATATAATTGAATCAGTTATAACCTGCTATAGCAAATATTTATAATCAGAATAGGAGAGTGCCCATGAGTAGAAAGATAGATGATGCAAGAGATATAGATAAAAAAGAAGAAAAGAAAAGAGCTCGCAGAAACAGAAAAAAGCTTTGCATCGGAATAATATGTTCCCTTGCTATAGGTTTTGCCATAGGCCTTAACTGGGACAAGATACAGCCCAAGGTTAAGGAGTATTCTTCCAAAGCCCTTGAAAAGGGAAAAGAAGCTCTCGAAGAAAGAAAAGTAGCAGCAAAGGTCGATGAGCTTAAAGATTATGCTGACAAGCTCCTTGCACTTTCAAATAAGTATGCGGAGAAAGCAAAAAATATAGCCATGCAGATTAAAGATATGTGATATAGATCATGTATCATTGCAAAAAAAGCGGAAAAAAGTAAAGCTATTATGCCTTACTTTTTTCCGCTTTTTAATCTTTTACTTAGTTATAATCTGCAATTGTGATCGTTGTATTGGCTTCTTCCTCGCCAATAAATCCCAAGTGATATTTTATAAGTCTTGCAAGAGCGTCTGTATATATCCTGCGGCCCTTAAGATTCATGGTAAGTCCGTCAGATTCAAGATACTGAGTATAGGTGTGTCCATTTAAGTCAAATAATGTACCGCTTATGGCAGGAAGCTTTAAGGTATTGGTACACTGATCAGCTGCAAGGACTGTCTCATTGGCATATACAGCAAGTGTATTAAGCCCTTTTGTGACAGAGAAGGCATCTCCAATATCTTTACCATTTTCATCAAAAAATCTGCAATAGTAAGGACTGCATACTATAAACTGAGCATTAGGGGATACTTCCTGTAAAGTCTTTATACCTGTTACTATAGCTCCGTGAAGAGTATGCTCATCTTCAGGATTGTTCTCATTAGTTGATTCTATTCCGTTGTAATAATCGTGATATCCATAACCTATAACATAATAATCAACTGTCTTAACATCAATCTTATTACAAGCCGCAACGCCGTCTGTTCCAAGGTAGCTGCTAAAGGTATCTGCCTTGATATCTCCGGCAAGGACATGCGCCATAGCTGTAAAATTCGGCTCTTTATAATCAGAGGGCTTTGTAGAAGTCTGAGAACGTGGGATAGCGCCTGTAGTATCCTTTATCGCAAGGTTATAGATATTGGTATAATCGAACCTGTTGGTCATAAGATCAGGTATGGTATTACCTTCAGCTTCTCCTGTAAGAAACTGTTCATCGCCCAGGAAGACTATATTAAGATAACCGTCCTTGACAGGCTCTTGGTTGCTTATGGGATCTCTGTAGATAGTAGCATCTGTAGCTGCAGATGCGCTCTGATCAGAGCCTTTTTCTGAAACATTATCGCTATCAGCTACATCTGTTGTCTCACTATTAGATGCTGCATCTTCATTGGATGCACCTTCACCAGACGTATCTGCATCAGTAGCTGCTCCTGCTATAGATGAGCCGTCGTTACTTGCAGGTGTTATTGTCCCTGATACGTCCTTATTATCTACTCCAGGCGATGTACAGGCTGACAGAACTGAAACTGACAGTATAAGTCCTAATACCTTTGATATATTTTTAATTCTATTCATAATTCTCCTTTTTGCTCGCGCAAGGCAAGCTCTGCATACTATAGATTCCTTTTTCTCAGAAAAAGAGCATCTATATATTCTACCAACTAATAATAATGTCTTCTCAATTGTAACACAGGTTAAAGATCCTGTAGCAAGAGTTTAGTATGCAAATTCCTCAATTCATAAAATAATTAACAGTGTGGCAATGATTTATATACTACCTGTCCTTGTAAAAAAATGGGGATGCTGGTCCGTCCCAAGTGGGAAATTTAATAAAGGCGATAAAATAATTTCATATAGATAAATTCCTATAATATTATCACTTTTTTACACCGATATAGATTCGTAAAGTGTGAAGTGAAGTCCGTAGGAGGTATCTTCATGAAAAAAAGATCGATAAATATCTATTCTATCTATGCTAAGATAATCATGCTCATAATTGTCTGCGTTCTACTTTTTTTCCTTCTAAATGTTGTATATATCATCCCTCAGTCAAGAAATGCTATTCAAAAGGTAACTGAGAATAACATGCAGGATATAGCTACACTTTCATCTATGCTTGTAGATGAGCTTGTAGCAGATTACGGCGAGGAAGGAACTACGTATGAAGTCCTTAAGACAAGACTTGAAGGTAAAGGCTTAAATGGTATTGACTCAAGTTATCTATACGTTGTAGATGGAGAGGGAACATTCTTATATCACAAGAAAGAAGATAAGGTTGGCACCACTGTTTATAATGATAATGTTGCAGCTATACTCAAAGCAATCCCTACCGGTAAATACGAAGAAAACGGTGTATTCCACTATGTGGATGAGAACGGAGTCATTAAATATGGCTCTTATCAGGTCATATCCTCAACTAAATGGGTTTCTGTTATAGTTGCCAATGAAAATGAAGTCATGGCTGATATCAATACTGTAAGAAATGCAAGTATCATGCTATCTACAGTTCTGGGTCTTGTCCTTTTGGGATTTAGTATAATCGCAGCAGCAGGCATCACAAAACCTATCCGAATCCTTACAGGTGTCATCAAGCAGGTTGGAGATCTCAACTTCACCATGAGCGGTGATCTTGAGAAGATGGAGAAAAATAAAGATGAGACCGGCATCATGGCCATAGCCATCGGAGAGATGGAACAGAGCCTTAGAGATATCGTAGGAAGGATAAGTGATACTTCCAGCAATCTTGAAGAACATGCAGAGACACTTTCAGATATAACATTTAAGATAGATTCTGCCAATGCTGACAACTCTGCAACTTCGCAGGAACTTGCAGCATCAATGGAAGAGACGTCAGCGTCTACTGATCTTATAAGTGACAATACAGCTAATATCAAGAACAAAGCAGATGCTATCGCTGATTCTGCTCTTAACTCTTCTGACATGGCCAAGGAGATAAGTGAGAAGGCTGCAGGCATCCGCCAGGATACAATAGCAGCTTCTGAGAAGACGCAGAAGATATATGAAGAGATAGATGCTCAGGGCAAAGAAGCTCTCGAGAAATCAAAAGCAGTTGAAAAGGTCAACACTCTAGCAGGAGCTATTCAGAATATTGCCAGCCAGACCAACCTCCTGGCTCTTAACGCATCCATAGAAGCTGCCCGTGCAGGCGATGCAGGTAAAGGCTTTGCAGTTGTTGCTACAGAGATCGGATCACTTGCGACTCAGTCTTCTGAGACTGTCAAAGATATCATGGAGATCGTAGCAGAGGTTCAGGATGCCGTTAATGAGATGAGTACATGTCTCCAGCGAACGCTTGATTATGTTAGTACTGATGTTGCCGCTGACTATGACAAGTTCCTTGATGTGAGCCAGCAATATGAGCAGGATGCTCAGGGATTCTCAGATGCTCTTGGCTCAATCTACGATCAGATAGGAGAGCTGCAGGAATCTACAACAGAGATCAGCACATCAATTGCCGATATCTCCAAGACAGTCGGCGAAGCTGCTCAGGCAGTTACAACCGTAGCAGAGAAGACTACCGATGTAGCACAGCTTTCAGAGGGTGTTGTATCTGTTGTTGCAGAGACCAAAGGCAATTCCAATGAGCTCAAAGAAATCCGAAATTCCTTTACAATTTAAGATTTCATTTATTCCTTTATCATAATCAGGTTCTTAGCACCCGCTTATAATTCATGGAATAACATATAGATCTCAACAAATGAGGCAGCTTATATTTGATCTTTAAAAATCATTTATAAGCTGCCTCTTTTATTATTTACATAGATTAATTGTAAAATAATATATCATCTTACTTCATATTTTTTATTCTTTCGATAGCTTTTACGCTATTTTCATAGCTTCCGAAAGCTGTGAGTCTGAAGTAGTGCTCGCCGCTTGGACCAAAGCCTGAGCCGGGAGTTCCTACTACACCAGCCTTTTCAAGAAGCATATCGAAGAATTCCCAGCTGGTCATATCGTCAGGAGTTTTAAGCCATACATAAGGAGAGTTCTCGCCGCCGTAGACTGTATAGCCTGCTTCTTTGAGACCATTCTTGATGTAGTGGGCATTCTTCATATAAGTTGCAACCTGCTCTTTGATCTGAGCCTTGCCCTCTTCTGAGTAGCAGGCATATCCTGCGCGCTGTACGATGTAGGGAGCTCCGTTATATTTAGTGCCGTGGCGCCTTGCCCAGAGGCTGTGAAGTTCTACGTTTTCTTTGCCTATAGCAGTCTTTGCCACTACTATATCGTGAGGTATTATAGTAGCGCCAAGTCTAAGACCTGTGAATCCTGCATTTTTGGAAAAAGATCTAAGCTCTATAGCACAGGTTCTGGCGCCCTCACATTCATAGATGCTGTGAGGGATAGAAGGATCAGTGATATAAGCTTCATAAGCTGCATCATATATGATGACAGCGCCAACCTTATTAGCATAATCAACCCACTTCTGAAGCTCATCTTTTGTTATGACTTCGCCCGTAGGGTTATTAGGAAAGCACAGATAGATAAGGTCAGGAGTCTTAGTAGGGAGCTGCGGTACGAAGCCGTTATCAGCCGTGCATGGCATATAGATAACATTACTCCACATTCCGGTCTTGTCATCATAATCGCCGCATCTTCCTGCCATAACATTGGAGTCAACATATACAGGATATACAGGGTCACATACAGCGAGCCTTACATCTGCTCCAAATATCTCCTGAATATTGGCAGAGTCTGACTTAGCTCCATCTGATATGAAGATCTCATCGTCAGCTATATCGCATCCTCTGTCTCTGTAGTCATTCTGGGCCATGGCATGACGCAGGAACTCATATCCAAGATCGGGAGCGTAGCCTTTAAAGGTATCAGCGCTTGCCATCTCATCTACAGCCTTGTGAAGCTCATCTATTACAGCTTTACATAAGGGCTGTGTTACATCGCCTATTCCAAGGCGGATTATGTCAGCATCAGGATGTGCTTCTTGATAAGCAGCAACTTTCTTGGCAATTCCTGAGAACAGATAGCTTCCCGGAAGCTTTAAGTAGTTTTCGTTAAGTGTGTACATGTGACCTCCTGTAGATAATTTCTTGTTTTATGTCTTGGAAATATCATTACTATAAAAATAGATTTTGGGATAATGATATTTCTTTATATGCATATTCTGATTCGATCATTTTATGATCTATATTCCTGTTAGGACGAATATACTAATATGAATTTATTTCTGCTCATGCTTAAGCGCAGCTTCTACAAGGCCTGCAAAAAGAGGATGTGGCCTGTTGGGTCTTGACTTAAGCTCTGGGTGAGCCTGTGTTGCGATGAAGAAATCGCATGAAGGATTCTCTATCATCTCTACGATCCTGTTATCAGGTGATGTTCCGCATATAGACAAGCCTGCAGCTGTAAATGCCTCTCTGAAGGCGTTATTAACTTCATATCTGTGACGATGACGCTCTGCGATCTCGCAGGTACCATAGAGCTTTTCAGCAAGAGAGTCTTTTTTCAAAGTACATGGATATGATCCAAGACGAAGAGTACCGCCAAGTTCGTCATCAGCATCGTGATCAGGAAGGAAAGCTATCACAGGGTGCTGTGTGCTTGCGTTAAACTCAATAGAATCAGCATCACGTATTCCTGCAACGTTTCTTGCAAATTCTACGATAGACAGCTGCATACCAAGGCACAGGCCAAGGAACGGAATATTGTTCTCTCTGGCATATCTGATAGCACAGATCATTCCGTCTATACCTCTGTCACCAAAACCTCCCGGTACAAGGATACCATCAACATCCTTAAGAGCATCACTGACATTTTCATCTGTGATAGTCTCAGAATCAACCCACTTGATATTAACTTCAGTCTTGTTAGAGATACCGCCATGTTTGAGGGCTTCTACTACGCTGATATATGCATCGTGAAGCTGAGTATACTTACCAACAAGAGCTATATTTACTGAATGATTTAATGAATAGAGCGTATCTACCATCTCTTTCCAGTCTGTAAGGTCAGGCTCAGGACATTCTATGCCAAGACACTTGCATGCTACCTGGGCAAGGTGCTCTTTTTCCATAGCAAGAGGAGCCTCGTAGAGATATTTAAGGTCCAGATTCTTGAGGACATTTTCAGATGGAATATTGCAAAAAAGTGCGATCTTGTCCTTGAGCTCATCGTCAAAGTCTACTTCGGATCTTGCTACGATAACATCTGGCTGAAGACCCATTCCCTGCATGGTCTTGACTGCAGACTGGGTGGGCTTGGTCTTAAGCTCCTGAGAACACTTAAGATATGGAAGAAGCGAAACCAGAATGAGCATTGAATTCTGAGGGCCTACCTCATGCTGGAACTGACGGATAGCTTCAAGGAAGGGCTGTGATTCAATATCACCAACAGTTCCGCCTACTTCGATGATGGCGATATGCATCTCATCATCAGAGTCATTGCGATAGAAGCGGCTCTTGATCTCATTGGTCACATGAGGGATTACCTGAACTGTGTGGCCGCCAAAATCTCCGCGACGCTCTTTTTGCAGGATAGACCAGTAAACTTTACCACTTGTTACATTGGAATTCTTGTCGAGACTTTCATCGATGAAACGCTCATAATGTCCCAGGTCAAGGTCAGTCTCTGTGCCATCATCTGTTACAAATACCTCACCATGCTGGATGGGATTCATAGTACCGGGATCGACGTTCAAGTATGGGTCGAATTTCTGCATTGTTACCTTGTATCCTCTGGCTTTTAAGAGCCTTCCGAGAGATGCTGCTGTGATTCCTTTGCCAAGGCCTGAAACTACGCCTCCTGTTACAAATACATATTTTGTCGCCATATAAGTCTCCTTCTTCTACAAACAAAAAAGAACCGGTATAAAGGGTGAGAGGTATCCCGTAAAAGATACCCGGCGCCTTTGTCGGTTCTTCACATATAAATTATAATCTATTAATTTGACGCTTTATTATGTGACCTTATTACTAATTTGTCAAGAGTTAATTACGCGCCACTTTTTTAACAACAAACGCTCCCTTTTTTGATACCTTGCCCCCGCCTTCAGGAAAGCATTTTCCCTCGTTTTAGTGTATACTTTTTATATAGTCAGGGAGGAGATACAATGAAAAGATACTACTTGGTTGCTTTACTTGTTACACTATGTTTTACTATGCTGTGTTCATGCAAATTCATAAATAAAAAAAGCGTATTTGATTATGACGCTATATCTTATGCGGAACTCACCGATCAAGATTTTCAAACGATTGATTACATAAATCAAAATAGCGATATTTATTTTAAATTCATGGAAGTTATGCATGGCATCGATGATCCAACTATCGGACCTCATATAGAGTTAGAGCAAGGTATAAAATGCGAAGGCTCATATGACACGGACGAGAATAAAGTTTTTAGAAACTACATTAGATTCTATCAATCCATTCCCGGTCGTAACGTACTTGGCATCACTATTGGCACTAAATATTCTGATGCCAAAAAAGCACTTGAAGATGCAGGATTTGAATGGTATGCCAGCCAAAATTTTAATAACTATGAAAATCTGTCCCGCTTTTCCAAAGGAAATGTAATAATAATACTTGGTGTCAGCTCTGAATCGCCATTTGAGAAAAATATACTAGATGATGATGAGATATCAGAAATAGAAATAAGAATCCATTTAAAAACAAAACAAATTGATACTCGCGGAATTGAATAAAACCAATCTATAGTAATTGACGATAAATAAATGTATAATGTATTTATTATCGATACTGTTTGTACATTTCTATATTTATTTATACAATTCATATAGTTGTATGACTTTTTATCTTTAGAAAACTTTTACTTGTATCTAATATGAATCAAATTCATTACATCCATGGGAGGAAAAGAGCAATATGAAAATTACTACAAAACAAATTGCACTAACAGGTATTTTGCTCGCCATCTGTATTGTGAGCCAGTTCTTCAAAAACTTAAGCGTATTTATAACAGGTCCTATCATCAATGCCTGCATTATCATCGCAGTTCTGACCGCAGGACTGTGGTGCGGCATAATCCTCAGTATCATAACTCCGGTTACAGCTTTCATGATCACAGGAAGCCCTGTAATGGCTGCTGTTCCTATGATGATACCTATGGTAATGCTTGGCAATGCCATCCTTGCAATCTTTGTATGGCTTTTCTATCAAAAAGTTTTAAAAAATATTGATAAGAATATCCGCCTATGTATAGGAATGGTAGTTGGAAGCGTCGTAAAGGCCGCAGTTATGGGACTTACAATCTCTCTGTGGCTGCTTCCTACATTCCTTCCACAGCCGATGCAGGAGAAGATGCTGCCTGTTCTTCAGGCTCAATTCTCAACAGTGCAGCTCATAACAGCTTTGATCGGAAGCGTTATCGCATTTGTAATATGGATCCCACTCAAGAAATATCTTGCGAATTCGAATAATTAATTACCCCTAGGACCGAAGTTAAGGAATCTTATTTAGAAAAACCTCCTCATCCGGATAGAAACTCTATCAGGTGAGGAGGTTTTAATCATTTACGCAAGCGGCTGATGGTTCAAATTGATGGAGCTCGCTTCATCAATTTGGATTAGAAAATGGAGCATTTTCAAACTTCTATCTGCTCCACCTGCTTACTGATATACTCCCAATCCATGCAACGTTTAAAATTGTCTCCGGGAAGCTCTGCATTATGATTCCACGGGCGGTCATATACCATAACCTTAAGATCAGGAAGATGATCGAAGAACTTAAATGCAAGAGGAGAGTCCTCAATAGCAACATCAAACTTCATCTTATAATAGTCCTCAAGTTCAAGAGTAAACTCGCTGTTTTTGATAAAACTATCCCTGCCGTATTTGTTTAGGCAAAAAAGCTTAACACGCTCTAAGCCGTGCTCATCAAGCCACTTGCGGGATGGTTCATATGCACTTGAGGGGCGGCCTGTTATGATTGATACATTATGTCCTTCATCGAGCCACTTATTAACTGTTTCAGATGCTCCTTTAGTCTCTTCATAAGCCATAAGAACTTCCGGAAGATGAGCCTTGATCATAAGCTCTTCATACTGAGCCTCATCAAGATCAAAAGACTTCTGAAGGTTGAAAAACTGTATATTTTCATATGGGACATCTTTGCCAAACAGCTCTTTTGCAAGACCAGAAAGTGCTCTTGCTGTCTCGCAGAGGCAATCATCAAAATCAATATAAATATTCAAATCGTCTATACTCCTTAGTAGTCAAAATTAATTAGATTACTATAATAAATGACCTCTAGTGACATAGTCAAGGGATCATATCCAGACCAAAAATGACCCCTGGCGACATAGGTGAAGGACCATATTAGGATGCAAAATAGTCCCTTATCTTCGTCCCCAGAGGGCATCTTCCGATGTAAGATTGCTCATTTGTTCTTGAAGACTCTCACTTCATATGGTCTTAAGCCAGCATAGCAATCAATACTATCAGTATCTTTATAGTTGGATATAAGTAGCTCCATCTCATTAAGATCGTATCCCTTTGGGACCTTGATCTTCTCATCATTACCGGAGAAAGAGATTATGATAAGATAGCGCTCGTTTTTATATCTTCTTGTATAAACATATAACTTCTTACTAAAATGGAAGTGCTCAAAATATCTGCCATAGATAAGCCCTTTGTTTTCTTTTCGTATAGCAAGGCACTTTTTGTAGAAGTTGAGTATACTGTTAGGATCCTTCTCTTCGGCTTCTACATTAACAGCTTTATAATTATGATTTATATAAAACCATGGTTTAACGTTTGAAAATCCTGCATACTTGTCGCTATTCCATTGCATGGGCGTTCTTGAAGAGTCGCGGCTTGAATCCCTGATCCTTTTAAGGCGTCTTGCCTTGGGCCAGTTTGTATGGAAATTGTTGTAGTTGTTCTTGGAAGAGACATCTATATACTTGTCTATAGAGCTAAGACTTATGTTGGTCATACCTATTTCCTGACCTTGATAGATAAAAGGAGTCCCTTGCTGGAACAGGTAACATGCCGCAAGAGCAGTTCCGCTTTCTCTCCAGAAGTTCTTCTCATCACCATAACGGCTTATAATGCGGGGATGGTCGTGATTCTCAAGATACAGAGCATTCCAGCCCTTTCCAAGAAGTCTTGTCTGCCATTTGCTAAAAGCGCTCTTAAGCTTAACAAGGTTAAAATCTCTCTGGATATACTCAGTAAGGAAGCAGTCTGCCATCATATGGTCAAAGTGGAACATCATATCCAGTGTTCTCTCTTTGCCTGTTATATACAAAAGGGCAGTTTCTACTGTAGTCATGGGCGCTTCACCTATCTGAAGAGCACCATATTCAAGGCATACGTCCCTAAACTCCCTAAGATACTCCTGAATCTTAGGGCCGTCCTTATAGAAAGGCATCCCGTTAGCAATTGGAATAAAGGGGTTGCCATCGGGAAGGTCAGGATGTTTGGATATGAAGGTGATGACATCCTCTCTGAATCCATCAACACCCATCGAAAGCCAGAAGCGCATGATCTTCTTGACCTCCTGCCTTACTACAGGATTGTCCATATTAAGGTCAGGCTGTTTTCTGGCAAAAATATGAAGATAGTACTGATCCCTTTCGGGGACATATTCCCAGGCTTTGCCTTCAAAAAGTGAATCCCAGTTGTTGGGCGGGCATTTCTTGCCTTTGACAATCCTTGGGTCCTTCCAGATATAGTAGTCGCTGTAAGCATTGTCACGGCTTTTCTTGCTTTCAAGAAACCATTTATGCTCATCAGATGTATGATTAACTACAAGATCCATCAGAATCTTAAGTCCCCTGTCATGGGCGCCCTTAAGAACTTTTTTGAACAAGTCAAGATCTCCATAATCAGGATGTATATCATAATAGTCCGAAATATCATAACCAAAATCCGCATTAGGAGAGGGATACAAAGGTGAAAACCATATCCCATCAACGCCCAGAGACTTTATATAGTCAAGCTTATCATAGACACCAATAAGGTCACCGATCCCATCTCCATTGCCATCTGCAAAGCTCCTTATCCATATCTGATAGAAAGACATAATTCTAAAGTCCCTAATAATGGTATTCTTAATAGTATCTGTCATGGCTCTGCCTCTTTTTGGAATTCATGCCGATATACGGTTTCAATATTTTTTATTGATAAAATAAATATATTGTTAACTGATCTATCCTGCAAATCACAAAGATTTCTCAATCTCAGATATAAACTTATCATATGCATTATAGAACTTTTCGATCTTCTCATTGATCTTATTGGTTGAACTGATAGAGAAGTTCTTGACTTCATGATACAGACCGTGAGAGAAGTCCTTAATATCATCTTGTATATCAAAAGGAAACCTTGTCAGAACATCAGCATATTTTTCAAAAAGGTATGAATAGTCCTCAATCCTTGCCGTAAGCTTCCTGTGGTCTTCAAGCTTGCCTGCAGCCTTAAGATCTAAAACTTCTCCATATCTCTCATAAGCCTTATGAACACTGTCTTCCCAGGATATATATATTTCATCCATGGCATGCATGCCCACATCATGAACAGCATCCATATCTTTGCAGACTCTCATGAGAAGGTCCGCCATAGCCTTGCCGCTCTCTTCAATAATATAGCCGTTTCGCCCGTCGGTTATGCCCTCTGATGCGCATGAATCCTTGATAAGGACGCTGGCAAGACCGCAAGCCGCAGCCTCTCTTACAACCAGTCCATTAGTATCATAAACTGATGGGAACAGAAACAGATCAGCCCTTGTATTCCAGGCTTTTAAGACTTCTCTGTCATATATAGGACCAGTAAAAATGGCCTTTTTTCCAAGCTTTGTCGCCCTATCTTTGAGTTCTTCTGCATCAGGACCGCTTCCGACAAATACCATCCTGAAGTCCATACCAGCCTTATCCAGCATCTCACAAGCATCAAGAATTAGTGACAAGCCCTTATATTTGATGATCCTGCCAACATAGATAAATACAGGAACACCTTCCGGAAGATCGTAGTCTTTGGTAGCTTCATACACCTGTGCATCAGATGAAAGTCCCTTGGCGAAGTCAACACCATTGGACATAACGCGGTACTCGCCTTCATAACCAAGTGACTTTAGATTCTCGCCAGCCCCCTTGCTTACAACCCAGACATCATCGCAGGCTTCTATGTTGGACACAAGGACACTTATGGCTTCTTTCTGGATTATCTGAGCCTTCACGGCCCTGGCTATGTCTACGTCGAACTTAGTATGATAGGTAAAAACAATAGGTGCCCCGGTCTCACGGCGAAGGAGCCTTGCAAGTACAGTTGATGATACAGGGCAGTGAGAGTGTATGATATCGGGATCAAATTCCTTCATATCCTGGAATTCTCTAAAGGCAAAAGGATTGCCTGCTCTATATCCCTTTATAACCTGTGTTGTGTCAAAGCTCTGATAAGGTATTACAAGATAGGGATACTGATAATAATTGGTATTAGGATATTTGGGAGTTGCAACCATAACACGGTTACCTTCCATATTGTGAAGGATAGAAGCGTAGTTCATGACTACGTTGGCAACTCCGTCTATAACAGGTGGAAATGAATCATTTAACAAACTTATCTTCATGTATATCTTTCCTTTTAATTTCAACAATTCTTAGTATTGATGGATAGCCTTATACAATTTATACTTATTATAAATTTTAAGAAGTATAGATATATACTTCGTCAGATCCACTACTCATATTTTAACCTAACAATATAAAAGAGCAAACATATAAAACACTACAGGAGGAGTTATAATGGGGGTATTTTCTAAAGTTCACCGGTACCGCGAGGCTGGCCAGGAGGCCAATGTCAACAATGTAGAGCGTTTTGGAGCGCCTGCAAAGTCACTTTTTACAAGTACTAAGGTTCTCACACTTCATCATCAGATCAATATAACTGATGAATATGAGAACAATATATATCATGCATGGACCAAGTTCCCATCACTTCATGACAAGACAGATGTATATGACAATAATGACCGCATGATTGCTCATATTGAGAAAAAATTCTTCTCACTTCACGAAAGACATTACATCACTATGGACGATGGTCTTTCCTTTGAACTGTCCAACGAGCTGTTCCATATCATCAAGGATATCACCAATATAGTCGGTCTTGGCTGGCAGCTCAAGGGCAATATACTGGGTCTTAACTTCGAGATATATGATCAAAATGGCGATATAATCGCAGTTATATCCCAAAAGATGCTGTCTATCCACGACAAGTATTGTGTTGATATATATAAGCCTGAATATGAGAAGATAATCGTAGCCATACTCATAACACTTCAGCATATGATAAGAGACAGGGAGAGTGCTTCTGCTTCATCATCATCGTCTTCATCATCTTCAAATTAAAGGCTACAAAATAAATGCTTAAAAAGTCTCTAAGATAAAATAACCTATGCTATTTTATCTTTTGCTCTAAACATCATATTAATGTATCAAAGCGCCGAGGTAATGCTTCCCCGGCGCTTTATTTTTATTAATTTAAAGTTTGTTTGTAAAAAACATGAGGTTAAACTCAGTCTCTTTCTGCAAGCTCTTCAAGCCACTCTTCATATGTACTGTCATATGCATGAGCTTTACTTGACTGCTTCTGGTTCTGAAGTACGGCAGCCTTGGACTTGGCAATAGGCATAACAGTTCCGGCACCGCCGATGCAGCCTCCTGGACAAGCCATTCCTTCAAGAAGATAGCCGTTATATTTGCCGGCTTTGGCCATCATCAGCATCTTCTTACATTCATCAAGACCTTCGGCACGTTCTACCTTAACCTCTCTGTCAGGATATCTTTCTTTGATAACATTGGCCACAGCATTGGCAACACCGCCGCCTATAGCAAAGGCTCTACCATCACCGGAGCCGCCATGCATGGTGTTATGTGTCTCGAACTCTGCGAAGTTAACACCCTTAGCTTCGAACATACCCATAACTTCTTCAAAAGTAAGAACGAAGTCAATATCACTTCGAACAGATTTTCTCATAGCTTCAAGCTTCTTAGCAGCGCAAGGTCCTATAAAGGCGATCTTACAGTCAGGATGCTGCTGTTTGAGAAGTCTTCCTGTAAGAACCATAGGAGTAAGGGCCATGGATATACAGTTAGCCTGCTCCGGGAAGTCTCTCTTGGCCATAGCTGACCAGGCAGGACAGCAGGAAGTACCCATAAATGGAAGCTTCTCAGGAACTTCTTTGATGAAGTCATCTGCTTCCTGAAGTGTACAAAGGTCTGCACCAATAGCAACTTCTACAGCGTCTTCAAAGCCAAGAGCCTTAAAAGCATAGCGCATCTTATCAAGAGTAAGATCCGGTCCGAACTGACCTACAATAGCAGGAGCGATAGCAGCATATACAGGTGTATCACTCTTTATAGCCTGAATTGTCTGGAATATCTGAGCTTTATCAGCGATAGCACCAAACGGACAGTTGGCAAGGCACATACCGCAGCTTACACACTTATCATAATCGATATCTGCGCGTCCATGTTCATCTGTACCTATAGCCTTAACTCCGCAAGCCTTGGAACATGGTCTTTCCATACGGATGATAGCATTGTAAGGGCACACCTCAATACATCTGCCGCACTTGATACATTTCTCCTGATCTATGACAGATTTACCGTGATCGAATTTGATAGCATCACGAGGACATACCTCATGACAAGGGTGAGCAAGACATGCCTGACACTGATTGCTGACTGTAACAACATTGTCAGGACACTTGTTACACGCGAATTTGATGATATTTATAAGCGGAGGCTGATAATATTTCTCCGGCTTAACACATTCTTCGGCACCTGTTGATACCGGAGCATGCTCTGCAGCGCTTCTAAGGGACAAGCCCATAGCAAGACGCATTCTCTCTTTGACGATAGCCCTTTCAAGGAATACGCTCTCCCTGTATTTGGACTCTTCACCGGGGATTATGCGATATGGAATCATCTCCATCTCAGACAGATCGCCATCCTTATAGTTGTATGACAATCTTGCTACTTCCGTAAACACACGCTTACGGATATCATTGACCGACGTATAAATACCACGAATACTCATATAAATCTCCTTGTTTTAGCTTTTGAAACTGATATTTATAGAAACAGGTTAATACTGCAGTTGCCAATCTGCCATTAACTATATATTGTTTACAAAACTATTATATACTGAACAGTCCTAGTTTTGTACCTTTTGATTCAAAGAATAAATAAATTGTAGGTAATATTTGCTTTTCAATATGAACGTGTTCATATAAACATGCATACCCTCATCTATTTATATCGGATCAAATGGAAAAAATATGAATAGAATCCGCATTCACCCCGACATGAAGAAAGTTTGTAAGTGTTCCACTTTCAAACCCAAAATGATGACGCGAACTCCATCAATTTGAACCATTAGTCACTCGCTTTGATCATGATATAAGGCCAAGATTGATAAAAAAATAACAGTCTCAGAAAAATCATAACATATCCACAGACTGTCGTAAAGGTGCTATAGCAAGACTACGACTGTTTTTAAGGCATTATTGTTTGAAAACAATAACAGAAACTTAGCACTTGACAGCAATCTGTTATAGGTGTATATATAACACATAAACAGTTATACATGCATAACATCATCCAGCTTTGAAAGTGAAACACTTTCAAACTCAAACCTTGCTAATCTGGAGGAACTAATGAAAATCTTACAATCATCGGGGATACCGATATATCAGCAGATTGCTGATAGCTTCAGATCAGACATCCTGGAAGGAAGACTATCTCAAGGAGAATATCTTCCTTCGATAAGGGGGCTTGCCAAGGATCTGAAGATAAGCGTCATAACAACGCTTAAAGCATATGAACAGCTGGAGCAGGAAGGCCTTGTAACAGCAGTTCAGGGCAAAGGCTACTATGTTAACGCCCAGGATACGCAGATGCTCATCGAACAGCACAGGCGCAAAGTAGAGGACGCTCTTCTTAGCGCTATAAACTCCGCCAAGCTTGCGGGGATGACAGGTGAAGAGCTCACACAGACACTACAGACATTATTAAGTCTTGATTTGGAGGAATAAGTTATGGAATACAGTTATGTACTAGAAGGACAGAACATCATAAAAAAATATAAGAATTTCACACTGGATATAGAGGATCTTAAGATCCCTAAAGGCTTTGCAACAGCACTTATTGGCGAGAACGGAGCAGGTAAGACAACTCTTCTTGATATTCTTGCAGGTATCAAACTGGATTACAAAGGAAGCCTTAAATTCTTTGGCAAGTACAATGACAAGGACAGAGAGAAGATTGCAGATATCAAGAACAGCATCGGATATCTTGGAACAGGCAGCTATTTCTTCCCGCAGTGGACTCTCAGCCAGATAGAAGAGCTTCAGGGCCTTTTATTCGACAATTTCCATTTGGACAAGTACAAGCAGATATGCAGTGACCTTGCCCTTTACCAGGGAGGCTTTTTTGAAAAAAACAAAAAAGTCAAAGACCTCTCTGACGGTAACAGAGTTAAGCTCATGCTGGCAGGTATCCTTGCAAGGGACACAGATCTTCTCCTACTTGACGAGCCTGCATCACCCCTTGACCCTCTTATGAGAGATAAACTTTGCAATATTCTAAGAGATTATCTTAGTGAGAATGATGGTGAAAGAAGTGTTCTATTCTCAACTCACAATATCTCAGATATGGAGAGCATCACAGATTATGTCATCATCGTTGAGCAGGGCAGGATAGTAGAGCAAGGCTTTGTTGAGGACCTGAAGGAGAAATATGTCATCATCAAAGGCGAGAAAAAAGATGAGACTTATGCTGCAAAAGTTATCAAAAATATGTCCACCAGCACCTTTGGCTTTGAAGGAATCTGCCTGTCAGAGGATCTTGATAAGCTCTCAGGAATGGATATCGCTGTAGAAAGACCTACACTTTCACAGATTTCTGTACATGTAATGAAGGAATACTCTATGCTTGGCGGCGTCAATAATAATAAGAGGGAAGCATCATGAAACAGGCTATAAAAACATACAATCTGTATCACAGTATTTGGGATAAGCTTATATTCGGATTACTGGTTCCTATTGTCATAATCATAGTGCACGTGGTCATAACTCTTGGACTCAAGGAGGGTGCTTTCGCGATAACAGTCATATATACCATGATGGCAGAGATAATAAGAGATTATTTTACTTTTAACGGATCGTACTGCAAAGAAACACATAATACTATCCTTAGAAGTGCATTTTGGGGCAAAAAACTCTTCTTAAAAGGCATCATGCAGGAGCATGCCAGAAACCTTGCACATTATGTAATACTGATCGGAATTTGTTCTTGTATTACAGCATATATCAACGAGTATGATCCGTACTATATACCAATAAAAGTAATAATAGTACTGATAGCATACTCAATGAATACACTTGCCGTAAATGTTTTAAGATACTTTGACTATTTTGCCATATATCCGTTAATATCAACTCCTTTCGTTATCATAGCTGCTATACCGATATCACTGCTAATAACCACCGGTATAAGACTTAGCGCAGGACTGGTTATACTATTTGTGATTTTGGCTCTGACACTTGCTGTGATCGTAACTATTCTAAGTTATCTGCATGCAAGCATATGTTACGATAAGAGTTTTGTGGATATCAGTTCCAAAAGAAGTAGGAGAAAAAACTAATATGAAATCATTGATCAAATGTTTTAAACTTTTAAAATATAGTGGCCAGATGAAGTCTCAACTGTTCTTTTTGGTCGTAATAACTGTAGTCGGCTATATAATTGAGTTCACATCAACTACAGACAGTTTCGACATGATAGGAGGCTTCTATATAATCCTAGCCCCTGCAACAATAGGACATATGTTAATGTCACTGTCCATGTCAGGCCTTGTTCAGTCTTCTGTTTTAAAGAAAAAACTACAAACAGTATACCCTCACGTTTTATCTTTTCCACTGATGTCATTGTCACTGCTTTTGATAATAGTCCATCGCGCATGGCTTATTCAAAACGGTGTAAAAGGATTATCTGATGCAGAGAACCTTGTACTACAGTCGTCTACTGTTCTTTCTATCGGTATCCTTATGTTCTTGTGCTTAATATATTTTGCAATATCTTTTAAGTTTCACATAAAGGCTATGATCATCTTCATTGGAATCGTGATTCCGACAATGGTAATATTA
>JAEEGI010011816.1_pt1 | contig 18777 bp, 12 predicted proteins | sample 8958751 | NCBI WGS metagenome assembly JAEEGI01 (sample SAMN16246545, study PRJNA631951) | gut metagenome | biome: gut microbiome; feature: rumen; material: KS-attached | host: Bos | place: Iran: Karaj | collected 2018-10 | reverse complement strand
CGAACTTTGGACGAGAGGATGACCGTCTTGAAGCACCCGGCCACGGCGTCGCGGCACATCCAGTCGGGGATCTCGGTCTCGGTGATGGTGTTGGCGATGATGCCGAGCTTGTAGCCGCGGCGCTGCAGCTCATGCAGCGTCTCGAGCGTGCCCTCATGCACGACGCGGCGGCCGTCGTGGTCGCGCCAGAGACGCGTCAGGCGGGCGGCGTTCCGGCAGATCAGTTCGGTATCGTAATCGGGAAGGAGATGCTGGCTCCAGAGCTCCATCTCGCTCGCGTCGAGCAGCGACTGTTTCACACCCTTGCGGTACGCCTTCCAGCGCGCCTCCAGCTTTTCGAAGAATTCGTCGTGGGGCTCCGTCGTCTCGACGAGGCGCATGATCTCGGCTTCGGCGGCATCGGAAAACTCCTTGTCCTTTACGACGACGCGCAGGGTATTTCCTACGTCAAAGAATATGGTATCCAGCATTTCGGTTCCCCTTTCTAAACGGTGCGGTTGTTGACGCGGGCGAGGATCGGCGGGATCTCCGCGAGGTCGTGGATGAAGAAGTCGGGCTTCGGGCCGTCCGGACCGGTAAAGGCGGCGTCGCGGTGGGCGACGGCCGGGTTTTCGATCTGAACGGCGAGCGCGAGCCCCGCGTTCCGGGCGCCGAGCACGTCGCGCGAGAGCGTATCGCCCACGTAGCACGTCTCGTCCGCACAAACGCCGAGCTCGTCCATCGCGATCCGGAAGATCCTCGGATCGGGCTTCCGGCACCCGACGTTGCTCGAGAGGATGACGGTCTCCATCAGACGGTCGATGCCGTATTCCATCAGAAGATGGGGCGTCAGGGACCGCGAGAAGACGTTCGAGACGACGCCGAGGCGGAAGCCTTCGGCATGGAGCGTCTCCAGCGTCTCCTTCAGATGGGGACGGCGCAGGCTGATGAGGCGTTCGTAGTCGTAGAGAAAGCTCAGCTCCTCCGCGTACGGCGCGATCACCTCTTCGGGGATGGAATAATCCTTCAGATAGAATTCGCTCCACACGCGCGCGTTCGGAAGCTCCTCCATCGTCGCTTCGACGTGGTGCTTGTAGGCCTCCGCGTTTTCATGCAAAACAAGGCCGAGCTCCTCGTACGGCACGTCGAGACGGATGCCGTACAGCGCGAGGCGCTCGGACAGGCGTTTCGCAAACGCGGTCTGGAGTTCGGGAGAATTCCGAACGGTGGTAAAAGTCCCACCAACATCAAAAAGCACGGCTCGTATCACGCTTTACCCTCCTTCAAGCGGGGTGTCAACGGGATGGATCCGTAAACGATTTCGTGATTTCATTCTAAACTGCCTTTTTCGGGATGTCAACAAAAATGTTTATTGACAGGCACTTTTGTTCGGTTGTAAGATGGACATACGAAAACGATTGCGTATTTTCGATCAAAAAAGGAGTTCCTTATGGCCAAAGTGACGATCAAGGATGTCGCGAGACGGGCGAACGTGTCCTGCGCGACGGTTTCCAAGGCGCTTTCGGGGAGTCCCGAGATCAGCGACGCGACGCGCGAGCGCGTGGTCAAGCTTTCCGCCGAGATGGGCTACACGCCGAACGCGCTGGCCCGCTCGATGATCATCAAACGGACGAATACGATCGGCATCGTCGTTCCGTCGCTCCAGAACCCGTATATGAGCGAATTCACGAGCTACGCGGAGATCCGCGCGCGGGAGGCGGGCTATAACCTGATGGTCTGCAACTCTTCCTATGATAAGGAAACGGAAGGGAACGTGCTGACGCTTCTGAGCGGCAAGCAGGTCGACGGGATCATCATCATCCCGATCGGAACGGAGTCGGCGGAGGAGCTGAGGCCCGTCACGGACAGCCTCCCGACCGTCTTCATCGGCGAAAACCTCCAGGATCCCAGTCAGAACACCGTCTCGATCGACAACAAGGCCGGAACGAAGATGGGAACGGGCTATCTCTATTCCCTGGGCCACCGGAAGATCCTCTATCTCGGCTACCGCAAGAACTCCACGACCCACCAGCTCCGCCTCTCCGGCTACCTCGAGGCCTGCATCGAATACGGAATGGAGCCGATCCTTCTGAACAGCAACTTCCCGCGCTCCTCCCAGCAGGCCGGCTATATGATCGGAAAGCATCTGTTCGAGAAACCGCTCGCGTGTACGGCGATCTTCTGCGCCTCCGACACCCTCGCGCTCGGCGTGATGCAGGCGGCGGACGAAGCGGGGCTGAGGATCCCCGACGATTTCTCGCTGATGGGCTTCGACAACATCTCCTTCACCGCGCTTCCGCGAATCAACCTCACGACGATCAACCAGCCCCAGAAGGAGATCGCCGATACGGCCGTCGACCTTCTGATCGCCAAGATCGACCGGCGCTCCGATCAGGCGGTCCACCGCACGCTGATGCCGGCGCTCGTGGAGCGCTCGTCCTGCCGGATGGTCGACGAAGCCGAAGCGTAGGGAGGGCGGAAATGACGGAATACAAGTATAAATACGAACCGCACCTCCACACGATGGAGACGAGCCGCTGCGGCCATGTCCGCGCCGCCGACCAGGTGCGCAAATACAAGGATCTCGGCTATACGGGGATCTGCGTGACCGACCATCTCCACCCGTTGTACATCTCGCTGATGGACTGCCACGACGACTGGAAGGCCTGCATGGACCGCTATCTGTACGGCTCGCGGCTCGCGAAGGAGGAAGGGAAGAAGGTCGGCCTCGAGGTCATCCAGGGGATTGAGCTCCGCTTCCCCGAGAACGACAGCGATTATCTGATCTACGGCATCGACGAGGAATGGATCTACCGCAACCCGTTCATCTGCGACCTCGGCCATCAGGCGTTCTTCGACCGCTACAAGGACGATGTCCTGATCCTCCACGCCCACCCGTACCGCTACTGCGACGAGGTCTTCTACGACTGCGTTCACGGGATCGAGATCGCGAACTGCAACCCGCGCCATCCGAACCGCAACGAGCTCGCGTGGAAGCTCGCGCAGGAAAAGCCGGACCTCATCCGCGTCTGCGGCTCCGACGCCCACCGTCCGGGCGACGAGGGAAGGGCGGCGGTCGTCCTGAAGGAGCGCGTCACCGATTCGTACGCGTATAAGAAAGCGATCGAGGCGGGGGACTACAGGCTGTGGTGTCCCGAGTACGACGAGATCATAAAGGAGAGCGGAAAGCATGTTTGATACGATGATCATCGGCCAGGTGTGCCGCGATACGAACACCGACTACGACGGGCGCGTCGAGCGCCGCCCCGGCGGCGCGGTCCTCTATTCCGGCCACGCCGCGGCCGCGATCGGCGGCAACGTCGCCGTCGTGCCGAAGGGGAATCCGGCGGACCTCGACTTCGAGGCCTGCTTCGCGGACGTCTCCGGCGTGACGGTCTTCCCGCGCGTCTCGGCCCGCTCGACTGAGATGGAGAACACGTACTTCACGGCGGACCGGGAGCGGCGCCGCAGCATCTGCGCGGCTTCGATCGACCCCTATACGGCGGCGGATCTGCCGGACGAGAAAGCCCGGATCTACCACATCGCCGGCCTCGTCACGGGCGACATCCCGGGCGACCTGATCCGGGAGTGCGCGAAGCGCGGAGACGTGGCCGTCGACGTGCAGTGCATGATGCGCCGCGTCGAACCGGACCGGACGCTGAAACTCCACGACTGGGATGAAAAATATGAACTTCTGCCGCTGATCCGGTATCTGAAGACGGACGCCGCGGAGGCGGAGATGCTGACCGGAACGGATGACCGCGAGCGGGCGGCCCGCCTCCTGTCCCTCTGGGGCGCGAAGGAGGTCGTCATCACCCACAACACCGAGGTCATCGCGTTCGACGGAACGGATCTGTACCGCGAACCTCTCCGGCCGCGGAACCTCTCCGGCCGCACGGGAAGAGGCGATACGACGTTCGCGGGATACCTGATCGAGCGGCTGTCGAAACCGATCCCCGAAGCGCTCGCGTTCGCGGCGGCGCTCGTCTCGCTGAAGATGGAGACGCCGGGACCGTTCCTCGGAACGAGGGACGACGTCCTCGCGTTCCGGAAGGCCTTCTGGTAAGCCGTTCCGCAGGAACATTTTTAAAAAAAGATGATGAATAATCGGCCCGCCTTCTTGACAAAGCGGGCCGTTTCCTATATTCTAAATACAAAGGTTCCGAAAACGATTTCGTACATTTTTTCGAAACACCCATGGTTCTTTCCGAGTCGAACTGGATTCAAAACATTGAAAATTCAATATTCCACTCGCATTTTGTAAACCCGAAAACGATTAAAGATAGGAGCTGTTGCACTTGATTAAAGGCGTAATGTTCGATATGGGCGGCACTCTCGAGGACCTCTATTCCGACGAGAAGAACGACAAAGCGACCGCCTATGCTCTCGACAGAATACTGAAATCCCACGGCATCGAAACGCCCTACGGCGCGGAGGAACTGTGGGCGATCTGCGGCCCGCGGATCCTTCAATTGAAGAAGGAATGCGAAAAGACGCTGCGCGAACTGAAGCCCGAGGAGATCTGGCCGGACCACGCGTTCAGGGACATCCCCGTCGACCGGGAGAAGCTGATCGCCTGCTCCGAGGAGATCGCCCATATGTGGGAAACGACCTATTATGACCGGAAACTGCGCGACCACGCCGCGGAGATGCTGAAGGGCCTGAAGGAACTCGGCCTGTTCGTCGGCGTCGTGTCGAATACCGCGAGCCTCTTCCAGGTCTTCTCGACGCTCGAGGAATACGGCGTCCGCCAGTATTTCGACGATATCACACTCTCCTCGATCACGGGCTACCGCAAACCCCATCCGAATATCTTCCGGATCGCGCTTTGCCAGGCCGGCCTGAAGCCGGAGGAGTGCGCGTACGTCGGCGACACGGTCTCCCGCGACGTCGTCGGCCCGCGGAAGATGGGCTACGGCCGCGTCTTCCAGATCAAGTCCTTCCTGACGCCGCTGAAGGACACGGGCAACTACGACGGCTTTGAACCCGACTACGTGATCACCGACATCTACGACGTCTATACGATCCTCAAGAAAGAACGGGAGGCGGAATAATGGCAAAACCGAAAGCAAAAACGAAACTGCCGCGCAAGCCTCTGACGAAGGAGCGCTTCAAGAACCAGGTCCGCAACGTCGTGGGCAACCCGTTCAACATGATCGTCTTCTTCTCGCTGCTGATCCTGTTCTGCCTGATCATCATCCCGCTTCTGAACATGATCCAGAACTCCTTCATCGTGGCGAAGGCGGAGCTCCGGTCGATCCCCGGCGCGAAGATCGGCGACTACACGCTGTACTACTGGAAGTACCTGCTCGCGAGCCCGCTGACGAAGACGATCTTCTGGGAGCCGCTCATCCACTCCCTGCTGATCGGCGCCCTGACGACCGTGATCTCCGTCCCGGTCGGCGCCCTGATCGCGTGGCTGATGGTCCGTTCCGACATCCCGGGGAAACGGGTCCTCTCCTCGATGATCCTGATTCCGTATATGATCCCGTCGTGGTGCAAGGCGATGTCGTGGCTCTCCGTCTTCCGGAACTCGCGCTCCGGCTCGCTCGGTCTGCTGACGGGCCTCGGCCTGAACATACCGGACTGGCTCGCCTACGGGCCGGTCGCGATCGTGCTCGTCATGTGCATGCACTACTACGCGTTCAGCTATATCATGGTCTCCGGCGCACTCCGCTCGATCAACTCCGAACTTGAGGAGATGGGCGAGATCCAGGGCGCCTCGAAGGCCCAGATCCTCACGCACATCACGCTCCCGCTCGTTCTGCCGTCGATCCTTTCCGCGACGATCATGACGATCTCGAAATCGATCGGCACGTACGGCGTCGCGGCGAACCTCGGCAACCGCATCGGCTACTACGTCCTCGCGACGCGCATGAAGGAATTCATCAACGACTCGCCGAAGGGCGTCGGCTACGCGATGTCGATCCTGATGATCTCGCTCGCGGCGATCACGATCCTCGTCAACCAGAAGCTGATCGGCACGCGGAAATCCTACGCGACGATCGGCGGAAAGGGAACGCGTTCGAACCTGATCCCGCTCGGCGGCGCGAAGTGGCCGCTTCTGATCTTCCTGATCATCTTCCTCTTCGTCTCGATGTTCCTGCCGCTCTTCGTCCTCGTCATGGAATCGTTCCAGATCATGCCGGGCGCGGGCTACGGCGCCGACAACCTGACGCTCTACGCGTGGATCGGCGACATCGAGAACGCGCCGAGCGAGCTCTACGCCCAGAACGGCCTGTTCCGGAACTCCGAGTTCGGACGGGCGTGCCTCAACACCGCGAAGCTTTCGATCATCGCGTCGATCATCACATCGTTCTGCGGCCAGTTCCTCGGCTACATCACGACGCGCGGACGCGGCAAATGGTACGGCAAGCTCACCGAACAGCTGATCTTCATCCCGTACCTGATGCCGGGCGTCGCGTTCTCCGCGATCTACTTCTCGATGTTCTCCCAGCCGCGTCTCGGCGGACTGATCCCGTCGCTGTACGGCACGTTCGCGCTGATCCTGCTCGTCTCGATCGTCAAGCACTTCCCGTTCGCAAGCCGGTCCGGCCAGTCGAACATGCTCCAGATCGCGATCGAGCTCGAGGAGGCCGCCTCGATCGAGGGCGCCTCGTTCTGGAAGCGGATCGCGAAGATCGTCATCCCGCTCGCGAAGAACGGCTTCCTTTCGGGCTTCCTGCTCACCTTCATCTCCATCGCGAAGGAACTCGACCTGATCGCGATCCTGATGACCCCGGCGAACTACACGCTGTCCTTCCTCTCGTTTGAATACTCGAAGGAAGCGATGCCGCAGGTCGCCGACGCCATCTGCATCGTCATCATCGTCTTCATTCTGGTCTGCAACCGTATCGCCAACCGGCTCGGCGGCGACGTCTCGAAGTCTATGTAAGGGCCTCCCCCGGGAAAGGATATCAATATGAGTAAAATTGTTTTGGAACACATCGATAAATTCTACGGTGACAGCCACGTCCTCCGCGACATCAACCTGACGATCGAAGACGGCGAATTCATGACGCTGCTCGGGCCGTCCGGCTGCGGCAAGACGACGACGCTCCGCGTGATCTCCGGCCTCGAGAAGCCGCAGAACGGCAAGATGTTCATCAACGACGACGTCGTCATCGACGCCGACAACGCGTTCTACGAAGAGCCGGCGAAGCGCGGCCTCAACCTCGTCTTCCAGAGCTACGCGCTCTGGCCCCACATGACGGTCTTCGAAAACGTCGCGTTCGGCCTGAAGATCAAGAAGGCCTCGAAGGACGAGGTCGAGGAGAAGGTCATGAAATCGCTGAAGACGATGCGCATCGACCAGTACCGCGACCGTTATCCGAACGAACTCTCCGGCGGCCAGCAGCAGCGCGTCGCCATCGCCCGCGCGATCGCGAGCTCTCCGAAGCTCCTGCTCCTCGACGAGCCGCTGTCGAACCTCGACGCGCGTCTCCGCATCGACATGCGCGCCGAGCTGAAGCGCCTTCACAAGGAGACCGGAACGACGATCGTCTACGTCACGCACGACCAGGTCGAGGCGCTGACGATGTCGACCCGCATCGCGCTCTTCAAGGAGGGCGAGATCGCCCAGATCGACACGCCGCTCGGCATCTACACGAACCCGATCGACCTGACGGCGGCCGACTTCATCGGCAATCCGCGCATCAACTTCATCAACGCGAAGGGCCGCTACAACGGCGATACGCTGACCGTGACGAGCCCGTTCGGTGTCTACGAATTCAAGCACGAGACGCTGAAGCTCGACGAAGAGATCCCCGAGAACGTGGAATTCGACTGCGTGATGGGCCTGCGCCCCGAACTCGTCGACATCTCCCTCGAGGATCCCGGCAAGAAGCACACGATCGAAGCGAACGTCTACGCCTCCCAGCCCGCGGGCTCCGAGACGATCGTCAACCTCACGGTCGGCGAGGCGGACTTCCTGGCGCTCCAGATCGGACTCGTCGAGTACGACATCAACCAGAAAGTCTTTGTCACGCTTCACCCGTCGCGGATGAACGTGTATAATAAAGAGACGGGCCGGCTGATCAAGTTTGCGAAGGTCAAACATCACGCCGGGGAAGAATAGGGAAAGACAGGAGGTATCCGATGAATAAGAAGATCCTATGCGTTCTGCTCGCCCTCGTCCTGCTGTTCTCCTTTACCGCATGCGGCGGCGGAGGCGGAAACGGCGGCAATTCGGGCGGAAAAGACGACGGTCCCGACTACGAAGGCATGTCGATGGACGAACTCTACGAACTCGCGAAGCAGGAATCCGGCACGATCACCGTCTACGCGACGACGACCGACGCCTCGACGGCCGCGAAGAAGTTCGCCAAGGCATTCCCCGACCTCAAGATCGAATACATCGGCTGCGACACGAACACCGTCGCGTCGAAGATCGAGATGGAGAACGAAACGGGCAACGTCAACGCGGACGTCCTGATGGTCAAGGACAACTCCGGCGAGATCTATCAGGAACTCGTCCTCTACGACGTGCTCCACATCTTCTATCCGAAGACGATCTGCTCCCACATCGACCAGTCGCTCCTGACGTACGGCCTCCCGCTCTACTCGACGTTCAACCCCTGGTACTACAACAACGAGAAGTATCCGGACGGCGTACCGCTCGAGAGCTGGTGGGACATCGTCGAGGGATATGACGAAGCGACCGGTAAATTCAAAGACCAGAAATGGACGATCTACACGAAGGACATCACGGGACCGTCCTACGCGGCGCTCTGGGCCCAGCTCATCGTCGACGCCGACAAGGTCGCGGCGCAGTACAAGAAACAGTACGGCAAGGACCTCGCCTATACCTACACGGGCAAGCTGAAGAACACGGCCGGCATCATGGAACTGCCCGAAAACAACGCGGGCGTCGAGCTCTTCTACCGCTTCTCCCAGATGAAGATGACGGAGCTCGATGACGGCGACGGCGTCGTCGAAGCCGTCGACAAATCCCTGAACGGCCCGACGCTCGGCCTGACGTCCGCCTCGAAGAAGGCGAACCAGAGCCAGGGCTACAACATCGAATGGGTCACGGGCCTTGCCCCCTACACCGCCTTCCAGGCCTGCTCGTACCTCTACGTCGTCGACGGGTGCGACAACCCGGCCGGCGCGCGCCTCTACATCTCCTTCTGCCTCGGCGGCGAAGACGGCCAGAGCGGCTGCTACACCTCGTTCGACAAGATCGGCGCGTGGTCCGTCCGCGACGACGTGACGTTCGAGAAATCGTCCGCGAAATGGGAGGACGTCAACCTCACGACGCCCGATTTCGACGAGATCTACAGCGTCTATCCGAACGTCAAGGCGTACTGGACCTACTGGAGAAGCCTTGCCGAGTAACAGCGGCGGAACCGACCCATGGCTGACAGAAACGGACCCTCAAAACTGAGCCGCTGGATCGACCACGCCGCGCGCGTGATCTTCCTGACGGAGGACGGAAGGCCGAAGTCGACCGTACTTTTGTACTCGTTCCTTCTGGCGCTCCTCTTTCTCGTCGTCTCGTTCGGCATCTACGTTCTGATGATCGACGTCCTCGAAAGCGCCTTTTCCGCCGCCTCTCCCGGCGTGCGGAACGCGATCGAGACGATCGTGCCGGGCGTGATCGCGGGCCTCGTGTGTCCGCTTCTGATCCTCGTGATCCGGGAGAAGAAAAAACTCGTCGTCAACGCGTACGTCTGGCTTGCCGTCATGTTTGCGATGATGGCCGTCCTCGCGGTGTTCTACTGCGACATGTCCGCAGGCTTCCGTGAATGGCTGTTCAGCTACGGCGCCTTCATGCGGATCTGGGGATGGCCGAACGTCGTCACGATCCTCACCGGCGGCTGGGTCTCCTGGTTCCTGTACAAGAGCCGCTCCGGCGTCCGGAAGGAGGACGCAGAACGGCTCCACGGACGGTCCCGGTGACGGAAGACCGCCGCGATCCGATTCGTTTCCGATCCCGCGCCTCTGCGGGAACAGAATACAATAACCGTTCATTAAGGAGGTTACACCATGAACTTTAAAAAAGCGCTTGCCATCCTTCTCATCCTCGTGATGGCAATCTCCCTCGCGGCCTGCACGAAACCGGCCGATCCGGCTCCCGCGACCGATCCGAACCAGGGTCAGGAACAGCAGCAGCAGGAACAGCAGGGCGGCAACGAACAGCAGCAGACTCCCGAACCCGCGAAGCCCGCGTACGAAGGCATCACGCTGAGCTTCAAGAACAAGACCGGCGTGACGATCACCGGCCTCTATCTCTATGAACAGGGCGCGGCCGACAAGGGCCACAGCCTCTGCATCGCGGAGTGGCCCGACAAGGACGCGGACGGCGATCTGTATGAGTTCAACACGTTCCTGTATCGCAAACCGGGCGCGGTCCACGACCTCTACGTCGTGTTCGAGGACGGCTCCGACGCGACCTGGGCGGGTCTGACGCTCACCAATTACGACAAGCTCTCCCTCAAGAAGGGCACCGACGTCTCCAAGTGGGAACAGGAACCGGTCGACGAGGAAGACAAACCGGCTCTTGACGAACTCGCGAAGGCGGGCCGCACCGGCGACGGCTTCTATCCCGGCTACGTCGCTCTCGGCCTCGAGCTGAAGAACAAGACCGAGCTCAACATCACCGAAATGTATTTCTATGAAGCGGGCGGAAAAGCCGACAGCTATCCGAACGTCATTCCGCTCTGGTGCGAGGACGGCCTCTGGAAGCCCGGCAAGGGCGGCCAGTACCTGTTCGGCTACTTCGTACGTCCCGAAGCCAAGACCTATGAGATGAAGGTCGTCTTCGAAGACAAATCCGAACTCGTCGTTCCCGACATCGATCTCTTCACGCCCGACGGCGACGGCCACCTCGTCAACGAGATCTCGCTGAAGGACGCGGTCGATCCCGACCTCGAAAAGATCCAGTATGACGACGGCTATCCCGAACCGATCGCCTACATCAACGACGCGATCGTCGGCGCACTCCCGCTCGACGGCTGGCTCCCGACCGTAAAATAACGCAGATCATGAATGACAGAGGCCCCGGATCGCTCCGGGGTCTTTGCCTTCATTCGAAAGGAATCAAAATGCTGAAACACAAACGTTTTCATGCGGTCGTCTGCCTTCTGGCGCTGCTTGCGGCAATGATTCCGTCCGCGGCCTTCGCGGACAGCGGAAACTGGTGGGAGGAGGACGACTGGTCCCGGGAAGTCCTGGAACAGCTCGGCGCCGAGATCCCGACGTACAACGCGGCGGAGGATCGCTATGAGATCGGGACGCCGGAACAGCTCCTGTTCCTCGCGAGCACGTGGAAGCCCGAAGACGCGAACGGCGACGGCGCCCCCGACGCGCCCTGCAACGGGACGTACGTGCTGACCGCGGACCTCGATATGGCGCCCCTGACGGAGAAGATCGGCAGGGCGATGACCGCCGCTGCCGGCACGAAGACGCAGGGATGGATGCCGCCGATCGGCGCGCTCGCGGACGAGACCGAGGAGGAGGGCATCCGGTGCGCCTTCTTCGGCGAGTTCGACGGGCAGGGCCATTCCATCCGCAACCTGCGGATCGTCCGCCGCAAGGAAAAGTACGCCGGGCTCTTCGGCAACATCGGCCACGACTACGGCGAGGGCGCGGTCAGGAACCTTGCGGTCCTCGACGCGGACATCTACTCCAAGGCGTCCGCCGGCATCCTCTCCGGCGCGCTCTACGGCGACGTGGAGAACGTCATCTGCACCGGTAAGATCACGGTCGAAGAGAAGACGGCCGGCGGCCTGACCGGAAAGGTCAAACGCAACGACAACGGGTATTTCGGCGTCGTGCGCGACTGCGTCGTCTATGCGGACATCACCGTCCTCGGCCTCGGCAGCGAAAACGGCGCGGCGGGCCTGATCACGAGCTCGAACTCGAAGGGCGGCATGATCTATAACTGCCTCGCGGGCGGAACGATCACGATCGAGGGCGAACGCGCCGATTCCGTCGGCGGCGTCACCGGCAACCTCAAGGGCGGCCTCGCGCTCGACAACTGCGTGATGCTCGCGAAGTCGATCGAAGCCGGCGGGAAGGGCAGCCAGAACATCGGCCTTCTCTGCGGCGCCTACAGCGGCGATACGGGCTCCCACATCCACAACAACTACGTCTGGGAGGGCGCGCGCCTTTCCGGAACGGTGACGAACGACCACCCCGACACGGCGTGCTTCGAGACGGTCTCCGCGGCCGAAGCGGCGAGCCGGTCGTTCTACGACGCGACGGGATGGGATTTCGATTCCGTCTGGACGTGGGCCGGCGACGCGGAGAAGGGCGTCCCGACGCTCCGGACATTCGCGGATTCCGTCGATCTCACCGCGCAGTTCCTCGGCGATCTCGAGCTGACGGAAAGCGTCCTCCAGCCCTCCGAGCCGACGCTCAACAAGGTCTATGAAGGCGAAGCGGCGGTGATCCGGGCATACGCGGCGCTCGCGGACGGCGATGCGATCACCGGCGGAACGCTGTACTACGGCACCGACAAGAACGCGAACAAGTGCACCGATACCGTCCCGATGACGGCCGACGGAAACGTGCTGTCCGCGACGCTCAGGGGCCTCGCCCAGGGCACGTATTACTACTATTACACGGCCGAGGCCGGCGGAAAGACGCTGACGTTCCCGGCGAACGGCACGATCCGGCTGAACGTCGTCTCGACCGACTCGAAGTACGCGCCGTCCCAGCTGACGGTCTCGCCCGGCGAGGATCGCAGCAGGATCGGCGTCAACTGGATCACCGAGGACGACGTGAAGAGCGCCGAGCTGCGCTACCGCGAAGCGGGAGCGGAGGCCTGGGAGACGGCGGTCCCCGCGGAGAGCTACCGCGCGAAGGTCGGAAACGACCACGGCGAGTTCGCGAGCCACTCCGTCGATCTGACCGGCCTGAAGCCGTCGACCGCGTACGAATACGTCGCGGTGACGAACAACGGAACGAAGGAGTTCGTCAGCGGCGTCCATACGTTCACGACGCTGCCGGACGGAAAGGAATTCTCGTTCATCGTGATCTCGGACCTCCAGGGGACGTCGGAGGAAGGGTATCTGCCGTATCTCTACACGAGCGGGACGTTCCTCACCGACACGATCCGGCCGGATTTCGTGATCAACGCGGGCGACCTGACCGAGGACGACACGATGGCGGAATGGTCGTTCCTGTTCAACACGATCGGCGACGTCCTCGCGGGCCAGATCACGGCGTACGTCCCCGGCAACCACGAATACAAGGGCGACGCGGTCTACACCCACTTCAAGGGCCGCACGAACCTCCCCGGCGGGATCGACGATGAGGTCCTGAAGGAGACGACGTCCGCGTTCGTCGTCGGCGACGTCTGCTTCGTCACGCTGAACACCGACCCGTTCTCCGGAAAGGACGGCGCGGACGCGGAGGCCGACAAGCGCGCGTATTACGAGGCGGAGAAGGAATGGGCGAAGGCCGTGTTCGAAGCGTCCGGCTGCACGTGGCGCATAATCTGCGGCCACGCGGGCCTCGTCCAGGGGGACGCCGCCGCGACGGCGTTTCTGGAGAAGATGTGCGAGGAGCTCGACGTCGACCTCTTCTTCAACGGCCATATCCACAACTACTTCCGCGCGACGGTCAACGGCAGCGGCGAACACGCCGCGGCCGGCGAGGCGACGACGTTCATCACGTCGAGCCCGATGGGAACGAAATTCGATCCCTACGGCCACGAGATCGACGACGTCCTCGATTTCCAGACCGGCGGCAAGGACGACGAGCGCCAGTACCTCACGTACGTCGAGGTGAAGGACGGCTCGGTCACCGTCACGGCCTACCGGCGTTCGAGCGACGGGGAACCGACGAAGAAATCGTGCGCGGCGTACGACGCCATCGATACGTTCACGCTCGAGAAGGCGCCGGCTCCGGCTCAGCCCGCCGGCCCGTCGCTGACCTATATCCTCGGTCCGGTCGTGTTCATCGTGATCGCCGCGGCCGCGCTCATCCTGACGCGGAAGAAGAAGTACAGCGATTCGGAATCGTAGAACGGATCATCCGAAAAGAAAAGGGACCCCGGAAGGGGTCCTTTTCTTCTATATGGAGGAGGTTAGGAAGTCCGATCGGTGTGATGACCGATCAGACGATCATATACCCGCGGATGAGCTGGACGAGGCTGTCGTAGCCGCCGAGGAACTGGTTCATCGTCGCCTTGAACGCGCCGTAGTGCTGGAATTCCTCCGGCTTCATCCCGTCGGGCTCGTAGGCCTTGATGAACTCGGGAAGCTGTTTCAGCGCGTCGAGGTATTTCGGATCGACGGGCTTGTCGATGTTGTTCTCGAGCTTCATCCATTCGGCGCCCGCGAACTTCTTCTGCCAGTCGGAGGTGATCGTCAGGACGATGTCGCCGCCGAGGAAGTCGAGGAAGTGGTGGTAGTTGCGGTAGGCCGCGACGAGGAGCTTCGTGCGGAAGCCGCGCTCCTTATAGATCCGGTAGGCGTTCTTCATCACGGCGACGCCCGCGAGATCGAGCGCTTCGGACGGGACGCAGACGCTGCCGGCCTTGACGACGTTCTTGAGGTAGTCGTCGGTCCGCCCGACCATGATCGTGCAGACGGGGTGCATCCACGAGGTGTCGAGCCCTTCGGCTTTGCGGCGCGCGAGGCCGCGTTCGACCGCCTCGCCGACGGCGACGGCCTGGGCGCAGGTGAAGGAAACGGTCGCGTTGATCGAGACGCCGCGGTAGGTCAGCTCCTCGAACGCTTCGATGCCGGCCTTGCTGGCGGGCGCCTTGATCTGGGAGTTCGGGACGAGCGCCGCGAGCTGTTCGGCGTGGGCGACCATCTTGTCCTTGTTCTGGTAATACTTCGCGTTCGTCTGGAAGGAGATCCGGCCCTTCTGGCCGTGGGTCTGTTCGTAGATCGGCTCAAGCAGCTTCGCGGCCTTCGAGCCGAGCTTGCCGATGATGTCCCACGCGACGTCGTCTTCGGTCCAGGTCGGGTTGTCGGCGATGACCTGTTTGATCGTGTCCTCCCATTCCGGGAGCTCTTTTTTCAGCACGTTGCCGACGATGACCGGGTTCGTCGTCGCGCCGACGCCGCCGTTCTCGATCGCGAAGGCAAGCTCCCGGCAGCTGCAGGAATCGTTCCAGAACTCGGTCTGCGGGAACTTCGCGACCATTTCGTTCAGTTTGGACATTGGATTACCCCTTTCCGTGTATGGTATCGTATAAAAGAAGATGAATACGTTTGTTTTCTACATTAGAATAGCACGCCGGATTTCGGAGGGCAAGCGTTTTTCGAAAATATTTCGTATTTTGCGAAATTTTCGTCGATTAGCGAAAATTTTTCGCATACCGCGCCGTCCCGCCGGAACGATTTCCGTCGCGGAAATGCACAAAGGGCGGTGTATGCGGCGGAAAAGTATGCTATAATAAACCATCTATGAGCAAATGACCGGAAGGAGCGACGATGGCCTTTACGCATCTCCACGTCCATACCGAATACAGCCTTCTCGACGGCGCGTGCCGGATCAAAGACCTCGTGAAGAGGGCGAAGGATCTTGGCATGACGTCGCTCGCGATCACCGACCACGGCGTGATGTACGGCGTGATCGATTTCGCGCGCGAATGCGAGGCGAACGGCATCAAACCGGTCATCGGCTGCGAGGTCTACAAGGCGAAGCGGACGCTGTGGGACAAGGACCCGGAGAAGGACCGCCACCAGTCCCATCTGATCCTCCTCGCGGAGAACGACGAGGGCCTCCACAACCTGATGCGCATCGTCTCCGTCGGATTCGTCGACGGATATTACTACAAGCCGCGGATCGACAACGAGACGCTGCGGAAGTATTCGAAGGGCCTGATCGCGACGTCCGCCTGCCTCGCGGGGGAGGTCCAGCACCGGCTGCTCAACCGCGACTACGAAGGCGCGAAGGCCGAGGCGCTCGAGATGCTCGATATCTTCGGCGAGGGCAACTTCTTCCTCGAGCTCCAGAACCAGGGCCTCGACGAGGAGAAACAGATCCTCCCGTACATGATCCGCCTTCACAACGAGACCGGCATCCCGTTCGTCGCGACGAACGACGTCCATTACGTCCGCCGCGAGGACGCCGCCGCCCACGATATCCTGCTCTGCATCCAGACCGGAAAGACGCTCGAGGACGAGGACCGTCTGAAGTTCGCGAACGACGAGTTCTACCTCAAGAGCGAGGAGGAGATGCGGGCCCTGTTCCGGGAGACGCCCGAGGCGGTCGACAATACCGCGAAGATCGCGGAGCGGTGCAACGCCGCGTTCGAATTCGGCAAGCTCCACCTCCCCGAGTTCCAACCGCCGGCGGGCAAGACGCCGGAACAGTACCTGCGCGAGCTCTGCGCGAAGGGCCTTGAGGAGCGCTTCCCCGGCCGTGTGACGGACGAACTCCGCGAGCGGCTTGAGCACGAGCTCTCGGTCATCGTGAGGATGGGGTACGTCGAGTACTTCCTCATCGTCTGGGACTTCATCAACCACGCGCGCGAGAACAACATCGTCGTCGGTCCGGGGCGCGGCTCGGCGGCCGGCTCGCTCGTCGCCTATACGCTCCACATCACGGCCATCGACCCGATCAAATACGACCTGATCTTCGAGCGCTTCCTGAACCCGGAGCGCGTGTCGATGCCCGATATCGACGTCGATTTCTGCTACGAAAGGCGCCACGAGGTCATCGAATACGTCATCGACAAATACGGCAAGGACAACGTCGCCCAGATCGTCACGTTCGGCACGATGAAGGCGAAGCAGGCGATCCGCGACGTCGGCCGCGTGATGAACATCCCGTACGGGGACGTCGACGCGATCGCGAAGATGGTGCCGTTCGACCTGAAGATGACGCTCGATCTCGCGCTGAAGACGAACCCGGACCTCCGCAACGCCTACGACGCGAACCCGGTGACGAAGAAGCTGATCGACATGGCGATGGCGATCGAAGGGATGCCGCGCCACGCGTCGACCCACGCGGCGGGCGTCGTGATCTCGAAGAAGGCGATCACGGAATACGTTCCGCTGACGCGCGGCGACAAAGGCCTCGCGACCCAGTTCAACATGACGCTGATCGAGCAGCTCGGCCTTCTGAAGATGGACTTCCTCGGGCTCCGGAACCTCACCGTCATCCGCGACGCGCTCCTGATGATCGAGCGGAACCACGGCGTGAAGGTCGATTTCACGCGGATGGAGTACGACGATCCCGCCGTCTACCGGATGATCGCCGACGGCAATACGATGGGCATCTTCCAGCTCGAATCGTCCGGGATGACGTCGTTCATGCGGAATCTCCAGCCCGACTGCTTCGAGGATCTCATCGCGGGCATCTCCCTTTACCGGCCGGGCCCGATGGATTCGATCCCGGCGTACATCGAAAACAAGAAGCATCCGGACAAGGTCTCGTACCTTGACGTCCAGCTCGAACACATCCTCTCCGTCACGTACGGCTGCATGGTCTACCAGGAACAGGTCATGCAGATCTTCCGCGATCTCGCCGGCTATTCGTTCGGCCGGTCGGACGTCGTGCGCCGCGCGATGTCGAAGAAGAAACAGAAGGTGATGGAGGAGGAGCGGAAATACTTCATCCACGGCAAGGACGATTCCGACGGCACGCCCGCGATCAAAGGCTGCGTCGCGAACGGCGTCCCCGAGAAGGTCGCCGAGGAGATCTACGCGCGGATCATTCCGTTCTCCGAATACGCGTTCAACAAATCCCACGCCGCGGCGTACGCGGTCGTCGCGTACGAGACGGGATGGCTCAAGGCCCACTACCCGGCCGAGTTTATGGCGGCGCTCCTGACGAGCGTCATCGGCAACGGCGCGGACGTGGCGAAATACATCCGGAACTGCCGCGAGATGGGGATCGCCGTCCTGCCGCCCGACGTCCGCGAGAGCGGAAAGAAGTTCCGCGCGCTGCCGAACGGCACGATCCGCTTCGGCCTGCTCGGCGTCCGGAACGTCGGGGAGGGCGTCGTCGACGCGATCGAAAAGCTCCGCGAGGGGCGCGGGATCCCGGACGACATCTTCGCGTTCGTGCGGAATCTCGATATTACGAACGTGAACAAGAAGGCGATGGAGAGCCTGATCAAGGCCGGCGCGCTCGATTCGCTCGAGGGGAACCGCGCCCAGAAGCTCGCGATCTTTGAGAGCCTGATGGAGGGCGCCCAGAACGACCAGCGGAATTCCGTCGCGGGCCAGATGAGCCTGTTCGAGAGCGCGGCGCTCGCGGAGACCGTCGGCGGAACGCTGCCGAAGATGAACGATCTCCCGACGGAGGCGCGGATCGCGATGGAAAAGGAGTATCTCGGCGTCTACCTGACGGGCCATCCGCTCGACGATTACGCGGACGCGGTCCGCGCGACCGAGACGGTGACGTGCGAGGAGATCGCCCACGCGGGCGAGACCGGCGAAGAGGGGCCGGCGGAGGAGCCGGCGAACCCGCTCGTCCGCGACGGCGCCTCCGTCACGATCGCCGGGATCGTCACCGGAAAGCGCCAGCTCGTCACGAAGAAGGGCAGTCTGATGGGGTTCGTCCAGGTCGAGGACCTGTACGGCTCGGTCGAGGTCGTCGTCTTCCCGAACGTGTACGAGAAGGCGAAGGACCTGCTCGCCGAAGACCGGAAGGTCTGCGTGCGGGGAACGCTGAATTTCAAGGAAGAGGAGCAGCCGAAGATCCTGGCGGACGCCGTCTGGGAGCTGACGAAGGAAGCGGCGGACGGCCCTGCCGCCCCACCCCCGCGCGGCGCCTCCGGCGCCGCCCCGAAGGCCGTCTGGCTGAAGGTCCCGGCCGGGCAGACCGTCCCGGAGACGCTCCGGAAGATCGACGAGCGCGTCTCGTTCTATCCGGGCGACCGGA
>JAEEGI010011811.1_pt1 | contig 18782 bp, 9 predicted proteins | sample 8958751 | NCBI WGS metagenome assembly JAEEGI01 (sample SAMN16246545, study PRJNA631951) | gut metagenome | biome: gut microbiome; feature: rumen; material: KS-attached | host: Bos | place: Iran: Karaj | collected 2018-10 | reverse complement strand
GAAATTCCTAATATTATAGTTACTTAAATAATATAGTTTAAATAATTCTCTTATTAAGTTAATATTAATTTAATAATAATTTAATTTACCCAAATCATTTATATAATAATTAATTACATTATAAACATAAAAATTTCAATCATTATATTTACTATATTTTTTTTTTCTTTCTTGTTCTTACCATTTTCTTATTTTTGAGGAAATTATGAGCTAATAAATCAAAATATATACAAAACGCTCCATCAACAAAACTTAAAATATATAATGTTAACCAAATAAAATAGTAATTTTTTTGTTGTGAACATGTTCCTAAACTTTTATTATTTAATTTAGGATATTTTTCATAATAATTATTTAATAATGAACAAATATTATAAATATTACTAAGTCTAATAATTAAAAATATTACAATAATCAAAGCAATTAAAAGGTAAATTCCAAGTAATATTATAGAATAAATAAATCTCATTGGCTTTGTGATTTCAACAATAAAATTTGCACTCAAAGCAAAAACTCCTGCAAAAAGTAATATATGTATTAAAATCATTTGATTTGTCAAAGTAAAAAAAGCATAATTTAAAATAATAACACATATATTATAAATTGCACTATAAGAATTTAATAACCTTGCTCTATTAATAATATAATTATAAGTCTTAATTGGTCTATAAGCTCTTATTAAATTACTAATTAAATTTCCCATTTAAAACAATATTGTCAAAAGAAAAAAAAAATTAAATACCCAAAAAAAAAATCAAAATAAAATAAACAAAAATAATAAAAAACTAATAAAATAAAAATGAAAACTGAAGATCAAAAAAACGAGGAAGAAAAGAACGAAGATCAATCTAAAATGAAAAAAGTTGATTTCACATCAGAAGTAAAAGATATGATGGAAGGACAAGAGAAGATGGAAGAAGAAAAGATAGGAATATCAGACGAAATGAATGAAAAGGATAAAAATATAGAAGAAGAAGATAAGAAGATAGAAAAAGAAGAAGAAGAAGAATCATCAGAGGAGCCATTTAATTTCAGAAAAAAGTTATTAACAACAGAAGAACATAAAAAATATGGGAATAGATTACGTGAAGATTACAAATATGATAATGAAGGTGAAAATGGAATTTTCGAAGCAAATCCACGAGTTGTTAGAATAGCAGGTTTTGAATTAAATAAAAAAACTACTGTTAAAGTTTCTATAATTAATAAGAGTAGATATTCTGAAAGAATTATAATTTTACCTCCAACTACTCCTTTCTTTAAAATTAGATACAATAAAAGAGGACAAATTCCTCCTGGTTTATCTGAAATTATTTATTTAATATTTACTCCTCAAAATTATCAATATTACACTGATAATATTTGCATTAATTGCCCAGGAGGAAAAATTATTATTCCCATTCATGCTTTTCCTAAAATGAATATTCATGTTAAAGATTATATTCCTAAAATGATTGATTTGGGAAATATTACTATTGAAACCACCGAAAAAAAAGATTTTGCCATTAATAATATTATTGATATTCCTTTCAAATTCCAAATTACTCCTATTAATGAATGTGATGAAATTAGTGTAACTCCTTTAAACGGAGAAATTAAACCTTTTGACACACAGAAATTTAATATTAGTATTACTCCTAAAAAATATGGTATTTTAAGAGGAGAATATGAATTTAAAGTTAATGAAATTGATTATCAACCTCTTAAATTTCAAATTTTTGCAACATGTAATAATTATAATACTAATAATTTAATAGAAGAAGCACAGAAAATTTCAAAGGAAGAAATGCTTAAAAAATATAGTAAAAATTATCTTCCTCAAAATGAAGATGAATTTAAAGAAGATGAAATAGAAAATAAAGAAAGAGAAGAAGAAGAAAAAGAAAAAGAAGAAGCAAAGACAGAAAATTTAGAACCAGATTACAATGAAATAATAAAAGATAATAAATTATCAAATGAAGATTTGGATAATAAAAGTATAAAAACATCAATAATACCAAAAAGTAAAAACATAGATAATTATTATGATAAATCAAATGAATTAAAATCAAAAGGACAAGAAGATTTAAATGAATCAAATGCAAGTGATTTAACAAGACCAGAGTCAAAAATGTTAAGTCGATTTAAAAATTTTCCAAGTAATAAAGAAAGAGAATATTTAAATACATTTAATGATGTTGATGGAGTTATAAAAGCTAAAGAATTTAAATATATTAGATTTATTGGGAAAGAACCATTAACAGAAGAACAATCAAATAAAATTTTAGATGAGAGAGAAAAAGATAAAAATAAATTAATTGATATGGAATGTCAAATGGATAAAAATAGACATGAGCCAGAATGTGATAAAGAAAAATGTGAAGTTGACAGAGATCAAAAATTTTATCAAAAACCGAATTTTTCAACAAATCAAAATGATAATTTCTTCAAAGCAAGACATTATATAAAATTATTTTTAAAAGCAATGACAAAAATAATATATAGAAAAAGAGCAGATGATAGATTAAATAAATTAAATGATTTGATAAAAAAAAACAATATAAAAAATAGAGATGATTTTATTCATTTTTGTGATCAAGATTGGATAAATTATTTTAGTCAAGATCAACAAGGAGGAAACGATGAATCTCAATTTAATTTTATGCAAATGAAATTTTTACCTCCTTCTCATTTATATAGAGAAACAATATGGTTAAATAATGAAATATCATTAAATTCATTGAAACAAAAAATAACTCATGAAAATAATATTAATTTAGAAAAATTTGTTGAATATGAACCTTTAGAAAAACATGATATTGAAATTGTGAAATATGAATCTTTTAATTCTCCTGGTTTAACTCAATTTGATATTAATATGGGAGAAAAACCTTTTAGACCTTCTTGTCAAAGTGAAAATTTAATTAGAAGTGAAAGAGGAGATTCTGAATTAAATCCTAGTAAATATGAAAATTTATTTGAAATTTCTGATTGCCATTTAAAACATATTTTTTCTAATCCTGAAGATTTAATTTTCCAAAATCCAATTTTAAAAAAGTATTCTCCTTTACCTTTATATAATGAAACTTCTATTGATTATAATTTACAACCTAGAATAATGAAAAATGCATATTTACCTTTATCTAGTTATTCTAATGATATTTATATGAAAATTAATTTTAATTATGAAGATTCTGAAAAAATTAATAATAAATTAATTGAAAGTGATCCTTTCTTCATTGATACTTCAATGAGTTTAGAAAATATGAAAAAATTAAAAGCTCCTGATGAAAAAGATTTAATTGTTAAACATGGAATTAATGTTGATGAAGATAATTATATTTTTGAAATGGAAAAAGATGATGATAAAGCTATTTTAGATATGATTGAGAAAGATGATGATAAAGTTAAAAATATGAGAGAATTAAATAAAATTTCGACTTATGATGTAAGGAAAGATGAAAAAATCAAATTTGAAAAAAAAATGGAAGCTATTAAAAAGAAATGGATGAGTCTTGTTCCTACTTATTTTGAATATATTAATTCTGGAATTAAACATCCTAATAATAAGCTTCTTCCTTAATTTTGAAGGGTATTTCTTTTTAATTTTGATATATATAATAAAATAAAATATTTTCAATTTTTAAATTTAAATTTTTAATTACATTTAATTATATATAAATCTAAAATATAATATTTCTACCATAAACAAATATGCAAAAACTCTTTTATCAAAAAAAAGTAAAAACCATAAAAATCTTCAAACTGTTTTTTTCCTTTGATATCCCATTTAAAAAAGGATAAATAAGTCCAACAAATAAAAATTAAAAAAATAAAAAAATTAAAAAAAAAAACAATCAAAAAAAATGCAAAATAAATACGAAGTTTTAGAAGTAGTAGGTGAAGGAGCCTACGGAATAGTATATAAATGTCGAAATAAAGAAACAAATAAATTTGTAGCAATAAAAAAATTTAAAGAAGTAGAAGATGAAATAGTAAAAAAAACAATGAAGAGAGAGCTTCGAATGTTACAAAGAATGCATCATTCAAACATAGTAGATTTCATAGAAGCATTTAAAAGAAAGGGAAATTTATTTCTTGTCTTCGAATATGTAGAAAAAAATCTTTTAGAACTTCTACAAGAAAGTCCTCGTGGATTGGAGCCTAAATTAATTCGTCATTTTATGTATCAATTATGTAAATCTATAAAATACCTTCATGATCAAAATATAATTCATAGAGATATAAAGCCTGAAAATTTATTAATAAATGAGAATATGGATTTAAAATTATGTGATTTTGGATTTGCTCGTTTAATAAGTGGATTTAATAAAGAGAGATTAACTGACTACGTAGCAACTAGATGGTATCGAGCACCTGAACTACTTCTTACTCAAGGAGAGTATGGACCAGAAGTCGATTATTGGGCTGTAGGATGCATTATGGGAGAACTAGTAGATGGAAACCCTCTCTTTCCAGGAGAAAATGAAATTGATCAGTTACATTGTATTCAGAAAGTTCTTGGGAATTTCACTGATGAACAAGTCTATATGTTTTATTCTAATCCTATTTATAATGGGAAAGACCTTTTGGAAATTGATAAACCTGAAACTCTAGATTGGAGGTATCTTGGGAAATTAAGTAAAAATGCTATTAGCTTTATGAAAGGGTTACTTGAAATGGACCCTAAGAAAAGACTCAATGGAGTTACTGTTTTTCAACATCCTTATTTGGCTAAATTAGTGGAAAAAGATAAAGAAATGGAAAAAGAGAAACAAAAGGATAACGAAAAAGGAATAGAATATAATGAAGGAACAAATAATAATAATAATAATAATAATAACAATAATAATACTAATACTAATAATAATAATAATAATAATACTAATACTAATAATAATAATAATAATAATAATAATAATGTAATTAATAATAGTAATAATACTACTAATACTATAACTACAATAAATACGAATAATTTAAATAATAACAATAGTAATAATATTCAAGTAATAAACAATAATAATGGAAATACAAATATTCAAGTAATAAATAATTCTAATCCTAACACAAATGTAAATATTAATAATGAAAGTATGCCAATAGAAAAAATAAATCAAAATATAATGCAAACAGTAAAAATAAAACAACCTCATATTCAAAATAATCAAAATACAAATAATAATAATATATATGTTATCCAATTTCAAAATAGTCCAAACATTCAAAATTTTTCAAAAACTGAAAGAGAGAATTCTAATCAAACTTCAATAACAAATATAAACAATATAAATTATAATAATTATGGAGAAATGTATTATCCCCAGGAGCAAAAACAAGAGAATAAAAAAGGTAAAAAAGTTAAAAAAAATAAAAATAAAGAAAAAGAAAACAATTTCAACACATTATCAATGAAAAAGCAAAATATGACAAAATTAGCAACATCAATAAATTTTAATCAAAAAGAAAAAGATAACATGAATTTAGTATCATTTATGTCAACAAATAACGGAGGAAATACAATGTTAGATAATGCATATAAGACATTTTATCAGAAAAATAAAGAGAAAGATATATATAACATAGAATTAGATTCTCAATATTATAATTTGAACGAAAGTAATGAAAATATAAAAAATTATATAAATAGAAATTATGATATTATTCATGAAGAAGAAGAATATCCTAATGATTATAATGAATATGAAAATAAAAAAATGAGACAATTAGTTCAATTATATAAAACTAATAATAATAATAATAATATGAAACATGAACATAGTCCTGGAAAAGGAGTTAAATACATTAAAAATTCTCCTCCTAAAAATGGTACTTATTATAATGGCGGAAAAAATTATTATTCAAAAAATAATAATAATTTACATTTACCAGTTATTCCTAAAGGAAGTATTTATAATAATAATTATAATTTGTCTAGTTATAATAAGAAATTCAATTACTATTAAGTTGGATTTTTTCAATTTGGTTTTTTTTCTTTTTGATTTTTTTATTTTTTGTTCTATATTTTTTTTATAGATATAATTAATTTATTGCTTGGAAATGTTTAATAACAAATTTTTTTGATGCTATTCTTTTAGCTTGTTTGATTTTATATTTTTTTAAAAAGGTTTATTAAAAATAAAATATTTTAATATTAATAAATATTATTTTTAAATTCATTTGAAAATAAATCAAAATTTAAAATAATAGTATTTTATTTTTTGTAAAAATAAAAATAATAAAAATATTAAATTATCCAGATTTAGGAATTAAATATCTTTTCCTTTCAGGAGAACTATTTTTATAAGGTTGATGAGTTAAATTATAATTCATTTGAGTTAAAGCAGATAAATCAGTAACATTACTATTAGTATTATTTAATGAAGGAGAATAATTAGAATTTGTATTTCCATTATAATTAAATTTATTATTATTATAATTTGAATAATAATTATTTAAAGGTTTTAATTCATTTTGAGAATTATTATTATTTAAATAATTACTATTTGTATTTAAATTATTAAAAACACTCATTTCAGAAATTTGTTCTCCAAATTTATTATTATTTGATTGTTGTGGTATAGTATTACTAAACATCATATCATTTGTACTATTAAAATTATTAAAAAATAAATTTTGATTTGGTATTTTTTCTTCAATTTCCTCATTTTCAATATTATTTTGTTGATTAATAAAATTAAGTAAATATTTATTTTGTTCTTTTAACATTTCATTTTCTCCTTGTAATTTATTTATTCTATCATTTACAAATTGAAATTTTTTCATTAAATCATTTACATCATCTTTTAAAATATTTACATCAGATGTTAATTTAATATTTTCTTTTTTTATTCTTTCGAATTCTTCTTTTTCATTTGATAATAAACAATGTTTTTTTAATTCTAATTGTAATTGTTCTACAAAATTTTTTATATGAGATAATTCTTCTTGAAATTTTTGATTCGGCTTTCCTCCTATTTTCGATGTTGTTAAACTTCTTGAAAAACTTTTATCTTTAAAACTTATTTCTTTTTTGGATTTTTCTTTTAACATTTAATTTATTTTTTAATAAATGAAATAAAATAAAAAAGATTTAAATGTCTTTTCAAATAATAAATATTAAAATTAAACACACTAAAATAATTTATCATATATATCAAAATTTAATATTTATTTTTTAAAAGACTTTCAGTATATTTATAACCTAATTCCTTAATTTTATTATCTAAATCAGTTAAATGTTCAATTTTAATTTTTTTTCCAATATTAATGTTATTATCAATAGAAGAATCAGAATTTTCTTTCATTTTATTTATAATAAACATATCGTCTTTAACATTATTTGCAATTACAGGTATTTTTGTTTTTGAAATATAATTTTGAAAATCACTTAAAAAACCATGTAAATTACTTCCATATTTATTATCTAAATTTATTGGTTTTCTATCAGTATATATATTAATATAATTTTTTATATCTTTTTGTTCTTCTTTAAAATTTGTTCTTATTATATTTGAATATATTCTTGTTAATTTTTTTACTCTTTCTTTATTAAAATTTTCTTTATTTTTTTTTTCCAATTCAGAATCTCTTTTTCTTTGAAATCTAATTTTAATTTCATCTTTTTTTATTTCTTTATTGTTTTCATTTTCCATATTATCATAATCATAAATTAATATATTATTATCATTATTATCATTATTATCTTCCTTTTCATTATTATTGTCATTTAAATTTTTTTTCTTAGCACTTCTTATCATTCCTTTAGAAGAAAGAAAAATTCCATCATCAACATACTTTTTTTTATTAATATAATCATCATTAATATTTTTTATACTTGCTTTAGTTTCGTTAATATTATTTATTAAATCTATATTAATTTTTCTTAATTGTTGAAAAGACATATTTTTCATTTTTAATTCTTCCATTATTTTTTGTCTTACATTATCCATAGCATTAGAATAATCATCAATAAATAAAACAGAATTTTTTTTTTCATTATTTTTTTCAAAAGTTTTATTTCTTTTTTTCATTTCTTCTTCAATTTCTTCTTTACTTTTTCCTCTATTTTCTTTCAAAGCTTTTTCAAATTTATTTAAATAAGAAATATCTTTTTTAATATCTTTTATTTTTTCTACTCTACAAGTTAAAGGATATTTGTCTTTATCTTCAATAAGTAAAAGAGAAGGAGAAAAAATATTTTCTTTTTTTTTATATGAAACTGCTTTTGAATCATAACCTTTTATTTTATATATTTCTTGAATTTCATTTAAATATGTATTTTGAACTTCTTCATTCTGAGATTTTACTAATTCATATTGTTTAGTGAATTTATAATTATCTTTTTGAATTTTTGCTAAATTTTCTTTTCCTAAATTATAATTTTTTGTAAATTTTATTAATTTATTTAAGAGATAATCCTTTTTTTTATATTCAATTTTGTTTAATGATAATGAATCTGGAATATATACTTCTAAATTAAATTTGTGTTTATCTAAAGATTTTTTAAATAAATTTTTTCTGTCGTTATCTAAATACTCTATTGTATTTTTTATTTTTTGGTTATATGGTATTTTTGGTACTATTTTTTTATAATGGTACATAATAATTTTTATATTATTTTATTTATTTTTTATTAAATTAAATGATTATTTTTTATTTTTTTTTCTATTTTTAAATGGTTGAATAATGATTAAAAGAATTGAATAATAGAATATTATATTATTCTAAAAATAATGAATACAATTTTTTTCTTTTGTATTAAGGTTTTTAATATTTAAAAAACATAATAAATAAAAGAAAGTTTTATATTTAAAAATAAATTTCATATTATTAAATAATATTTAATATTTTAATATAAATTCCTAATGGAAGATGATTCTTTATTAATAGAACTTTTAGATAAATTCCAAACAGGAATAATGATAATATCAAATTCTCAAAATAATTCAAATGAAGAAGAAAAACAAAATAATGAATTAAATGAAGTAATTTTTGCAAATTCTTTTATAAGAGAAATTTTCCAAGAAACTTTTATGATAAATTCAGAACAAGATGAAAATCAAAACATAAATTATTTACACAATTTAAAAAAAGAATTAATAAAATTTAGAAAATGGGAAATGGATAAATTATCAGAAATAACATTATATGATTCAATATTTAATAATAATAATGAAGATTCAATAGAAACTTATTTTTCAGATTATTATATGATATATGTGAAAATAAAATTTATAACTGATTATATTTTAATTTCTATTGATAATTTTAACGATGAAAGAGTTGAATTAAGAAAAAAAATAATTAAATCTATTTCTTTTCAACATTTAACAACTATTCATCATGAATTAAATAATCCTTTAAATGGATTAATTAATACAATAGAACAAGTAAATTCAGATATTATTCCTAAAATCAATTTATCTGTTTTTTTAATAAAAAGAGTAATTAAAAAATTTATTTTATATAGTAAATCTATGTTAGATTGTATTCAAATGGGAAATAATATTTTAACAATAATAAATTTAAAATTTGTGATTGAGAAAATTATAAATAATATGAAAATATTATTTAATTATAAAAGAATTAAATTAACTTTAAATGAAGGATTCAATATATTAAATAATTACCTATATAAATGTGATGAATATTATTTAAAAGAATATTTTAAAAATATATTAATGTACTTATATTATATTGTTTCTAAAGATGAAGAAATAGATTTATTTTGTAAATTTGAGGAAGATGGTTCTACTCCAAGATTAATAATTTCATTTAAAAAAAATGCAAAAAATAATAAACAACTTTTAAATAAAGATTCATTTAGTAAAACAATTGAATTTTGTGATAATTTAGAAATAAAAGAAACAGTAAAATCATTAGAAATAACAAGAGAAATTTTAGAAAGAATATCAAAAATATTAAATTGTCAAATATTATTTGATACAAACGATGAAACATATTTAGAATTACATTTTGAAAAAATAATTCAAAAAGATTTTTTTGAACAAGATTCAAATATAGAATCAGATATAAATGAATTTTCAAAAAGTTATATTCTTAAAGTTCCTATTTTTGGAAATTATGATACATTTAAAAATTTATCAAACAAAGGAATAATGAAAAACACTAAAATAATATTAATTAAAGAAAAAGGAAAAGAACCAATTATAATTGAAAATAAAGAAGAAAATACAACAAATAATATAAATTCTACTAAAAATACAAAATCAACTCATTTTAATATTTCAATGGAACAAAAACAGTCTTCAATGTCAAATAAAAATTTAAAAACAGTAAATTTATTTAAAAGAAAATCACTAAAAAAAATAGATGATATAGTAGAATTATCAAGAGATGCAATAATTGATCATTTAAAAACTCCAAAAAGAATTAAATTTGAAAAAACAAATTCATTTTTTCATCAGAAAAAATTTAGTACATATTTAAAAAAAGGACCTTTAACAAAAGTATTATCAAGAAATAAATCTCCTAAATCAATATTAAGAAGTAGAACAGGAATAACATATTATCCATATATTAATTTTTCTTCGAAATTAAAACAAAGTAATAATAATAATAGTAATAATTCAATTTTTTTAAAATCAACTTCAAAATTAAATTCAACATCAAAAAAAAGTTGTTTAAAAAAAGATATAAATAACTCAAGTTTTAGAATATGTAAAAAACAAGAAAATGATATTTTAGTTGTTGATGATGAAGAATTTAATTTAAATTGTATGAAAAATTTATTAAAATTAGAAAATAGTAAAGCAGATTATGCAATTAATGGAGAAGAATGTTTAAAAAAAGTGATTGAAAATCCTAATTATAAATTAATATTTATGGATGTTTATATGCCTGTTATGGATGGTTTAGAAGCAAGCCAAAAAATTGAAAATTTAGTTAATGAAGGAAAAGTCAATAAAAAAATTATTATTATTATTATTTCTGCTCATTCTTTTGAAAGTATTCAAGAACAAATTAATAAAATTAATATTATTAAAAAATTCATTCAAAAACCTGTTACTAGAAAAAAAATACAAAGTGTTTTATCTGATTTTTATTATTGATTTTTAAAATATGTTTTTATGTGTCTTTTTATTTTATTTGTATATATTATTTTAAAATTTCTTTAATTAGAGTATTTCAATGATGATATTACTTAAAAAAATTTAATTTAATTATTAGGGGCTAAAATGAAATAAAAAATTATGTAATGGTAATATATCTTCCCCTAAACAATATAGTAAAATAAATAATTATTGTTATATAAAATTTAAAAGAAGAAAAAATGACATCTAATTAAAAATAAAAGATTAATAGGATTTAAATATATATAAAAAAATATATTATATAATTAAATAAAAATATAAAAAAAATAATATTAAAACAAAAATAAAAATAAATAAAAAAATAAATAAAATAAAAAATAAATCTTAAATCAAGTTAAAAAATATAAAAAAGAAAATAATAAAATAAAAGCATAACTACCAGAAAAAAAAAATGTCAGAGAAATATTTCTACGACAAATTTTTTCAAACATTAATTGAACTTCATGAAGAAATTCAATTTGAGCAATGGCCAGCAAGTATAGGACCAAATGGGAAAAAACCAGCAGATGATTGGAAAGATTTTAAACAATTTATAAATTTTTTTGTGGGAATATATGTTAAGTATATTTATTTAATGGGAAAAATAGAAGATTCATATGATCAAATAATTCATGTTCAAATAAGAGCAATGGTAAAAAAATTTTTAGAAAATATTCTTTGTAGATTAATTAAAGTTAAAGGAGAAATTATTTATTATACAAATCCAATGATTGATTTAAAACCTTGTCATTATGTTTTTTTAGATGAATATTTAATTGATTTAAAATTAGAACCAAGTGATTTAGAAATTTCAATTCCAAGATATTTTAGAGAAGATAATTCTGAGAAAATGAAAGAAAGAAGAATTTTATTAGAAGAAGGATTAAAAAGAGTTAATAATGGGAAAATATATTATGAAGAAGATAAATCTAAATTTTTTTATCATGTGGATTTACAATTTGAAGATGCAATTTCAATATTACAAAATTTTGAAATTTGTAGACAAAATATAAAAAGAATTTCAGCACAATTAAAATTTGCAAGTAAAAAAAATGAAGAACAATCAGGAAATAATCAAGTTTTAGTAGGAGATGAAAAAAGAGCAATGATAATAAAACATTTAATTGCAATTCAGAAAATTAAACAAATAAGAGAAGATGAATTAAAATTTCTAAAAATGAAAAAAAATTCAATTGAAGAAGCTGCAATTATTCCTGCTTTAAATTCTATTGGTTCAAATCCAACTGAAAAAGAAGAACAATTTATGAATTTAAAAAGTCCTTCAGAAGTAAGAAAAGATAGGAAAGAAATTCAAAAAGAAAAAGAAAGAGATTATGAAAAATATTTATCAGATATGGAAAATAGTATAAAAACAATTGAAGGATATGATATGAGAGAAAAAATGATAAATGAAAGAAGAGATTGGATGGAAAAATATAAAAGAGATAATAATGGAACTCCACCTCAATTAATTCAAACTTATTATGATCAATTTAAAGTTACTTTACAAGAAGAATTAGATGACAATCAAAAGAAAGAAAAGGATAAAATAGCAAAAGATAAATTAAAAAAAGAACAAGATAAAAAGAAAAAAGATGAACAAGGAGATATGATAAAAATAAAACCATATACAGGACCAAGTGGAATAGAAATGGAAAATGTTCAAAAATATATAACAGATTTTAAAGCATTATTTGAAACTCCTTCTGAGTTTATAAATCAAAAAGATGAATTTATGGAAAATTTAGCAAGAACAGGAGTGTTAGAAAAAGTATCAGAAGCTATTAGATTAGAAGTTGATCAAATGATAAGTGTTGAAATGGCAAATAGAAGAACAATATTTTTAAAAGGAAAAAAAGATAAAAAACCAAAAGTTCCAAAAGTTAAAGTTCCTCCTGAAAAATTTTGCACAGGTGAAAAGCCATTAGCTAAAGTACCATTAAGTGAATTATTTAATGAATTAATAGATAAACAAGTAATAAGAAATATGACTCCACATACATTAGATGAATTAATATGTGATTTTAATTATATAGCTCATAGATTAAATATAGCAGAAGAATCATTAATAGATGTTCCTTTATTTTATACTAAGCAATTAATAAAAGAATATTGTATTTTCCCATTAGGTTCCCAATTTGTGAAAAGTAATAATGGATTAAATGTCGCCTCAGTCTTATTCCATGGTCCTCCTGGAACAGGGAAGACTCTTGCTGCATTAGCTTGTGCATATCATACTGACGCTCTCTTCCTTGACCTCAGTCCCAAGAATGTTGAAGGAAAAATTAATACTAAAGAAGATTTAAGTAGAACTTTAGCTTCTGCTTTTAGAATTGCTAAAAATTATCAACCTGCTATTATTTATTTCGATCATGCTGAACAAATTCTTCCCGGGAAAGTTAAGAAAGCTAAAGGATTTGTTAAAAATCCACAAGCTCAAAAAATGAAAAAATATATTTTATCAATGAAAAATCTTATTACTCAAGATATGAGAGTTTTAATTATTGGATCTACAAATCAAGGACAATATTTAAATAAGAAAGATTTTAAAAATATGTTTGATAAATCTTTTTATTTTGGTTTACCTTCATATGCTGATAGAGTTAAATTATGGAAAGAAAAAATTGCTGAAAAAACTGATCAAGGTGATTCTCTTGATTATAGTGTTTTAGGAGAAATGAGTAACGGTTATAGTCATGAATCTATTATTGAATGTATTAATTATACTTTAAGTAGACAAAGAATGGATAGAGTTAAATTTAATCCTTTACAAACTGATGAATTTATTTCTAGTTTAGCTAAAACTGAATATTTCTATCAAGATGATTATGTTAAAGAAAAAGAATTTTTAAATTTCGCTTCTGGTATGCAAGATATTTATGATTTATTAAATAAGAAAAGAGAAGAAAATGAAAAGAATTCTAAGAAAAGATAAAAGAAATTTAATTTTAGAAATATCTTTTTTATTTTAATTTTTGGGAAAAATATTCTTTTTTTATTTTTTTTATATTTTTTTAAGTAAAAAATAAAAACCTTTAAACACCAAATAAATAATTTTTATACAATATTAAATTAAATTTATAACAAATAAAAAATAGTTCTTCATTAGAAGGAATAATTTGAAAATTAGTATTAGCATCATTTAAAATTCTTATGCTCCTAACTTCTGTTCTTTCGTATTGAGTGATATAAGAAGCTTTTATATCTTTCTAAAATATAGTCAAATTTAAATTATTAAAAAATATATAATACTTAATATTATTATTTACCTTAAGTAACCTTTTCTTAATTTTTGATTTTCTGGAATATAAGATTTTCACTTTTTTGAATTACTTTCTTTTTATTTTTTGGTTTTTTATATATTAATATTAATAATTATTATATTTATTTGAAATAATGAAGTTTTTTAAAACTAAATTAATTATAAAATGATAAAAAAATCAATTAAAAAAACAATATTGAATTCTTAATAATATTTATGAAATAATCAATGTATTAAAAAAAGAATTAGTGATTAACAAATAAGAAAAGTTAAATCAAACTCCAAAAAATAAAAAAGAATCCTCAAATAATCTAAACAAAACAAAAATTAAATTATATCAAAAAATAAAAATAAATTAATTAAAAAATGGGTTCTAAATGTTGCCCTCATATACCAATAACTGAACCAACACAAATCTTAAATGAATCATATCCATCAGAAGACTTACAAACAACTCAAAGAAAAGAGAATATAATAAAATCACAAAACCAAAAAATTAATAATAAAGAAAATAAAGAAATTCCAAAGATCCAAAATCAAAGTAATAACAATAAAAATGAAAAAGAGGAGATGATTAAATTAAAAAATTCAAATCAAAATATAAAAAATGAAAATTTCGAATCTCCAAATTCAAAAGAAGAGAAACCAGAAAAACAAAAAGTAGATTCTTCAGGACACTTAAGAAAAAAGCAGAAGAATTTTTTTATAAACGAAAAAGAAAAAGATGAATTAAAAGAAGATTATGAGAAATCAGTATTAAAAATAATACAAAAACATAATAGAAATAATCAAGATGAAGAATTAATATCAAATTGTTTAAAAAAGCATTTTTTTATGAAAGATTTAGATAAAGAAGCAAGAAAAGAAATAATAAGAGAAATGTCATTAGTATCAGTAGATGAAAATAAATATTTATTTAAACAAGGAGGAATAGGAAATTATTTTTATATATTAAAAAAAGGTTCAATTGAATTAATTTCAAGAAATGAAACCAAAAACATTAAAATTGGAGAAAGTTTCGGAGAATTAGCTTTATTGCATTTAGCAAACAGAAGTTCATCAGCAAAAACTTTATCAGAAAGTTTTTTATGGGTTTTAGAAAGAAAAAATTTTAGAAAAATCGTTGATCACATTACAAAAATGAATTATGAAGAAAATAAAAATTTTATTGAATCAATACCAATATTAGCAAATATTCATCATACCCAAAAAATTATATTATGTTCATTCTTATATAAAGAAAATTTTAATGATGGAGAATTTATTGTTAAAAAAGGAGATCAAGCTCATTGTTTATATATTGTTAAAGAAGGAGAAGTGGATTGTTCATTAAATGGAAAAATTGTAAGAACTTTAAGAAAAGGAGATAATTTTGGAGAAAGAAGTATATTAATTGATTCTACTAGAAGTTTAGATTGTATTGCTAAAGGAAATTGTGTTTGTTATTCTGTTTCTATTTCTACTTTAAAAAATATGCTTGGTGATAATTTCAGAAATTCTTTATATTTAAATTTCATCAAAAGTGCTTTTAATAAAAGCACTATTTTCTCTTCTTTTAATGTCTCATTATTAGATAAAGCTTTTCATTTATTTAAACATATTAATTTAAAAAGTAATGATATTGCTTTTAAAGAAAATTATCTTAAATCAAGTAAAATCGTCATTGTTATTGATGGACATTTAATTAATAATATTACTAAAGATATTGTTGCTAACAGAGGAACTATATTATTTCAACATGAATTATTTGAAAATTCTAGTGATACTACTGATTTTGATATTGTTCCTCAACCTGATTGTTTATTAATTGAAGCTGATACAAAAGAATTTTTAAATTTATTAGGAGGATCTTTTAAACAATTAATGAATCAAACTGAAATTATTAAATCTCTTTCTCATATATCAATTTTCAAAAATTTACCTCAAGAAAAATTAGAATATATAATACAAGGAATATCTGAAGAAAAATTCAATGATGGTGATATAATAGTAAATCAAGGTGAAGAAGGAGATAAATTTTTTGTAATTAAAAAAGGAAAAGTAAATATATATATTAATAACAAATATATAAGAACATTAAATGAAAAAGAATATTTTGGTGAAAGAGCATTATTTTTCAATGAAAAGCGAAGTGCAACAATAATAGCATTAGATGAAGTAATATTATATTCAATATCAAAAGAAGATTTTGAAAAAAATATAGAAAATAATTTGAAAGAACATTTAATGAATAGATTATATTTACAAGACAATATGATAGAATTAAAAGATTTAATATTTAAACTTCAATTAGGAACAGGAAATTATGGAAATGTATGTTTAGTCCGTAATAAAAAAAATAAATTTCCATATGCAATAAAAGCAATATCTCGTAATCAAATAAACCAAGAACAACTTCATGAAAATTTAGAATTAGAGCGTTCAATACTATTAAAAATAGATCATCCATTTATAGTAAAATTAGTAAAAAGTTTAAAAGATGAAAAAAACATATATTTCCTAATGGAATATATAAAAGGCAAGGAATTATTTGACGTAATACGTGATATAGGATTATTATCAAAAATCCAGACTCAATTTTATGGAGCATCATTAATGTTATCAGTAGATTATCTTCACGAGCGTAAATGTATATTTAGAGATATAAAGCCAGAAAATGTGATAGTGAATCAATCTGGATATATAAAATTAATAGATTTTGGTACATCAAAGGAGATAATAGATAGAACAAATACAATAATAGGAACTCCACATTATATGGCACCTGAAGTAATATTAGGAGAAGGATATTCATTCCAAGTTGATATATGGTCAATTGCAATATGTATGTATGAATTTATTTGTGGTGGAGTTCCCTTTGGAGAATCTGCTGAAGAACCAATGGATGTTTATTTAGCTATTATTAATGATCAAATGAATTTCCCTAATTTTTGCAAAGATAATGATTTTAAATTACTTATGAAACAAATGCTTACTAAAAATCCCATTAGTAGATTAAGTAAAATTAGTCAAGTCAAAAATCATGTTTGGTTTGATGGATTCTCTTGGGATGATTTAATTGAACTTAAAATGAATCCTCCTTATTTACCTCTTTTAAAACAAGAATTAGAAGATAATAATAATATTCCTTTTCAAGATTATGTTAAAGGAATTAAGGAAGAAAAAAAAAATATTAAAATTGATCCAGGTAAGTTAAAGGAATATGATGAATGGTGGAATAAATTTTAAAATAGGATTATTTTTGATTATTAGAATATATATTCTTTTTAATTTTGAAGGTTTTTAAGTTAATTTTGTTATGGGGTTTAAATAAAGTTTATTATTAATTTTTTTTCTTTTTCACTTTTTCAGGGTTTGTAAATATAATTTAATATTTATAAGATTTGTTTTTTAATGGAAAAATCTACTAATTTAAATTTCAACAATTAAATGAATAATTATAAAGTATAAATTTATTTAATTTCTTATATTTTTGAAGGAATTTTTAATTAAAAAAAAATTAAATAATTTATTTATTTTTATCTCAGTATTTAATATTACCAATTAATAAGTTTTTCAATTGGATTATTTTTATTATTTTTTTTTGTGAAATCACTTTCTCTAAATTTTTGATTATTTTTCGGAGTTACAGAAAAATTATTATTCAAATAATTTCCTTTGTTTGATATTTTTCCAAAATAATTGATTTCAGTTTTATAATATTTATTTAATTTTTTTTCAGTTTTATCAAAAGTAATTTTTCCTAAATTATCATTTTCAATATTAAAAAAATCTTTTTGTTTTTTATAATTAAATAAATTTGATTTAAATAAATTATTATTTATCCATTCTCTTTTTTTTGGTATTTTTAAATCAGAAAATATATCATCATTTTTTTTAAAAAATTTCTGAGTTTTAATTTCTATTTTTTTTACTGGAAGTGATTTTTTTAAAGAAGAATTTTTATATTGAGAATATGGAATTAAAGGTTTATTTTTTTTTGATTCATTCATTAAATCAATTAAATTAATTTGATCATATACTTCTTGATATTTATTTTTATTTTTTGAATTTGAATTTTTACTTTTTGATTCAGTGAAACTGTCGTTTAAAAAATTTTGTATTTTTTCTTTTGAAGTTTCTAGTTTTTTATTACTTTTATTTGAATTTATTGGAGAATTTATTAGTTTAAATATTTCTTTTAATTTTTCATCTTTATTTATTAAATTATTTATTTTTGGTTGTTCCTTATTTTCAATATTTCTTATTTCTTTATTTTCTTTTACTATTTTATTTACTTTTTTTATTACTGTCTCATTATTTAAATTTATTCTATTATTAATTTCTTTATTTTCATTTTTATTTTCTGATTTATTTGTTTCTTCTTCTTTTTTTTCTTTTTTTTTCTCATCCATTTTATAATATATTATTAATTATTTATATTAAATTATTATTTATAAAAAAAT
>JAEEGI010011805.1_pt1 | contig 18797 bp, 8 predicted proteins | sample 8958751 | NCBI WGS metagenome assembly JAEEGI01 (sample SAMN16246545, study PRJNA631951) | gut metagenome | biome: gut microbiome; feature: rumen; material: KS-attached | host: Bos | place: Iran: Karaj | collected 2018-10 | reverse complement strand
CGGCGCGGACCACATCTCGCACGTCATCACCTTCGGCACGATGGCCGCCAAGCTGGCCGTCAAGGACGTGGCGCGCATCTCCAACCTGTCCATCCCCGAATCCAACCGCCTCACCAAGATGATCCCCGACCGGCCGATCATCGTCAAGGAGAACGGCGAGGAGAAGGAATACAAGCCGACGCTGGCCAACAGCGTCAAATACATCAAGGAGCTCAAGCACGAATACGAAGAGGGCGAGCCGCTGGTGCGCGAAGTCCTCGACTACGCGCTGCGCCTGGAGGGCTGCATCCGCCAGACGGGCATCCACGCCTGCGCCATGATCATCGGCCGCGGCAACCTCACGGACTACATCCCCATCACGATGGGCACCGACAAGGCCACGGGCCAGGAGGTGTGGGTGAGCCAGTATGAAGGCACCAAGATCGAGGACGTGGGCATGCTGAAGATGGACTTCCTCGGACTCAAGACCCTGTCCATCATCGACCGCGCGCTGGCGATGGTCAAGAAGCGCTTCGGCAAGGACATCGACATCGAGGCCATCCCCATCGACGACCCCGCCGTCTACGACCTCTACGCCCGCGGCGACACCAAGAGCATCTTCCAGTTCGAATCCGGCGGCATGAAGGAGTGGCTGATCCGCCTGCACCCCGAGCGTTTCGAGGACCTGATCGCCATGAACGCCCTCTACCGTCCGGGCCCGATGGACTACATCCCGGACTTCGTGGCGGGCAAGAACGACCCGTCCAAGATCCACTACGACCTCCCCGAGATGGAGGAGCTGCTGAAGGAGACCTACGGCGTCACGGTGTACCAGGAGCAGGTCATGCGCCTGTCGCAGAAGCTCGCGGGCTTCTCCAAGGGCAAGGCCGACAAGCTCCGCAAGGCCATGGGCAAGAAGCAGAAGGCCGTGCTGGATTCGCTCAAGGAGACCTTCATGAAGGGCGCCATCGCCAACGGCCACCCGGAGCCCGTCCTGCAGAAGATCTGGTCGGACTGGGAGGCCTTCGCCAAATACGCGTTCAACAAGTCGCACGCCACCTGCTACGCCTGGGTGAGCTACCAGACGGCCTGGATCAAGGCCCACTATCCGTCCGAATTCCAGGCCTCCAACCTCACGCAGAACATCTCGAACATGGACGAGATGAAGGAGATCATGGCAGACTGCCGCAAGGCCGGCATCAAGGTGCTCAGCCCCGATGTCAACGAATCCGACGCCCAGTTCTCCGTCAACAAGAACGGCGACATCCGCTACGGCCTCGGCGGCCTCAAGGGCTTCGGCGAGAACGTCGTGGAAGCCATCATCAAGGACCGCACCGAGCACGGCCTCTACAGCGACCTGTTCGACTTCGTGGAGCGCATGGCCGAGATGATCAACCGCCGCGTCTTCGAGACGCTGGTCTGCTCGGGCGCCTTCGACTCGTTCGGCTACAAGCGTTCGCAGTTCTTCCTGCCCTGCAAGAACGGCGAGCTGTTCATCGACGAAGCCGTCAAATACGCGGGCCTCTACCGCAACGACACGCTCGACTCCGCCAACTCGCTCTTCGGCGAGGTGGAGGAGCTCAAGCCCGTGCGGCCGGAGGTCCCGACTTCCTCGGACGAGGAGGATATCCTCGCGATGCTGCAGCAGGAGAAGGAATACGTGGGCATGTACCTGTCGGCGCATCCGCTCGACCGCTACCGCTTTGAGATAGAGACATTTACTGACTGCAAGCTCTCGCAGCTGCAGGAGCGCATCGACGAATGCGAGACGGCCGACAAGGCCGGCAAGGCGGCCGTCGCGGGCATCGTCACGGACGTCAAGACGCTGACCACGCGCACCGGCACGCCGGGCGCCCGCGTGGTGATGGAGGACTTCGACGGCACGTTCGAATTCGCCCTCTTCGGCAAGGACTACGAAGCCTGGCTGCCCTATATGCAGCAGCACGCGCAGCTCTACATCGAGGGCGAGATCGCGGCGCGCTATTTCGTCAAGCCGGAGGACCGGGCGCAGGGCAAGCGCGCGCCCTACGGCTTCAAGATCAAGAAAGTCACGCTGCTGGGCAACCTCAACGAGTCGATGCTGACCGGATTCGCCATCGTGCTGAACTCCGACCGGCTCTCGCCGGAGTTCCGCGCCAACCTGGTCAAGCTCCTCAAGGAGCACAAGGGCAAGACGCCGCTCTCGCTCTTCCTGCACGACAAGGAGACGGGCTACAACCTCGAATTCTTCTCCAAGAAGTTCTCCGTGACCGTGTGCGAGCCCTTCATTTCGGCCCTCGAGCACCTCGGCGTCGCCTACACCGTCAACCGCAAATAAGCCTCCGGAGGCCCTCAGCGTCCGGATTGTGTCCGATTCTGTCCGAAGCGGGCTCTTTTTTGGGCGGCATTCGCGCTACTTTTGCAAAAAAATCCCGTATGCACAAATTCCTCCTCCTCCCGGCGGGCCTGCTGCTCCTGTGGGCCGCCGCCTGCTCCGGCCCGCAAGCGGACCGGACGCCTGTTTCCAGCCAGCCTGTCTCCTATCGCATCTACAACGGCCCCGCGCCCGGCAGCGAGGACTGGGACTGGGAAGAATACTCCTACACCGACGCCCGCGGCGAGGTCTATTATGCCAACGTCAAGGATCCCGAGGTGGTCGCCTACCTGCCGGCGCCCGGGCGCGCCACGGGCGCCGCGATGGTCGTCTGCCCGGGCGGCAGCTTCAAGATCCATTATTTCACCAAGGAAGGGATCAACGTGGCGCAGTGGCTCGCCGACCATGGAATCGCCGCTTTCGTGCTCAAATACAGGCTCTTCCATTTCGCGCACGACGCGCGGGAGGCCTTCTCCGAAGTGACGGGCGATCCGGCGCCGGACTACACGCCCGAAGAGCAGAAGGCCCTCGCGCAGCACATGCATGACGCGCGGGGCCTCTACAACGACGACGGGCGGGCGGCCATCGCCTATGTGCGCCGCCACGCGGCCGAATTCGGCGTCGACCCGGACCGGATCGGCATCATGGGCTTCTCTGCCGGCGGCATCCTGGCCGCCGACGTGGCGCTCCACCACACGCCGGAGAGCCGCCCGAACCTGGTCGCCCCCATCTACGGAAGCGCCTTCGTGCTGCCGGACAAGCTGCCCGACGACGCGGCGCCGCTCTTCGTGACCGCGCCGGAATTCGACCTCTTCCCGGGGCTGACGGGGATGAACATGGTCAGCGCGTGGCGGCAGGCGGGCCTGCCGGCGGAAGCGCACATCTTCGCCGGCGAGAGCCACGGATTCGCCTATTATCCGGAAAGCGACAGCCCGGTCTATCTGTGGATCGACCTCTTCCACGCGTTCATGCGGAAGGTCGGCTTCCTGGACGCGAAGGACGCGGAATAGGGCGCTATTCTTCGGCGGCGTCGCCGGCATCCTGCCGGAAAGCCTGCCGGTATTCGCGCGGCGTCTTGCCGAACTGGGCGCAGAACGCCCGGGAGAAATAGGACGTGTTGGTGAAGCCCACCATGTACATCGCCTCCGACACTGTGAAATTGCCGTTCTGCAGCAGCAGGGCGGCTTTTTTCATCCGGATGGAGCGGATGTACTCGACCGTGGAGAGGCCCGTCAGGCGCTTGATCCTGCGGTAGATGGACTTCTCGCTGTAGCCGCTCAGCGCGCAGAGCCGGTCCACGGAGAAGCCGGCGTCGTCGAGATGCTTCTCGATCAGGCCGGTGATCTCCCCGAGGATCTTCTCGTCGGCAGACATCTCGCCGCCCATCTCGGGCGTGGCGATCATCTCCAGGCGCACCTTGTCCACGACCCGCCGGTTCTTGGCGATCAGCTGGTCGATGCGGGCCGAGAGCGTGCCCATGTCGAACGGCTTACCGAAGAAGGCGTCGATGTTGAGGTTGATGCTCCGCTTCTCCGTCTCGCGGTCGTCCTTGGCCGTGAGCAGGATGATCGGGACGATGGAGAGTTCGGGCAGGGCGCGGACCCGGCGGCACATCTCCAGGCCGTCCATCCCGGGCATCACCACGTCGGCGATGATCAGGTCGGGCTGCACCTCGCGGCAGAGGCGCAGGCCCGTCTCGCCGTCGTGGGCGCACAGGCACTCGTAGCGCTCGCGCAGCACGCCGGACAGGAAGTCGCAGATGGTCTTGTTGTCGTCGACGATGACGATCTGCGGCAGCTTGCCGCCGGCCGTCTGCTCCTCGGCGGACACGGCCTCGGGCGCCGACACGGGCAGGAGGATGTGGAACGTCGTGCCCGTGCCGTCGGAGGTCGCAACGATCTTTCCGTCAAGCAGTTCTACATATTTCTTGACGATGGACAGGCCCACGCCGGTGCCTTCTTTGTTGCCTTTGGTGCGCGACGACTGGAAGTAGCGCTGGAAGATGTAGGGCAGGTCCTCGGCCGGGATGCCCACGCCCGTGTCGGAAATCTTGACGGACAGCAGCCCGGACTGGCGGTCCTGCGACAGGGAGAGGATGACCGACCCGCCGTCCGGCGTGTACTTGCAGGCGTTGGAGATGATGTTGGTCAGGATGGTCTCCATCTTGACGGCGTCCAGCTCGAGGGTCAGCGCCGGCGCGTCGGAGACGAACTGGAACTCGAGTTTCGGGAAATTCTCCTCGAACACCTTCAGGATCTGGCGGGAGAATCCGACCAGCTCCAGGGCCGAGCGGCTCACGCTGTCGCCCGTCTCGGCCTTGTCGTTGTAGTAGTCCAGCGACAGGTGGATCAGCGAGTTGATCTTCTTGGCGCTGTCCTGGACCAGCTGGAGGGCCTGGCGCTTCCGCTCGTCGCGCTCCTCGCCCAGCAGGATGCTGACCGGGGCGAGGATCATGCTGAGCGGCGTCTTGAACTCATGAGAGACGTCGGCGAAGAATTCGATCTTGGACTTGGCCTGGGCGATCTCCCGGGAGCGCTGCAGGCGCTCCAGATGGAGCCGCTTGCGCGACAGGTAGAGCCGCAGGCTGATGTAGACCAGCCAGACGGCCAGCAGGGCGTAGAGGATGAACGCGGCGGTGGAGGCATACCACGGCCGCAGGATGCGGACGGAGAGCAGCAGCCGGCCCTCGCCGCCGTTGAACCCGGCCACATAGATCTTGTGGCGGCCGGGCGAGAGGTTGGGCAGGAACACGCGGTTGCCGTCGCCGCCGACGCTGAACCAGCGGTCGGGATTGCCGTTCAGGTAGAAGCGGAAGCGCGAGAGGTCGCTGGCCGAATAGTCGAAATCGGAGAAATAGAGATAGATGTTGTTGTGGTTGGGCGGCAGGGTGAGCGTCGCGTCCGCGTATTCGCGCGCGGGCACCGTCTCCTCCTCGTTGACCTGGATCCGGGTGATGTGCAGCTGGCGCGCCGGGCGGTGGATCCAGCTGAGCGCGTCCTGGTAGCGGATCCGGTCGATGCGGTCCAGCGAGCCCAGATAGACCAGCCCGGAGGGCTTGTCGTAGCAGAGGCTGACATAATTGCCGTCGGCCGCGACCGGGAACACGGCGCCACTCGCCTTGTCCAGCAGGAAAAGGCCCTGGGAAGAGGCGATCCAGAGCGTATTTTCGACCTCGACGAGCGCTTTGACCTCCGTCCGCTCCCGGCCGGGAAGGACGTATTCTGCGGCCAGCAATTCGCGCGAGAGCGCCGGCTCCACCTTGCAGATCCGGTTGGCGGACGTCAGCCAGATGTCGCCCGCGCCGTCGGCGTAGAGCAGGTCCCACACGGACGAGGGACCCAGCCCCTTGGGGTAGAAGAGGACCGGGCGCTTGTTGGTCTCGTCGTAGAGCCAGACGTTGCGGTCGTTGGTCCGGATCCACAGATGGTCCGTCCGGTCCTTGGCGATCTGGGCCACCTGGTTGGTGGACAGGCCCGTCTCCAGCGTCACGGCGTCCACCAGCTGGTCGTGGCGGAAGCACGCCAGGCCGGAGAAGGACGCGATCCAGTAGCGGTCCCGCTCGAAGAGGATGTCGAATGAGTTGGAGTGTGTCTGGTTCTGCATCGTCACCTGCCGGAAGCGGAGCGTCTGGGGGTCGTAGCTGACCATGCCGCCGGCGGTCTCGGCCCAGATCCGGCCGGTGAAGGGGTTTTTCTTGATCTGGCGGATCTTGTTGTGGGCGATGGGGTATCTGGCGTCGCCCATCTTGTACCAGACGGGCTCCCCGGCCTCCGGCCCGTCGCCGAAGACCAGCATGCCGTGGCTGCCGCCGGCGAAGAAGCGGCCCCGGCCGTCGCCGCAGATGCTGCTGAAGAGGTTGTGCGCCCCTTCCGGCACGCCGGGCAGGGGACTGACGAGGCGATTGTTGCGGCAGAGCAGCAGGCCGGTGTCGCTGCCCAGCCAGAGGTTGTCGTCCACGTCGCGGAAGATCCGCCAGATGACGTTGTCCATCTGCATCGCGGCGCTCTCGCCGGCCAGCGAGAAGATATAGAGGCCGTTGTCCGTGCCGACCAGGAAGCCGTCGTCCTCGCGGTAGAGGGTCTTGACCCAGGGGAAATCGTAGAGCGGGCGGACCCGCCGGGCGGGGCGGTCGATCTCGAACAGGGCGCTGGACGACCCCACGATCAGGCGCGTCTCGTCCAGCGCCTCGATCGCGTCGATCATCTCGTAGTCGCTGGGGAACTCGCGTTCGCCGTAGACCTCGTGCAGCCGCAGGTCGGTCAGGCCGTAGATGCGGACCGACGCCGGCTTGCGCGTGCCCAGGAAGAGCTCGTCGCCGGAGATGGCCAGCGACCGGATGTTGGACCCGCCCTCCAGGGCGACGGCCGAGACTTCGCCGGTGCGCACGTCATAGCGGTACAGGCCCACGGACGTGCCGATCCAGACCGTATCGCCCTGGCGGTACAGGTCGGACACTTCCTTGCCCGCCAGCACGTCCGACCAGGAGAAGGTGCCCTCCAGGCTGTCGTAGACCACGAATCCGCCGACGCAGCCCAGCAGGACCCGGTCGCCCGCGCACACGAGGTCGTTGATCTGGAAATGGTCGTTGTTGCGCTCCCGGTCCACGCACAGGGTCGGGGAGTAGCCGTCGTAGCGATAGAGATTCTTGTCCGTGCCGAACCAGATCTCTTTCTTGTCGTCCTGCGCGATCGAGCGCACGGACAGGGTCTGCGTGCCGGACACCTGCTCCGTCCGTACGGGGGAAAAGCCTGCGGCAAAGGCAGGGACGGAGAGCAGGAAAAGGAAAATATTGGTAATGTGTCTGTGGTGAGCGAAATGGTGCATATCGCCGATTTTTGGGTGAATGTACACAAATCGGACGGGACTTCCCAGCGTCTGTCCGAAAAATGTCCGAAACTGTTCGATTCGGACCCTGGACGCGCTGGGGCTTTGTCTACTTTTGCATCAAACGATTCGCCACATGCACCAATTCCATTTCACCCTGACCGGTCTGGCATGCGCCGCCCTGCTCTGCTGCGGATGCCGGTCCACCCAGCCGGCGCCGGACGGCCAGCAGCTTTTCGTCGGTGACGACATCGCCGTCGCCCAGACGACCGCCGGCAAGGTCCGCGGCTTCATCCTGCGCGACATCTACCAGTTCAAGGGCATCCCGTACGGCGCCCCGACGTCCGGCAAGAACCGCTTCATGCCGCCGCAGGAGCCGGAGAAATGGTCGGGCGTGCGCCCGACGATGAATTACGGCGAATCCGCCCCGCAGACGATCGGGTACGACCGCTCCGTCGAGTCGATGTCCTTCTTCCAGGACCACTGGAACTACGACCTGATCGGCGAGGACTGCCTGAAGCTGAACGTGTGGACGCCCGGCCTGGACGGCAAGAAGCGTCCGGTGCTGGTCTGGCTGCACGGCGGCGGCTTCTCCAGCGGCAACGCCATCGAGCAGGACGGCTACGGCGGGGAGAACCTCGCGCGCTACGGAGACATCGTCTTCTGCTCCGTCAACCACCGCCTCAACGCATTTGGATTCAGCGACTTCGCCGCCGTCGGCGGAGAGAAATACAAGCATTCCGGCAACGTCGGCATGCTGGACATCGTCGCCGCCCTGAAATGGGTCCGGGACAACATTTCCCGCTTCGGCGGCGACCCGGACAACGTCACGGTCATCGGCCAGTCGGGCGGCGGCGCCAAGGTCTGCCTGCTCGCCTCGATGCCGGAGGCGCGCGGGCTCGTGCACAAGGCAGTCGCCCTGAGCGGCAACACCACCGCCGCGGCCCGCAAGGAGCAGGCGGAGGCGCTCGGCGCCTTCATCCTGCAGGAGGCGGGCCTGCGCCCGGACCAGATTGACAAGCTGCAGGAGATGCCCTGGGAGGAATACTACGCCCTGGCCCACAACGCCGCCCACAAGTTCCGCCACCAGGCCAACGGCGGCCGGATCGACTTCAGCCCCGTCGGCGACGGGCTCGACATCCCCGCCGGCACCCTGTTCGACCCGCAGGACGCCACGCTGCCCGACATCCCGATGCTGCTCTGCACCACGCTCCAGGAATGGAATCCCAACCGGGACAATCCCGAACTCGAGAACATCTCGCTGGACAGCGTGGTGGAATGCGTCGCCCCCCTGTACGGCGAAAAGAGCCGCGCGGTCGTCGAGGCCTATGCCCGCACCTTCCCGCAGTACCGTCCGGTGGAAATCTGGGCGATGCTCCTCTGGCCGCGCACCGCGGTCGTCCAGACGGCGGACCTCAAGTCCGCGCAGGCCGCGCCCGTCTACATGGCGTGGTTCCAGTGGCAGCCGCCCCTGTTCGACGGGCGCCAGCGCGCGTTCCACTGCATCGACATCTGCTTCTGGCTGCACAACACCGACGTCATGCTGACCCATACGGGCGGCGGCGCGCGTCCGCGCCGACTGTCCGACCGGATGTCCGACGCGCTGCTCGCTTTCATGCGGACGGGGAACCCCAACTGCCCGGCCCTTCCGGACTGGCCGGCCTACACCCCGGAGCGCGGCGACGTGATGGTCCTGGATGACGGCTGCTCCGTCCAGCCCGACCCGGACCGCGCCTGCAGAACGCTGATAACCAACTAATTATACTAGTGACATTATCCACTAAAACACAATCCATTAACAATTAAACTGTCTTATGATGAAAAAACATCTCCAACGGACCTGGGCCGTCCTGCTCCTGCTCATCGTCGCAGGTTCCGGACAACTGTTCGCCCAGAACCGGATCACCGGTACCGTCAAAGACGCCAACGGAGACCCTGTCGTGGCCGCCGGCGTGCTCGTCAAGGGCACGACCATCGGCACCACGACCGACGCCGCCGGCGCCTATTCCCTGTCCGTCCCGGACAACGCGGTCATCGTCGCGTCCTGCATCGGCTACGGCCAGGTCGAGCAGAAGCTCGCCCGCGGCCAGGCACGCCTCGACTTCGTCCTTGAAGAGGACAAGCTCTTCCTGGAAGAGACCGTGGTCATCGGTTACGGTACCCAGAAGAAAAGCGACGTGACCGGATCGGTCGCTTCCGTCGACTCCGAGTCGATGCACAAGCGCTCGCCGGTCTCCATCGCCCAGGGCCTCCAGGGCGCCGCAGCCGGCGTCGTGATCACCCAGGCCAGCGGCGACCCGACCGGCGGCTACAACATCCGCATCCGCGGTGTCGCCACGGTCAACGGCGACACCAACCCGCTCTGGATCGTGGACGGCATCGACCACGGCACGTCCTCCAACCTGAGCTGGCTCGACCCGCAGGATGTCGAGAGCGTCGAGATCCTCAAGGACGCCTCCGCGACCGCCATCTACGGCGCCAACGGTGCCAACGGCGTCATCCTCGTGACCACCCGCAAGGGCCAGGCCGGCAAGACCCGCGTGGACTTCAACGCCTCCGTCGGTATCTCCACCTTCGCTTCCCGGCTCGAAATGGCCTCCCTGTCCGACTGGCTGACCGTGTACCGGCAGTCCATCGAGACCGACGGCCGTTCGCCCTTCCCCGCCTTCGCCGGCAGCTATGACAACCAGCTCCACGAGATCGACTGGCAGGACGTGATGACGCAGACCGCCGTCCGTCAGCAGTACAACATCTCCGTGTCGGGCGGTTCCGAGCACGCCCGCACCAACTTCTCCATCGGCTACATGGACAACAAGGGCATCATCGTCAACTCCTGGCAGAAGCGCCTCTTCCTGCGCCTCAGCTCCGATTTTGACATCACCAAGTGGCTCAAGGTCGGTCTGTCCGTCAACTTCAACACCTCCAAAGGCAAGGGCGGCGGCAACATGATCAACTACGCCCGCCTCGTCCCGACGATGGACTACATCGACCGCGAGACCAACCAGCTCGTGCACGTGCCGGTCGTCAACGAAGACGGCACTTTCGGCCACTATATGTTCCACCAGGACGTCGAGCTGTCCGGCGGCATGTACACCGGCAACCCCTACGCCGACCAGTTCAAGACCACCTTCGGCAAGGACTGGGACAGCGACAGCGGTTCCGTCCGCAACGCTTTCTGGGCGCAAGTCACCCTGGCTCCGGGCCTGGTCTTCCGTACCAATCTCAAGTACGACTTCTCCGGATCCAACAGCTGGAGCTATTCGCCTTCCTTCGTGGGCACCTACTACGACTGGCAGCAGCTCAACGGCGACAAGGCCGTGGATTCCTTCAGCACGAACGGCTCCGCCAGCACGTCGATGAGCGCGGAGAACTACCTCACCTACGACCGCACGTTCGGCAAGCACCACCTCACGGCCATGATCGGCCAGTCCGCCGGCATGTCCCACGGCTCCTGGAACAACTCCTCCACCAAGGACCTCACGTTCCCGTTCCTGCGCGGCTTCTATTCCACCAATGACGAAGACTTCGACAAGGGCGGCGGCGGTCCCAACATCCAGTCCAAGCACGCCTCCTACTTCGCCCGCGTCAACTACGCCTACGACAGCAAGTACATGCTCACCGCGACGATCCGCCGCGACGGCTCCTCCAACTTCGGCCGCCGGCACCGCTGGGGCACCTTCCCTTCCTTCTCCGCCGCCTGGAACCTCGGCAGCGAGCCTTTCATCAAGCAGCTCCACCTGTTCGACGTGCTGAAGCTGCGCGCCGGCTGGGGCACCACCGGCAACTCCAACGTCAGCGCCACGGCTTCCGTGCCGCAGATGAGCACCGGCGCCACGTTCGACTACTTCGACGCGATGCGTGACTACGTCCGCCTGGTCGGCATCATGCAGTCCAGCGAGATCGACCAGGGTCTCCACTGGGAGACCTCCGTGCAGACCAACTTCGGTCTTGACCTGGCGATGCTGCGCAACAGCCTCACCTTCTCGGTGGACTACTACATCCGCGACACGCGCGACCTGATCCTCAACAAGACCATCCGCCCGTCCGCCGGCTTCACCAGCATCACGACCAACTTCGGATCGATCCGCAACACGGGTCTGGAATTCGCCCTCGGCTACAAGAAGATGGTCGGCCGCGACTGGTTCTTCTCCGCTTCGGCCACCGCCTCCACCAACTGGAACAAGGCCGTGGACATCGGCGCCGGCACCACCAATTCCGGCGCGCAGGGCTCCGGCTGGGAGAACTACCAGGTCTGCTACAACGGCCTGCCGCTGGGCACCTACCAGGGCTACCGCGTGGACCACATCATCCAGGACCAGTCTGAGATCGACGCCCTCAACGCGGCCGCCGTCGAGAAGTACGGCCCCGGCTCCTACTACGACATGGCCGGCACCGCGCCCGGCGACTTCCTCTTCAAGGACCTCAACGGCGACGGCCACATCACCACCGCCGACAAGGACTACCTGGGCAACGGCTTCCCGGCGCTCTCCTACGGCCTCAACCTGACGGCCAGCTACCGCAACTGGGACCTGTCGGTCTATATGTACGGCGCCCTCGGACAGACCCTGCTCTCCTGGTCCAAGTGCTACCTGACCGCGATCCGCAACGAGAGCAACGGCTACTTCAACTTCCTGTCCGAAGCCGTCAAGGATACCTGGAGCCCGTCCAACAAGGGCGCCGCCTATCCCCGCGCCACCCGTACCGACGTGGGCAGCAACTCCCGCGTGTCCGACTTCTACGTCGAGAAGGCCGACTACATGAAGATCTCCAACCTGCAGATCGGCTACACCTTCGACAAGAAGGTCCTCGGCGGCGTCTTCCGCAACGCCCGCCTGTCCCTCAGCGTCCAGAACCTGCTGACCCTGTCCCCGTACACGAAGTTCGGCGACCCTGAAGTCTCTTCGGGCGTGACTTCCACCGGCTACGACAGCGGCCGTTATCCGTTCCCGCGCACGTTCCTCCTCGGCGTCCAGCTGGGCCTGTAAGCACTTTATAGTTAATGAAGTATGAAAAAGATAGCATTATATTCCCTGCTTGCCCTGGGCATGGCCGCGACGACGGTTTCCTGCTCGGACAAATTCCTCGATGTCGACTACTACTCCATCGTCAACCCCGACGGAGTGTATGAAGACGCCGACAATGTCTTCATGGGCCTGACCGGTGTGTACAGCATCCTGTACGCCACCTCCGACTACTACATCAAGCCGCACCCGGCGCTCGCCAACCTGCCGACCCTGGACCTGCAGGCGGACGGCTGGGACGCCGAGATGTCCAAGCACGCCTGGGGCGTGGAATCCAAGTCCGCCTTCTTCGAGAACGCGTGGAAGTATTCCTACCGGATGGTCTCCCGCGCCAACCTCTTCCTGGCCGACCTGGAGAACGTCACCGACGACGTGGTCCCGGAAGCGACCCGCAAGATCTATGAGTCCGAGGCGCGCTGCCTGCGCGGCACCGCCTACTACTACCTGACCATCAACTTCAGCCGCGTGCCGATGCTGATGACGGGCGAGACCTACGCCACCTCGCCGGAGAAGGCCCGTCCCGAGTCCGACGAAGAGGCCTGGAAGACCATCCGCGACGACTTCGAGTATGCCGCCCAGTATCTCGACTGGTGGCCGGCAGACGGGATGATCGGCCGCTTCACCAAGGCCGGCGCCCTCGCCTATGCCGCCAAGGCCAACATGTACATCGGCGACTTCGAGAAGGCGAAAGCCCAGCTCAAGGACATCATCGACCACAGCGGCCGCAAGCTCAACCCCGTCCACGGCATGATCCACTGGCAGGACTATGTGCAGAGCTGCGAGACCATCTGGGAGATCTCCTTCCCGCTGTTCCCGAAGATGGGCTGGGACATCTGGTCCTTCGCCAAGAACAACGACAACCGCTACTTCTCGATGCAGACCAAGGCGGCCGAATACGGCGGCTGGGGCGACTCCCCGCTGTCCTACGAGCTGGTCCGCTCCTTCGAGCCCGGCGACAAGCGCCGCATCTACAACATCGCCGGCTGGCACGGCACCTACGGCGACACGAACCCCTACACGGGCGACGTGATCGGCAGCAAGCCGGAATTCCAGAAGTACTTCCAGGACCGTGAGGGCATTCCCAACAACCACAGCCTGAAGTGGTGGAAGACCAACGACGTGTACAGCGCCCACTCCGTGCAGCTCTACCGCTACACCGAGGTGCTGCTCAACTACGCCGAGTGCTGCTTCCGCACCGGTGACGACGCGGAAGGCTGGCGGATCATCGCCGAGGTGCGCAACCGCGCCTGGGGCAACCTGGAGGTCGGCTACGACCCCAACGCCGACAGCAATTCCGCCTTCGAGTTCCCGACGGAGATGCTCAACACCCAGGTGGTCGAGGTACCCGACGCGCAGACCTTCTACGCCAAGTACAAGGCCGAGAAGGGCTACAAGTCCGACCTCTGGGTCGTCGCCCTGACGCAGGAGCGCCGCAAGGAGTTCATGTACGAGTTCAGCCTCTGGTATGACCTCAGCCGCATGAACCTCGTCGAAGAGTGGCTCAACTGCGAGTACCCGAAGAACGGCAAGGCGACCTTCGACAACACCAAGACCGGCAAGTACTAGGTCCCGAGCGGAAACGACTTCAACGAGCCTTACGACAAGGCCTCCGCGGAGGAGCGGGCCGACATGATCCCGGTCACGCCGCGCGACTGGGACTGGAACCCGATCCACCTGCGGTATCCGATCCCGACATCCGAACTGACAGCTAACCCTTTGTGCGAACAGAATGAGGGCTATGAATAGAATTGGTAAAATGGTTGGTTAAAAAACAACAGTTTCATTGGTCCCGGGGAGCTGCCGAGAGGTTCCTCCCCGGTTTTTAATTTTAAATCAAACGCTTATCTTCGCAAAGATGATATTTCGTCCCTTGCTTATCTTAATGGCACTGCCGCTCCTGGCGGCAAACCTGGACGCGCAGCCGGCGGAACGCACCGGCGCGCTGGCCCGGGCCGTGGAGGCCGACCTGACGGAGAACATCCTCCCGTTCTGGATGGAACGCACCGTCGATCCCGACGGCGGTTTCTATGGGACGGTGCTGAACGACGGCTCGGCCGTGCCCGGCTCGGACAAGGGCGCCATCCTCAACGCCCGCATCCTCTGGACCTTCTCCCGCGCTTTCCGCATCTATGGGCTGGACGCCTACAAAGAGACGGCGGACCGCGCGGCCGATTATTATAAAACCTGTTTCATCGATCCCAAATATGGTGGCGTCTTCTGGTCCGTCGACGCCGAAGGCCACCCCAAAGAAACCGTCAAGCAGACCTATGCCATCGCCTTCGGCATCTACGGCCTGTCGGAGCACTTCCGCGCGACGGGCGACCCGGGCAGCCTCGCCGCCGCCCAGGCCCTCTTCCGGACCCTGCAGGACAAGGTCCACGACCCGGTCCGGAAGGGCTATTTCGAGGTGTTCGCGCGCGACTGGTCCCGCTCGGATGCCAAGGGCATCGACGGGCGTGGCGAGACGTCCAAGACGATGAACACCCACATCCACGTGATGGAGGCGTTCACCAACCTCTATGCCGCCTGGCCGGATCCGGAGGTGCGGGACGCCATCCTGGAGCTGCTGGACATCCTGCGCACGCATCTCTACGACGCGCGCACGCATCACCTGATCCTCTACTGCGACGACGACTGGGGCGTGGTGGACACGGCCGACTCGTTCGGCCACGACATCGAGACCTCCTGGCTGCTGTGTGAAGCGGCGGAGGCCGTGGGCGACGCGGCGCTGCTCGCCGAGGTCCGCCGCCAGGCCCTCGCGATGGTGGACACCGCCCTCGCGGAGGGCCTCGCCGCCGACGGGCTGATGCGCTACGAGCGCAACGCCCGCGGCTACAGCCGGAACGTGTCCTGGTGGCCGCAGTGCGAGACCGTCATCGGATGCATCAACGCCTGGCAGTTGACCGGGCAGCAGAAATATTTCGACGCGGCCGAGAAGACCTGGGACTACATCTGCGCCCATTTCATCGACCGCGAACACGGCGGCTGGTTCAAGGACCTGGCCCCCGACGGCAAGACGCCGTTCGGGCCCAAGGCCAGCACCTGGAACTGCCCGTACCACAACGCCCGGATGGGCTTCGAGCTGCGCAGCCGCCTGGAGCGGCCCGCCGTCCACACGGAAGTGATGGCGTGGAGCAACATCACGGGCGTGCGCAGCGAGGGCGAACTCATCGGTTTCAAGTCGTCGGTCCGCGCCGGCGTGCCGGGCGGCGAGATCGAGGCCTCCGGCCGCGAGAAGCAGTCGCGCATCCGCTACATGCGGGAAGGCGCCACGCAGACCACCGTCACGCCGCTCCGCAAGGGCGTGACCTTCACCCAGCACGTCACCGACGTGGATCCGTCCACGGTGCGGCTCGCCTGGGAGGTCAAGGTCGAGAAGGCGGCCGAAGGCGGGGCCTATTTCTGCATGGCCTTCGGCCCGGATTACTACGCCGACGCCCGGATCAAGGCGTCCGGCCGCAAGGTCGACATTTCCGCGCCGGAGCGGCATATCACATTGACTTTCAACAAGTCCGTCAAGACGCAGGTCCGCGGGGAGGGCGGCGACAAGGTGCTCTACGTCACCTTCCTGCCGCGCCTGGCGGAAGGCGCCGAAGCGGCGTTCTCCGCGGAGATGAAGGTCTCCGGCGTGCAGCACCACGAGCCGGCCCGCATCGCGCTGGACTTCGCGCACCCCGGCCGCGTATTTGCCGGATTCGGCGGCAATTTCCGCCTGCAGAACGTCCAGAAGGACCCGGCCGTGATCGACTACTGCCTGCGCAACCTGCGCGTGGCTTTCGGGCGCGTGGAGATGCCCTGGTCGCAGTGGGACCGCTACAAGCATCCGGAGGCGGAGAATCCAGCCTTCCGCGGCTTCGGCGGCAATCCGGAAGACCACGTGCGGCGCAGCGCCGGGATGGCCCGCCGCCTCAAGGCGGTCGGCATGCCGGTGATCGTGAGCTGCTGGTTCCCGCCCATGTGGGCGTGCACGGCGACGACGCGTTCCGACGGTTCCGCATATGCCTTCTCCCTCAAGGAGGAGGAGACGGAGCGCATCTACGCCTCCCTGGCGGAGTACCTGCTCTTCCTGCGCGACGAATATGGCGTGGAGGCGGACTATTTCTCGTTCAACGAGTCCGACCTCGGCATCGACGTCGTCCACACGCCCGCAGAGCACTGCGCCTTCATCAAGGGATTCGGCGCCTACCTGGCCGCGCAGGGCCTCAAGACCCTGATGCTGCTGGGCGACAATTCGGACGCGACCACCTTCGACTTCATCGTGCCGACGCTCCGCGACCCGGAGGCCCGCCGCTATGTGGGCGCCATCTCCTTCCATTCCTGGCGCGGCTGCGACGACGCCACCCTGCAGAAATGGGCGGCGGCCGCCCGCGAGATCAACGTGCCGCTGATCGTGGGCGAAGGCAGCACGGACGCCGCGGCGCACCAGTATCCCGGCATCTTCAACGAGTCTACCTTCGCGCTCTACGAAATCAACCTCTACACGCGCCTGTGCGCCATCTGCCAACCGCTCAGCATCCTGCAGTGGCAGCTTACTTCCGACTATTCGCTCCTGTGGGGCGACGGCATCTACGGCTCCGACGGGCCGCTCCGGCCGACCCAGCGCTTCTGGAACATCCGCCAGCTGGCGCTGACGCCCGCGGACGCGTTCGCCATCCCGGCGTCCTGCGACAAGGCCAACGTCAACGTGGCCGCCTTTGCCAACACGGCGCGCGGGCAGAGCGCCGTGCACGTCGTCAACAACGCCGCCGCCTGCACGGCGGAGATTTCCGGCCTGCCCGCCGCGGCGCAGACGGCCACCGTGCTGGTGACCAACGCCCGGCAGCACGCCGAAGCCCGGAGCCTGCCGGTCCGGGATGGCCGCGTGGCCGTCGAGATGCCGGCCGAGAGCTTCGTAAGCGTCTTTGTACAATAGATTTCCACAAACCGTTAACCGTATATCCAGTATGAAAAAAATCTTACTCACCCTCCTCTGCGCCGCCGCGGCCTTCGCCCTCCGCGCGCAGAGCATCCAGCCCTCCGACCCGGAGGCGACGCCCGAGGCGCGCCAGCTCCTCGAGCGGCTCGACAAGATCCGCCAGAAAGGCATCATGTACGGCCACCAGGACGACCTGCTGACCGGCAGCACCTGGTTTGAGGTCGAAGGAAATTCCGACACCAAGACCGCCACGGGCGACTTCCCGGCCATCGCCGGCTGCGAGCTCGGCGAGCTGGAGCTCGGCTTCGACCGGAGCCTGGACTCCGTGTCCTTCGCCCAGATCCGCAAGATGGCGAAATGGTTCTACGAGCGCGACGGCATCCTCACGGTCAGCTGGCACGTGGTCAATCCGATCACCTCGCAGTGGCCGGGCATCAAGGAGCCGAACGGCGCCGGGTCGGCCTGGGAGGTGGAGATGCTCTCCGCCGACGGGCTCAACGCCGTGCGCAGCGTGCTGCCGGGCGGCGAGAACCACGCGCTGTTCAACAGCTGGCTGGACCGCCTGGCCAAGTTCTTCCTCAGCTGGCGCGACAGCGAGGGCAAGCTCATCCCCTTCCTGTTCCGCCCGTACCACGAGCATTCGGGCAGCTTCTTCTGGTGGGGCCGCGGGCGCTGCTATGACGAGGAATATGCCGCCCTGTTCCGCTACACGGTCGATTACCTGCGCGGCCGGGGCCTGCACAACATCCTCTTCATGTACAACACCGACAAGGTGTACTCCCGCGAGGATTTCCTGCGCGGCTATCCGGGCGACGCCTATTGCGACTTCCTGTCGATCGACTGGTACGGCTCCGGGGCGGAGTTCGAGCGCAACGTCAAGAACGCCTTCGACTTCCTGTCGGAGATGGCCGCCCAGCGCGGCAAGCTGTTCGCGCTCAGCGAGTGCGGCCCGCTCAGCGACGGCCTCCAGCGCGTGCTGGCGGACTACAAGTGCAGCTACCTGCTGACCTGGCGCAACGCGCCGCCGCGCCATCCGATGCCGCAGTTCAAGGCGCCGACCGCCAAGCAGCTCAAGAAGATGTCGGCCGAGGAGCGGGCCCGCTACGAGGCCTTCCTGCGCATGCCCAAGCCCGACGACCTGCTCCGGGCGCTGAAGGCCGACCCGCATTATCTCTTCTACGAAGACATCAAGGACATCCGTTAGTATTCCATGAGACGGCCTTATCTCTTGTTGTGCTGCGTGCTCGCCGGGGCCCTGGCGGCCTGCTCTCCGGAGCAGGCGCGCCGGACCCGGGGCATCGGCGTGTATCCGGGCGACCCGGACGAATCGGCGGCGGGCGCCGTCGTCCCGGGGGACGACAGTTACCGCAACCTGGCGCTCCACAGGATCGCTTTCCATTCTTCCAGCTATGACTACAACCTGACCGCCCAGCTGCTCACGGACGGCATCCTCACGAAGGGACCGCTCTGCTATGTGGAACTGCAGGCGGGCGGGAAGCCCGTGGCGAAGGCCCACCGGGAGAAGCTCATCGACGGCAAGCCGGACTCGAAGGTCCCGCTGGACCTGTCGGCGCCGACGGTGCAGATGGACTTCGCCGGGATGGCCGTGGAGGCCGACCGGATCGAGGTCCTGGGCGGCGCGACGGTCCCGAAAGGGAAGCGCGCCGGCGGGACGATGACGGTCCTGGGCTCGGCCGACGGGACG
>JAEEGI010011804.1_pt1 | contig 18797 bp, 9 predicted proteins | sample 8958751 | NCBI WGS metagenome assembly JAEEGI01 (sample SAMN16246545, study PRJNA631951) | gut metagenome | biome: gut microbiome; feature: rumen; material: KS-attached | host: Bos | place: Iran: Karaj | collected 2018-10 | reverse complement strand
GTACTCGACCTACTACAAGAACTCTTCCGAGTGCTGGAGAGTCCTGTTCGGTCTGAAGTACTACTTCAACTAATCTGACTTCATCGTCAGGATCCCCGACGGGGCCCCTTGAAAAGGGGTCCCGATTTTATTGTGCTTTTGAATTATTATCGTTAAATTCGCAAAATGGAAAACTATATAATTAAGCACGATAACCTTATGAGAAATCCCTTCAAAAGCCTTGTGCTTGCGGTCATCACGATGTTCGCAGGCATCGCTGCTTCCGCCCAGGTGACGACTTCGTCCCTTGGCGGCCGGGTCGTGGACCAGAACGGAGAGCCGGTGATCGGCGCCGCCGTCGTGGCCATCCACGAGCCTTCCGGCACCAGCTACGGCTCCGTGACCAACGTGGACGGTCTCTACACTATCCAGGGTATGCGCACCGGCGGCCCTTACCGGGTCGAGGTCTCCTGCCTGGGCTACCAGCAGGTGAACTACACCGACGTCACCCTTCAGCTGGCCGAAACCTACAACCTGAATGCGAAACTCCCGGAATCCTCCGAGTTCCTCTCGGAAGCCGTCGTCATCGCGGCCCCTACCTCCAAGTTCGCGGCCGTGGAGAAGACCGGCGCGTCCACGAACATCTCCCAGTCGGAGATGCTTGAGATGCCGACCATCTCCCGCAGCATCACGGACCTGGCGAAGATTTCCCCTTACGGCGGCAACGGCATGAGCTTCTCCGGCGCGGACGGCCGTAACGTGAACTTCACGGTGGACGGCGCGAACTTCAACAACAACTTCGGCCTTTCCGACGGCCTTCCCGGCGGCGGCGCCCCGATCTCCATCGACGCCATCGAAGAGATGCAGGTGGTGATTTCCCCGTTTGACGTGCGCCAGACGAACTTCATCGGCGGCGGCGTGAACGCGGTCACCAAGTCCGGCACGAACAAGTTCCGGGGCACTGCCTACGTGTACCACCAGAACGAGAACATGCACGGCAACCGCGTGTATGAGGAAGAGCTGGCCGCCCGCGAAATCGACCGGAAGACCACCTACGGTTTCACCCTCGGCGGTCCAATCGTCAAGAACAAGCTGTTCTTCTTCGTCAACTTCGAGTATGTCGACACGCCTTCCACCGCTTTCCGCTGGCGGGCGTCCGAGAACGGGGTGATGAACATCGACCAGTACATCTCCCGCGTCACCCTGAACGACCTGCAGCTCGTCCAGGACAAGCTCAAGCGGGACTACGGCTACGACACCGGCTCCTACACCGATTTCCCGGCCCTGAAGTCCAACATGAAGGTGCTCGGCCGCATCGACTGGAACATCAGCCAGAAGCACAAGCTGGCCCTCCGGTACAACTACACGAACAACAAGAACTGGCTGGGACCGAACGCCTCTTCCTCCAATGCCAGCATGACGCCGGCCTTCGCCCGCGTCTCCCAGTACGGCATGACGTTCGCGAACACGATGTATTCCATGAACAACCGGGTGCAGACCTGGTCCGTGGACCTGAACAGCCGCTTCTCTAACTCCTTGTCGAACCAGCTCCTCGCGACCTATTCGATGATCGCGGACGTGCGCGGCTCCAATTCCGACAAGTTCCCGCACATCGACATCCTGGGCAACGACTACAAGGCCAATGGCGCCATGGACATGATGCTCCCGTACATCAGCGCCGGCTATGAGCTGTTCACCTGGACCAATGCGGTGAACAACAACACGCTCACCATCAAGGACGACCTCACTTGGTACGCCGGCGCCCACAAGGTGACCGCCGGCGCCAGCTTCGAGTATCAGATGGCGGACAACCACTACATGCGCAATGGTACCGGTTACTACCGCTATTCTTCCCTCCAGGACTTCCTGAACGAGGGTACGCCCGAGACCGTGGCCATCACGTATGGCTATGACGGCGAGAAGGAGCCGGCCGCCCGGGTCCGTTTCTACCAGGCCGGCCTGTATCTCCAGGACGACTGGAGCGCCTCCGACCGTTTCAAGCTCAATTACGGTTTCCGCGTCGACCGCCTGATGTTCAACAATGCCGACGTGGCCACCAATGTCCAGATCCTCAACCTGGACTACGGCGGGAAGCACCTGGATACCGGCACCTGGCCCAAGTCCCGCTTCATCTTCTCGCCGCGCGTGGGCTTCACCTGGGATGTGTTCGGGAACAAGAGCCTGAAGGTGCGCGGCGGTACCGGCCTCTTCGCGGGCCGCATTCCGCTGGTCTTCTTCACCAACATGCCTACGAACTCCGGCATGGTCCAGAACGTCGTGGCCCTCTCCACCACCTACAGCGGCGGTATCGCCAACCCGAATCCGCTGCTCAGCGAGTTCGCCGGCAAGATGATCACCGACACGGACGAACTCATCAAGAAGCTGAACAGCCTGAACCCCGACAAGTATCCGCTGGACCGCCCGGACAAGAAAGGCGTGACCCCTTCCACCGTGAACGGTGTGGATCCGACCTTCAAGATGCCGCAGGTTTGGAAGAGTTCCCTCGCGCTGGATTACAACTTCCCGACCTCCTTCCCGCTGTCCGTCACGGGTGAATTCACGTTCTCCAAGACCCTCAACGCCGTGACGATGAAGAACTGGAACATCCGCGACAACGAAGGATGGACCACCTTCAGCGGTCCCGACAACCGCCACATCTATCCGGGCACCCGGACGAATGGCGTGCTGGACTACAAGTACAACAGCTCCGACGCCTACGTCCTTTCCAACACGAACAAGGGCTATGGCTGGGTGGCCATGTTCTCCATCAATGCGGAACCGGTCCGCGGCCTGCGCATGAACGCTTCCTACACGCACACCGTGAACAAGGAGCTCACCGGCCTGCCGGGTTCCAATGCCGCTTCCACGATGAACTACGTTCCTTCCGTGGAAGGCGCGAACTTCCTCTCCCTCCACACCTCCCAGTACGTGAATCCGGACCGCATCTCGGCATCGGTCTCTTATCTGGACAAGGGCGGCAACCATTACAGCCTCTTCTATGAGGGTCTCCGTTACGGCGGTTACAGCTGGATCTACGGCAACGACATCAACGGCGACAGCAACAACTACGACGCCCTGTACATCCCGAAGGACAAGAACGAGCTCCGCTTCGTCTCCGACAAGGACCGGGACAACTTCTGGGCTTTCGTGAACCAGGACGCCTATCTGTCCAAGCACCTCGGCCAGTATGCGGAGGCCTATGACATGGCCGCGCCGATGCGCCACGTCTTCGACTTCCGCTACATGCACGACTTCAAGGTGAATATCGGCACCACGACGAACGTCCTCCAGCTGAGCGTGGACGTGCAGAACGTGGGCAACCTGTTCAACTCCAAGTGGGGCGTCTCTTCCCGCCTGTGGACGAACAACAACTACGCGCAACCGCTCCGGCTCGACCATATCGACATCGACGGCGTTCCGGTCTATTCCTCTTCCGTCAGCGGCGCCACTTCCACTTGGACGCCTTCCAAGTCCTACGGCAACTGCTGGTTTATGCAGATTGGTATCAAGTACCTGTTCAACTAACCTGTAAGCGCGAGAAAGACATGAAACACATCCATTCCTTCCTTTCCATCCTCGCCGCTGCGGCGCTCGCCCTCGCTTGCATGCCGGAGCAGGTCATTCCCTCCATCCCGGAATTCAAGCCCGAACAGTCCTATCTGGGCATTCCCTACGAAGGCGGAATAGCCAGCACGGTCTTGACCGCCAAGGCAGACTGGTCCTTCGACGAGGCCTCCATTCCCGACTGGCTCACCGTCACTCCGCATAACGGCGGACCCGCCGTCAACAGCATCGTTTTCGCGGCTGACAAGAACACCGCCCCCTCCGACCGCACGGCGAACCTCATCGTGAACGTCGCCGGCAAGCAGCAGCGTTTCACCGTGGTCCAGAGTGGCCCGGGCGCCTTCGAGGCCCCGCTCTCGACGATCAAACAGGTCGCGGCTGGCGCCGACGGCGAAGTCTTCCGCATCCGCGCGACCGTGACCGGCGTCCGCAACACCAGCTACGGCAATATCGACGTGGAAGACGAGACGGGCTCCATCTACATCTACGGCCTGTTCAACGGCCTGGGCCAGTATCCGAAGGATGCGAGCGGCGGCTGGAGTTCCTTCGGCATCGAACCGGGCGACATCATCACCGTCCAGGGTCCGCGCACGCTCTATAACGGCGTCACCCTCGAGCTCGTGGACGCCACCCTCATCAAGGTGGAGAAGTCCCTGATCGGCGTCGAGCCTTCCGCGATCGAGCTCGAAAGCGCCGAGGCGGGCACCTTCACCATCTCCGTCGTCTCCAAGGCCGACGGCATGGCGGTCCTCCCGTCCGAGAGCTGGATCAAGCTGACCGACATCGCGGCGGGCGAAGGCGGCGCGGCCGTCTACAGCTTCGCCTACGAGGCCAACACCACCACGGCCGCCCGTACGGCTTCCGTCGTGTTCAAGGCCACGAACTCCTCCAAGAGCGTTTCCGTGACCCAGCCGGGCGTTCCGCCGACCGGCCAGAGCATCACCGAAATCGTGGCCCTGCCGGACAACTCCGGTGTGGAGACCCTCGAGTCCACCGTCGTGGCGAAGACCACCAAGGGCTTCGTGCTTTCCGACGGCGCCACCGCCATCTATGCCTATGACAACGGCGCCAACGCCGTCGAGATTGGCGACAAGGTGAAGGTTCTCGCTACCAAGACCACCTACAACGGCGTTCCTGAGCTCGCGACGATCACCTCTGTCGAAAAGACCGGCACTGCCACCGTCGAGCATCCGGCGGTGAAGGACATCACGGCCGGCATCGCCGACTATACGGCTTCCGTCGCCGAGTTCATCCAGTTTACCGGCACCCTCAAGGTCTCCGGCAACTACCTCAACGTGGAGTTCGACGGCGTGGACACCGGCACCAAGCAGGGCAGCATCGTCTACCCGATTGACGCGCTGAACGCCAAGTCGTTCGACGGCCAGGCCGTCACCGTGACCGGCTACTTCAACGGCCTCTCCAGCGGCGGCAAGTTCGTGAACATCATCGCCGTCAAGATCGCCGGGGCCAATGCCAAGGGCACGCTCTCGAATCCTTACACCCCGGCGGAAGCCGCCGACGCCGTGAAGGACCTGAAATGGACCTCCAACACGGAGTATGAGTCCACGGACGAGGTGTATATGAAGGGCAAGATCTGCAAGATCGCCGACAAGGGCACCTACACCGAGGGCGGCACCTACGGCAACGCCTCCTTCTTCCTTTCCGGCGACGGAACGGGAGACGGCGAGTTCCAGGTGTACCGCGCCCTCTACCTCGGCAACAAGAAGTTCGAGGCCGGCCAGACCGACATCAAGGTGGGCGACGAAGTCATCATCTGCGGCAAGCTGATGAACTACAAGGGCAACACCCCCGAGACCGTTTCCGGCAAGGCCTATCTGTATTCCCTGAACGGTAAAACCGAATAACCAATGCTTCGCAATATGAAACTCAGAACACGTATGTTCGCCCTTCTGGGCCTGGCGGCCGCCCTCGTCGGCTGCCGGCCGGAAGAGGCCGATATCCTGCTCCCGGAGATCAAGATCGCCGGACCGGCGCTCACCTTCGATGCGGAGACCAAGCTGGCCTCGTGCCCGCTGGACATGGAGCTGGTGAACATTCCGCTGACCATCACCGCGAACCGTGACTGGATGGCCGACATCAACTGGGATTCCGACGAGATTCCCTGGATTGCCGTGACGCCGGAATCCGGCGTCGCCTCGGACCAGCCCCAGCAGGTGACTCTCACCGTCCTGAACAACGCCGGCTACAACCGCAACAAGCGGGTGAAGTTCACCATCGGGTATGACTACAAGACCATCGACATCACCCAGACCGGCGAGCGCGGCGAGGAAATCATCGGCACGCTCGACAATCCGCTCACCGTGGCGGGCGCCATCAAGTACGTGAAGAGCCTGGGCGCCGATGTCCAGAGTTCCTCCGGCGTGTATGTCAAGGGTAAGATCTCCCGGATCGACGAAGGCAACAACTTCGCCGCCAGCGGCACGTACGGCAACGCCACCTTCTACATCTCCGACGATGGCGCCACGACCTCCGACCAGTTCTATTGCTACCGCGTGATCTACCTTGGCAACAAGAAGTGGACCTCCAAGGATTCGGACGTGAAGGTGGGCGACGACGTGATCATCTACGGTCATGTGGTGAACTACAAGGGCAACACGCCCGAGACCGTCCAGGGTACCGCCTTCATCTACGAGCACAACGGCGTGAACCGCGGCACGGACGAAGGCGGCGGTGGCGGCGACGAAGGCACGCCCGCCGGCACTGGCACGGCGGCCGACCCGTACAACGTGGCGGCGGCCCGGGCGGCCGTGAAGGACCTCACCTGGACCAGCAACACCGAGTACGAGAAGACGGGCACCGTCTATGTGAAGGGCAAGATCTCCCGGATCGCCGACAACGGCACCTTCGGGCAGAGCGGCACCTTCGGCAACGCTTCCTTCTACATCAATGACGACGGCGCGGATGGCGCAGAACTCTACGCATATCGCATCCTGTACCTCGGCAACAAGAAGTACACGTCCGGCACCGACATCAAGGTGGGTGACGAGGTGGTCATCTGCGGCGAGCTGATGAACTACCGCGGCAACACGCCCGAAACCGTTTCCAATGCGGCCTACCTCTACTCGCTGAACGGCGAGGGCGGTGGCGGCGGCGACACGCCTCCGGGCCCGGGCGGCGATCCCGCCGGCACCGGCACGCTGGCCGACCCGTACAACGTGGCGGCGGCCCGCAATGCGGTCAAGGATTTCACCTGGACCAGCAACACCGAATACGACAAGACGGGCACCGTCTATGTGAAGGGCAAGATCTCCAAGATCGCCGACAACGGCACCTTCGGGCAGAGCGGCACCTTCGGCAATGCGACCTTCTACATCTCCGACGACGGCAAGGAGGGCAACGAGCTCTACTGCTACCGCATCCTCTATCTCGGCAACGTCAAGTACACCTCCGGCACCGACATCAAGGTGGGCGACGAGGTGGTCATCTGCGGCGAGCTGATGAACTATCGCGGCAACACGCCCGAGACCGTGGCCAACGCGGCCTACCTCCACTCGCTGAACGAGTCCGGCGGCGGTGGCGGCGGCGGTGACACGCCCGGCGGCGCCTCCGGTACCGGCACCCTGGCCGACCCGTACAACCCGCTCGGCGCCATCAACGCCGTGAAGGGCCTGACCTGGACCTCCAACACGGAGTATGAGAGCACGGGTGAAGTGTACGTGAAGGGCAAGATCTCCCGCATCGCCTCCGGCGGCACCTACACCGAGGGCGGCACCTTCGGAAACGCTTCCTTCTACATTTCCGAGGATGGCGCGGAGAAGGACGAGTTCTACTGCTTCCGCATCCTGTACCTCGGCAACAAGAAGTTCGAGGCGGGCCAGACCGACATCAAGGTGGGCGACGAAGTCGTCGTCTACGGCAAGCTGATGAACTACCGGAACAACACCCCGGAGACGGTCTCCGGCAGCGCTTACCTCTATTCCCTGAATGATGGCGGCAGCGGTGGCGGCGGCGACACGCCCGGCGGCGGCAACGGCTCCGGCACGCTGGCCGATCCGTACGACGCGCTCGGAGCCATCAACGCCGTGAAGGGCCTGACCTGGACGAGCAACACCGAATACGAGAAGACTGACAAGGTGTATGTGAAGGGCAAGATCTCCCGGATCGCCAACAACGGCACCTATGGCCAGAGCGGTACGTTCGGCAACGCCTCCTACTGGATTTCCGTCGACGGGACCGAGAAGGATGAGTTCCAGATCTACCGCAGCCTGTATTTCAACGGCGAGAAGTACACAGAAGGCACCGACATCAAGGTCGGTGACGAAGTGGTCGTGTACGGCGCCCTGATGAACTACAAGGGCAACACGCCGGAGACGGTGGCGAACGAGAACTATCTGTACTCGCTGAACGGCAAGACCGACGGCAGCGGCGGCGGTGGCGGCGGTGACACGCCGGCGGCCGGTACCGCCGAGAATCCGTACACCGTGGCCCAGGCCCTGGATGTCGTGAAGGACTTCACCTGGACCTCCAACACGGAGTACGACAGCACGGACGACGTGTATATGAAGGGCAAGATCTCCAAGATCGCCGACAAGGGCACCTTCACCGAGGGCGGCACCTATGGCAACGCTTCCTTCTATATCTCCGACGACGGCACGGAAACGAACCAGTTCTACTGCTTCCGGGTCCTGTATCTCGGAAACAAGAAGTTCGAGGAGGGCCAGACCGACATCAAGGTGGGCGACGAAGTGGTCATCTGCGGCAAACTGATGAACTACAAGGGCAACACGCCCGAGACCGTTTCCGGCAAGGCGTACCTGTATGAACTGAAGAGCGGCAGCGGCGGTGGTGGCGGTGAAACGCCGGGCGGCGGCAGCGTCTCTTTCGCGACGAATTCCGGCGCCCAGACCTGGGCGGCGGAAACGGACGGCACTTATGGCGCCGGCTTCGGTACCACGACCCAGGGCCTGAAGCTGGGCTATTACAAGCATACGAGTTCATCGACCTTGAACGCCCCGAACGACTATCACGTCCGGGTCTACAAGAATGCCGCCCTCAGCATCGCCTCGACGGAAGGGAAGAAGATCAAGAAGATCGTCATCGGCTGCGCGCCCAATGCCGGCAACACCTCCTACTGCTTCGACATGGCCGGACTGGAGGGCGGCGCCTCGGCGACGTGCGACAAGACGGCCCTGACCGTGACGTGGAACGGTTCCGCCTCCAAGGTGGTCCTCCACGCCAACAACGGCCAGGTCCGGATGGAAAAGATCACGGTGGACTTCGAATAAGGCAGGGTGACTATGCGAACGAGACTACATACTGTTTTCGGCGCGGTCCTGCTCGGACTCATCTCGCTGGGGTTCGTCTCCTGCGAGGAGGAGCCTGTGATTCCTGAACCGTCGTTCGTGCTCGTGCGTGATGCCGTTTCCAGCCGGAAGGGCAGCCAGTTCCTGGAGGTGTACGCCCAGGGGAACTGGACCATCACGTGCGATGCGGACTGGATCCAGATCACCCCGGACAAGGGCCGGGGGAACAGCCGGGCCATCGCGCTGCTTTATGACGCCAATAAGGAGGAGGGGCCCCGCCAGGCCGACATCCGGCTCCAGGCGCAGGAGAAGACCCTCACGGTCACCCTGCACCAGAACGCCCCCTCCGACGACCCCGAACCCGAGATCAACGGCGGTTCCTCCACCCGCAAGGGCTGGATGGAACTGCCCGAGACCCGGCCGGACGACGGCCTGAACATCTTCTGGCACAACATGACGGTCGGAAGCTATACGGGCCGCAACTACTCCTTCTACTGGGATTACTCCAAGCTGGTTTCCCACTGGGTGGCGTATCCGCTCAACAACGGCCTGCGCGCCAGCGGTTCCCGCTCCGACGCCTGGGGCATCGACCCGCTCGTGCCGGCATCCCGCCAGCCCAACGTCACCAGCACCTTCCGGGGCGGCTGGGCGCGTGGACACCAGCTCCCGTCGGCGGACCGCCTGAGCTACAACGCCAACGTCCAGACCTTCTACGGCACCAACATGACGCCCCAGAACTACAACTTCAACGGCGAGATCTGGGCCCGCCTGGAGGACAAGGTCCGCGGCTGGGCCGGCCGGTGCGACACCCTGTACGTGGTGACCGGCTGCGTGGTGGACGGAAACGTCAGCTACACGACGGATATCGACGGCAAGAAGATTGCCATCCCGAACGCTTACTACAAGGCGGTCCTCAGCTACAGCAAGTCGGCGTCCGAGAACGGCGGCTACCGCGGCTGCGCCGTCTATCTGGAGCACACCCACAACCCGAACGAGACCGTGGCCCGCAACCATTCTTCCGTGATGTCCATCAAGGAGCTGGAAGCGAAGACCGGGGTGAACTTCTTCGTGAACCTGCCGGCCGCCATCGGCGATGCCGCCGCCGCGGCCGTGGAGACGGAGAACCCGAATTCGGTCAGCTGGTGGTGGAACTAAAACGACGAGACGATGAAAAGATTCATAACCATCCTTGCGCTCCTGCTGGCGGTTTCGCCGGCCTTCGCCCAGACGGGCGGAAAGAAGAGCTATGTCATCGGGTTCTACAACCTGGAGAACCTGTTCGACACCTACCATGACGAGGGGAAGAACGACTACGAGTACCTCCCCGACGGCGCGAACGAATGGACCGACTTCAAGTATCAGAAGAAGCTCGCCAACATGGCCCGGGTCATCCGGGCGATGCGGGACGAGAACAAGGCCTATCACGCCGTCCTCGGTGTCTCCGAGATCGAGAACCGCCATGTCCTGGAGGACCTCGTCGCCGAGCCGGCCATCGCCGACGCGCACTACCAGATCGTCCATTACGACGGTCCGGACCGCCGCGGCGTGGACGTGGCCCTGTTCTACCGTCCGGAACTGTTCACGGTCCTGGAATCCAAGTCCATCCCCTTCAACTTCGACAGCACGCTCGAATTCGGGATGACCAAGGAGGAGCAGGACGCCTTCCGCACCCGTGACCTCCTGATGGTCCGCGGCCTGCTGGGCGGCGAAATGTTCGCCTTCTTCGTGGCGCACCTCCCTTCCCGCCTCGGCGAGAAGAGCGGCGCCCTGCGTTCCCGCGGCGGCCAGATGATGTACGAGGAAAGCGTCCGCCTGATGCAGGAGTATCCCGGCATCAAGATCGTGGCGATGGGCGACATGAACGACAACCCCACCGACGACAGCATGGCCGTGTGGATGCACGGCCGCGAGAAGATGGAGGACGTGGGGCCGATGGATTTCTTCTCCCCGTTCGTGTCGATGCTCAAGGCCGGGTACAGCTCCCTGTACTACCGCGGCGAGAACAACATCTACGACATCCTCGTGGTCAACGAGGCCCTCGTGAACGCGCCGAAGGGCACCCTGAAGATCCAGCCGATCGTGAAGAAGAAGTACTACGCGCGCATCTTCAACCCGCCGTTCATGCAGCAGCAGGAAGGCCAGTATGCCGGCCAGCCGCTGCGCACCTTCTCGAACGGCGCCTTCGTGGGCGGCTACAGCGACCACTTCCCGACCTATATTGTAGTAAGTAACAAGTAACCGGATATGATCAAGAAACTAACCTTGGCGACCGTCGCGCTCCTCCTCGCGCTGGGCCTTTCCGCCCAGACGTTCACGGGAGGCGTGCGCGGCACGGTCGTCAGCCGCGCCGACCGGTCCCCGGTCCCCGGCGCGGTCCTCGTGCTGTACCAGGGTACGGCCGAAGTGGCCACGGTGACTTCCGGCGACGACGGACGCTTCCTCATCGAAGACCTGGACAACGGCATCTACGACCTGGTGATCCAGGCCCCGGACTACCTGGAGACGCGTGTCAACGTCACCGTCAACGACGGATATGTCAAGAACATGTTCAACCTCTCCCTGACCCGCGGCGCGGTCGTCAGCGAGGTGGACGTGGACAACCTCGTGGAGTTTGACATGGACGACACCGGTTACGGCGACAGCCCGACGGTCCTGTTCGGCCAGAACGACGTGTTCAACAACATGGCGGGCTACAACTTCAGTTCCGTCCGTTACCGCGTGCGCGGCTACTCCTCCGAGTCGCAGGACGTGTACCTGGCCGGCGTCAAGATGAACGACGCCATCACCGGGTACTCCCCGTTCTCGCTGTGGAGCGGCCTCAACGAGGCCACCCGCACGAAGTACACCGTCAACGGCGCCGAAATCTCCGACTACGGCATCGGCGGCTACAACGGCCTGACGAACCTGCCCGTCAACGCCCTGTCCGTCCGCAAGGGATGGCGGGGGAGCGTGCTCACCAACAGCCAGCTGTACCGGCTGCGCCTGATGATGACCTACGCCTCCGGCCCCCGGGACGACGGCTGGTCCTACGCGTTCAACGTGTCGGCCCGCCTGGGCGGAAACGACTGGGTGAAGGGCGTGTACTACCGTTCCTTCGCCTACTACGCCGCGGTCGAGAAGCAGTTCAACGACGCGCACAAGCTCGGCCTGGTGTTCATGGGCACGCCCGGGCAGCGCGGCGCCGCGAACGCGTCCACCCAGGAGGTCTATGACCTCATGGACGACAACATGTACAACTCCAACTGGGGCTACCAGAACGGCAAGGTGCGGAACTCCCGCGTCCGCAAGACGCACGAGCCCATCGCCATCCTCAAGTACGACTTCACCCCGGGACACAAGTTCAACGCCGCCGCGACGGTCCTGTACCGCTTCGGCAAGAACGGCTATACCGCCCTCGACTGGTACGACGCCCAGGATCCGCGTCCGGACTACTACCGGAACCTCCCGAGCTACTACTTCATGGAAGAGGACGACTACAACCGCATGAACGGGATGAAGGCCGACTGGGCCAGGGAAGTATGGCAGAAGGACCTGCCGCAGTACGCCCACGTCAACTGGGACCGCCTCTACGCCGTGAACAAGCTGAACGTCGAGGACGGCGAGCGCCGCTCCAAGTACGCGCTGCAGGAACGCCGCGTGGACCAGCAGGACCTGAACTTCGCCTTCAACTTCAAGTGGCGTCCGTCCCGGATCTTCACCCTCACCGGCGGCGCCGATGCGAAGGTGAACCGGACCGAGTACTACCAGAAGATGGACGACCTCCTCGGCGGCGAGTACTTCTACAACATGGACTCCTTCGCCGAGCGTGACTACGCCGCCTTCCCCTACATGACCCAGAACGACCTGGATTACTGGCTGGCGAACGGCAAGGTGCAGAAGATCCGCGTCGGCGACAAGTACGGCTACGACTACTATGCGAACGTCCGCAAGTGGAACGGCTGGCTGTCCGGCAAGCTGAACGTCGGCAACTTCGAGATGGCCGTCGGCGGCCGCGTGGGCCAGACCGCCTTCTGGCGGCACGGCCTCAACCGCAAGGGCCTGTTCCCGGGCGTGGACGACAAGGGCCTGCCGATCTATATCGACGGCCGGGAAGTCACCACCTATGACGAGAACGGCGACCCGATCACGTCCTACGGCAAGTCCAAGGTGGCGCAGTTCCTGACCTACGCCGGCAAGGTGAACCTCAACTACGTCCTTCCCGGCGGCCACCGGTTCTATGCCAATGCGGGCTACTTCAACGACGCGCCCACCTTCAGCCAGTCGTTCATGTCCCCGCGTACGCGCAACCAGCTGGCTCCGGAGCTGACGACCGTCAAGACCCTCACCGGCGACATCAACTACCAGGTGTCCTCCAACGGCTACAACTTCCGGATCACGGGCTACTACACCGACATCATGGACCAGGCCAAGGTGATGAGCTTCTATGACGACGGCCAGAACTCCTTCACCAACTTCGCGCTGACCGGCATCGACGAGCGGCACGTGGGCATGGAGATGGGCTGGAAGATCCCCACCGACATCCCGAACCTCGCCCTCCAGGGCGTGATCGGCTACGGCGAGTACTACTACACCTCCAACCCGAAGATGTACCAGACCATCGACAACAACGCCTCCATCGTGGAAGGCACCTACGGCGTCGTGGTCCCGTACTGGAAGAGCCATCCCAACGTGGACGGCACGATCGTCCGCCACTATGTGGAGTCCACCCCGCAGCTCGCCGTGAGCCTCGGCCTGAACTGGAACTGGAACTACTGGTTCGTGGACGCCGACATCGACTACTTCGGCCATTCCTACCTGTCGATGAACCCGCTCTACCGCACGGACTACGCGACGGCCGGCCCCGACCGCGAGGTCACGCCGTTCGAGGTCGCGTACATGTGCGAGCAGGAGAAGTTCGATCCGCAGTGGCTGCTGAATTTCTCCGTGGGCAAGTCCTGGTACATCCAGCGGAAGTACCAGCTGGGCTTCTCCCTGAATGCGAAGAACCTGCTGAACAACACCTGGGTGAAGACCGGCGGTTACGAGCAGACCCGCATCGTGAAGAACTCCGTGTCGAAGGCGATGTTCTACCGCTTCGACTCCAAGTACTTCTACATGAGCGGTTTCAATTACATGTTGAACATCTATTTCCGATTCTAGGCCATGAGAAAGCGTATCCTGATTGTTGCTGCGGCAACCCTCGCCCTCGCTGCCTGCGAGGAGTGGGAGCCGGTGTTCACCGGCGAGTACGGCGACGTGTACACGTATGAGGCCGCGGAGTTGGAAGTGACGTCCACCATCGCCCACCTCAAGGAGCTGTATGCCAAGTACGGCGTCCTGAAGATCCAGGACGACGACATGGTCATCGCCGGCAAGGTCATCTCCGACGACCATTCCGGCAACATCTACCGGGAACTGTACCTCCAGGACGAGACCGGCGTGATCAGCGTCAAGATCGGCCTCTCCTCCCTGTACAGCGACTACAAGCTGGGCCAGACGGTCTATGTCAAGTGCAGCGGCCTCACCATCGGCCAGTACAACGGCATGCCCCAGCTGGGCATCGAGGACCCCACCGGCGAGTACGAGACCTCCTACCTGGACAACCGCTACCTGATCGACGCCCACGTGATCCGCGGCGCCTGGGGCGACCCCGTCCCGCCGCTCCGCGTCACGGAAGCCGAGCTCGCGGCGGCCCTCAAGGAGGGCTATACCAACCCGCTCTGGGGCCAGCTCGTGACCCTGGAGAACCTGCAGTACGGCGCCCAGCCCGAGTACAACACCGAGGCGTACAAGCGCATCTTCATCCTCCTCTACATCGACCCGTACAAGGACAAGAAGGCTTCCACCAACCGCGTCTTCTGCTCCACCGAAACCTTCGGCGTGACCACCTGGGCCATGTCCAAGAACAAGTTCCTGGAGTACCTGGACGCCGGCTGCTTCGACCGTTGCTCCAGCTCGGACAAGTCGATGGACGACATCTTCGACGAGAAGACGGGCCTGACGGTGAAGCAGACCATCCGCGAGAACGCGACGGCCATCACCACCAGCCACTACTTCCACCTGCCGCAGGGCCAGGCGGTCCAGATCCGCACCAGCGGGTTCGCCAAGTTCGCGGACACGGAGATCGACCCGGACATCCTCGGCGATCCCAAGGGGAAGGACGACGGCGCGCTGTGCTCCGCCACGGGCATCCTGACCGTGTACAACGGGTCCGCGCAGCTGGCCCTGGTCGATGAAAACAGCGTAAAGATCCAGAAATAATGACGAGAAGAATCCTCTTATTTGCAGCGATGGCATTGACGATGACCGCCTGCGGCCCGAAGGCCGGAAAGATTTTCAGCGAGGAGTGGAACACTCCGTACGGAACGGCGCCCTTCAGCAAGATCACGGTAGCGGACTACAAGCCCGCCATCCTGGCCGGCATCGAGGCCCAGAAGGCCGAAATCCGCGCCATCGTCGAGAATCCGGACGCTCCCACGTTCGAGAACACGATCGCGGCCTACGAGCTCTCAGGAGACCTTCTTTCGAAGGCTTCCGGCGTTTTCTTCAACCTCTCCGAGTCGGACTCCACCCCCGAGATCCAGCAGATCGAGGAGGAACTCACCCCGGTCATCACGGAGGCCTCCAACGCCATCTACATGGACGAGGGCCTCTTCGCCCGGGTGAAGGCCGTGTATGAGCACATGGACGGCCTGGACCGCGAGCAGCAGATGGTCACCAAGAAGCTCTATGACCGCTTCGTCCGCAACGGGGTCGGTCTGGAAGGGGAGGCCAAGGCCCGCTTCGCGGAGATCAACACCCGCCTCGCCGTCCTCAGCCAGAAGTTCGGCCAGAACCTCCTGGCGGAGAACAACGCCTTCCGCGACGCCATCGGCGTGACCGTGTCCGGCTATCCGGACTTTATGACCACCTGCGAGGACCGCGCCCTGCGCGAGAAGGCCTTCAAGGCCTACTCCAGCCGCGGCAACCACGGCGACGAGCACGACAACAACGCCATCGTCCTGGAGATCATGAAGCTCCGGACGGAGAAGGCGAAGCTGCTGGGCTACAACACCTCCGCGGAGTATCTCCTGGCCGACAAGATGGCCGGCAACCCGGAGACGGTGGACGCCTTCCTGAAGCCCATCATGGACGCGTCCATGCGCAAGGCGAAGGAAGAGCTCGCCGACATGGAGGCCGTCGCCGGCCACAAGATCGAACCTTGGGACTGGTTCTACTATGCCGAAAAGGTGCGCGCGCAGAAGTACGACCTGGACGAGTCTGTCACCAAGCCGTATTTCACGGCTGACAGCGTCTCCAAGGGCGTCTTCGCCGCCGCGGAGAAGGTCTATGGCATCCACATCGAGCCCGCGCCCGAGGTGGAGGTCTACAACGACGTGACGAAGGCCTACAAGCTCACGGACGCCGACGGATCCCTCCTCGGCATCTTCTACCAGGACTGGTTCTCCCGCGACACCAAGCGGGGCGGCGCCTGGATGAACAACTTCCGTGACCAGTACGTGAAGGACGGCGTCGATATCCGTCCGGTCATCGTGAACGTGTGCAACTTCCCGCCCGCCACGGAGGACGCCCCGTCGATGCTTTCCATCGACAATGTCCAGACCGCTTTTCACGAGTTCGGCCACGCCCTGCACGGTTTCCTGACCAAGTGCCGTTATCCGAGCGTCTCGGGCACCGCCGTTACCCGCGACTTCGTGGAAACGTTCTCCCAGTTCAACGAGAACTGGGCGTTCGTGCCCGAAATCCTCGCCGTCTATGCCCATGACTACCGGACCGGCGAGGTCATCCCCGCCGAACTGGTGGAGAAGATCCGGAATTCGCTGAAGTTCAACATGGGCTTCACCACGGGCGAGCTCTGCGCCGCGTCCATCCTGGACATGAAGTGGCACGAACTCACGGCCGAGGAACTGGAGAAGTTCACCGACGCGCAGTCCATCCGCGACTTCGAGACGAAGGTCTGCGCCGAGATGGGCCTCATCGACGAGATCATCCCGCGCTACCGCACGACGTACTTCAACCACATCTTCAACAGCGGCTACAGCGCCGGCTATTACAGCTATCTGTGGGCCGAAGTCCTGGATATGGACGCCTGGGAGAAGTTCGTGGCCGACGGCGTCTTCAATCCCGCCACGGCGAAGGCCTTCCGCCAGACCTTCCTCGAGAAGGGCGGCTCCGAAGAGCCGATGACCCTCTTCCGCCAGTTCCGCGGCGCCGATCCCGATCCGGCTGCCCTCCTCCGCGCACGTGGCCTGGAGTAAACCGTTGAAAGATCGCTCTTTAACATTCGAGGGGTGCACCGTCAGGTGCACCCCTCGCTGTTTAATGTATTGTCAGTCAGCTATTTGATGTAGCTCGTGATGACCTTCATGCCGCCCTCGGCGGGCTTGAAGGTGACGCCGGTGGAGGAGGCGGGAACGAGGACGGTCTCGCCCTGGCGGAGGTCGATGACGTGGCCCTTGGTGGGGCCGCGGCGGCCTTCGGCGTCAAAGACGGGCTCGGCGTCCGTGAGGGTGCCGCTTCCGGCGAGGCACATCACCACGAGGAAGGAGTCGACGTCCTCCAGGTTCTTCGTCACGGCCTGGTCCATTTCGTAGAGGCTGGTGGTGAAGTACTTGCAGGAAACAAGCTCGGTCTCCGCGTCCTTGGCGGGCGTGTACGCCGTCCGGTAGTCCGGATAGACCTTGTAGTCGATGGCGTCCTTCGCGAGCTCCGTGTGGAGCTGGCGCGGCTTGCCGTCCAGGCCCAGGCGGCCGTAGTCGTAGATGCGGTAGGTGATGTCGGAAGTCTGCTGGATCTCGGCGATGAAGCAGCCGCCGCAGATGGCGTGGATGCGTCCGGCCGGGAGGAAGAACACGTCGCCGGGATGCACGTCGTGGCGGGCCAGCACCTCGGTGATGGTGCCGTCCGCGACGCGCTTCTCGTATTCCTCAGGGGTGATTTCCTCGGTCATGCCGGCGAGCAGGTGCGCGCCCGGTTCCGCATCGACCACATACCACATTTCGGTCTTCCCCTTGGAGCCGTTGTGCCGCACGGCGGCCAGCTCGTCGTTCGGATGGACCTGCACGGACAGGTCGGAGAGGGCGTCGATGAACTTGATCAGCAGCGGGAACTCGTCGCCGGTGTCGGCATACACGTGCTCGCCCACGAGACGGCCCTTGTATTCCTTCACGAGATCCGCGATGGTGCGGCCCTTGAGGGCGCCGTTCGCGACCACGGACTCGTTTCCTTTCACGCCGGACAGTTCCCAGCTTTCGCCGATGTGCTCCTGTTCGGTTTCCACGCCCTTGTAGGGGGCGATCTTCTCGCCGCCCCAGACGATGGTCTTGAAGATGGGTTCGAATTTCAGCGGATACATAGGCTATCTGGCATCTAATTGGGCCAGCGCGAAGTCGTACGCGCCGACGGAAATGGCCTTGGAGGCGCCGATCTTGGAGATCATCACGCCGATGCGCTTCTGCGGGTCGTAGGTGACGGTCTTGTCGGATCCGTACACCTTGAGCTCGCGGGCGCTGCCCTTGGCGAAGGCGGCGAATTCGGCCTCGTCGTCCAGGTTGTAGACCTTCATCTGCACCTTGGCGAGGGTGTCGCCGGACAGGGTGCGGACCGTGCCGCGGAGGGCGTCCAGCAGGGCCGGCATGAAGTATTTCTTGGAAGCGGTGATGCCGCCGCCGATGACGATGAGACCGTCCATCAGCTGGGCCGCGACGGCCATCGCGTTGCCCGCGACGGTGCCCATCTCGGCGAAAGCGGCCTGCGCGGCCTCCGGATTGCCGGGACGCGCGCCCTCGGCGATGTCGTAGATGTCCTTCGGAGTGAGGGAAGGGTCGTTGATGCCGGAACGTTCGGCGTAGACGCGCTTGACGGCGCGGACGGCGACGCCGTCTTCCACGATGACGTCCTGGATGCGGCTGTGCGGGAGGCAGTAGGTCTCCACGCAGGAGTTGTCGCCGCGGTTCAGCTGGCCGTTGATGACGCAGCCGATGCCGAAGCCCGTGCCGAAGGTGTAGCCGA
>JAEEGI010011803.1_pt1 | contig 18798 bp, 16 predicted proteins | sample 8958751 | NCBI WGS metagenome assembly JAEEGI01 (sample SAMN16246545, study PRJNA631951) | gut metagenome | biome: gut microbiome; feature: rumen; material: KS-attached | host: Bos | place: Iran: Karaj | collected 2018-10 | reverse complement strand
ACGGAGGAGAGGAAGATTCACGAGGGAGTTTACTACAACGTCTCGACGAACCCACTCTCGGTCACAGACGTCGATATGCCCGCAGCTGCGATCTACATAAACATGATGGGCGACGACTTCAAGCTCAAGGTCACGGGAACCTGTAACTTCAGGGGAATAGATGTCATAAACTACGGCTACAACACCTCCGTAACGATCACGGGCACGGGTACGCTCAATCTCAACAAGGACAAGAAGACTACGGTCGCTTATTGCGTATACAACGGCGGCGAGAACCAGTTCCTTAATATTGAGAAGGGCGTTACTGTCAATATGTATGCGCAAAGTGAAGAAGGACCGGCATTTGTCGCAAACTATCTCGAGAACGATGACAAGGACACCGTGTTCACCGAGGACGGCAAGCCTGTTGCGGCGGGTCTGACGGGCAAGGAGGAAACCTACGTAGCAGCCGACAGGGAAGATATCGCCTATGTTGATGACCCGGACGTCGAGTGGCATCACAACAAAAAGGTTATATGCAAAGCGGATCCCGACGGACTTTATTCCGCGTACTGGTCCGACTATTCGGAGGAGCCGGGATATTCCGTGACGCACTATATCAACATACCCGAGCTCGACGTTTACGCCGAGGATCCCGACTTCAGATGGGAAACCTTCTCAGAAGAGGAGTTTGACGAGCAGTTCGAATTCGCTCTCAAGGATCAGCCTGTCACTATCGGTTATTTCGACGAATGGAAATGGGAACACCGCGGCTCCGAAGGCATACTCGTCAAAAAATCCGGCGACCCCGACGGCATTTACGCCGCGGTCCAGCAGTGGGACGACAAATACAAAATCAGCAAGTACCATTGGGACAATGAGAAGGAAATCTACGTTGCCGACAGTGATTCCGATTACGTAAAGCTCACCGAGGACGAGTTTGAGGCTAACGGCTACACGGTCGTGACCGAGGACGTGCAGGAGCATGTAATGGTGAATTGCTGGGATATGCCTCCGGATAGTGACGAAAGGAATATGAGGGAACTCGAGGCAATTACCAGAGAATCCGATCCCGACAGCGAATATGTAATGACAGCGACATACAGATCTACAAAGGCTCAGGGCGAAGAAACCGGCGTTATCGTTCAGAAGGTACACTACACCTCAGGCGACGATCCCGAGGCTTTTGTCAAACTGTATGACAGGAATCAGGAGAGCGAGTATTACGATCCCGAGGAAGAGTACGAGTGGTGGATCAAGGACGAGGATTTCGCGAGTGAAGACTGCGACTTCAAGTACAAGATGAAAACCGTCACTCAGGAAGTGACTCTCCGCTGCGCGCCCGCCGACTACGAGATCGTGGACGATACGATGAAAAGCAACCTCTGGGAGAAGGGCGACGAGAAATACGTAGTTTACAACTGGTATCGCGAGGGACATGAGGACGATCTTCACTATACCCTTCACCACCTTGTATTCGACGAGGAAAAGGGCTTCTACTTCGTAGATACTGTGAATACGGACGATGACATCACGCTTGAGGAGATCGCCGCGAGAGGCATCGTTCAGAAGTTTGAGCCAAAGCCCTATGATCTTACGACCATGGGCACCTTCGTTAACGCCTCATATGACATTTACAAGGACGACGACGGCAATATTTACTTTGCGAACTGGAAAAAGGTACCGTTTGTCAAGACCGGCGAAACGCTCGAATACGGCGGACGGACTTATAGCATCGTCACTCAGGCTGAGGGCGTTGATTTCGATAAGCTCCACGACACTTTCCATACCGTTTACACGGGCGCTTACAACTATACGCTCAACGCCAATGAGTACCACCATGTCGGCGACGGTACAGAGCCCGAGCCTGTTTACAGCGGCAAGACGGGCGAATGCGACTGGAGCTACGACCCCGCGACCTTCACCCTGACGATCAGCGGAAACGGCGAAACAGGCGGATATGATGAGGAAAATCCTGCGCCGTGGAGCGAATTCACGGTAAAGAACGTCGACATCAAGGACGGCGTTAAAGGTATCCGCTCATGCAATTTCAACGGAACGGATATCGAGAGCGTAACAATTCCCGACAGCGTCGAGCATATCGGCATGATCACATTCAGGGACTGCAAAAAGCTCAGGGAAGTAAAGCTCTCAAAGAACCTCAAATCTATCGCGGGCGGAGCGTTCAACGGCTGTTCCGCGCTTGAAAAGATCGATATTCCCGACAAGGTAGAGTCGATCGGTCCGTTTGCGTTCGGCGGATGCTCAAACCTCGCGGAGATCGACGTTCCCGATTCCCTCTACAACGTCGGCGCGGGCGTCGCGGAGAACACCAAATGGTTCAACGACCAGCCCAACGGTCCCGTCTATTTCGGCAAGGTATTCTACGGCTATCACGGCGGCGTCCCCAAGGACACCGTGCTCACCATCGAGGAAGGCACCGTTGCGATCGCCGCCGGCTGCATGTCGGACGCGTCGCAAAAGGAGAACCTGATTGCCGTGGTCTTCCCGTCCACCATGACGAGGATCTACGCCGCGAACCTCTTCTGGGGCTGTTCCGGTCTGAAGGAGGCGGAGATTCCCGCCGAGGTCACCGAGATCATGGATAAGGCGCTCGGCTACTGCTTTGACGAGGAGGTCGGCGAGCTGGTAAAGGTCAAGGACTATACCATCGTCGGCGTCAAGGGCACCGAGGCTGAGCGTTACGCCAACGATAACGGCTTTGCGTTCAGGACAAAGGGCAGCTATATCCTCGGCGACGCTGACGGCGACGGCGTGATAACCGTTATGGACGTTACCGCTGTTCAGAAGCACATAGCAGAGATTAATATTCTGACGGGGGACCGATTCCTTGCGGCTGATGTTAACCGTGACGGCGTTGTTGATATTTCCGACGCTACTCTGATCCAGAAGTATGTAGCTGATATTATCGATGAATTTTAATAGTATGGAAGTCCGCGTTTGCGGGCTTCCTTTTTTTCGGCAAAAAACAAAGGCAGGAGCTCAGTCCTGCCTTTGGATTTTTATTGAATTATTCCCAGCTCTCGGAAATCTTGAAGCTGCTCTTGATGTCGCCGTTGACGACCATAGGATTGTTTTTCTCGTCGGTCACGATTTCCCAGCTGATTTCGGGAGAGGTCGAGCCTGAGCCGATGACCTCGTAGGTGACATACATGAACTTGCCGCCGTCGGTGTAATCATATCCGGCGAGGTTGATACCGTTGAACTTGACCTTGCCGTCGAGCTTGTAGTTGACAACGCTGCCTGAGGAGGCGTCGCCCTGCATTTTGGCGCCCGTAGCCTTGAGAACAGAGCTGTCGTAGTTCAGAGTGGCCTGGAAGTTGATGAAGCTGTCGGGACATGTAACGCTGTAAACACAGGTGATCTCATCGCCGACGCTGAAGCTCTCGCCGCCTACCTTCAGCACCTCGCCGCTGCCGCCGCCTTCGCTTTTGCTTGACTTGCTCGACTTGCTTTCCTTGCTCTCGGAGGATTTGCTCTCCTTGCTGTCGTCGGATTTGCTGCTGCCGTTATCTCCGTCGTCTGACTTGCTTTCGGCAGCTTCGCTTTTCTCGCCGTTCGACTTGCTCTCCTTAGCCTCGCTCTCGCTCTTTTCCTTAGCGTCTGTATCGGGTGTGCCTGCCGGAGCGGTCATCGGATTGCCGTCTGCGTCCTTGATAATGTTGCCTTCCTCATCGGTAAAAACGCCGTTGACAACCTTGGTGACGATCTGAGTTTCGGTGACGACTCTTGTTTCCTTTGTCTCACCTTCGCCGCCGCATCCGGAGAGGATGCTCGCTGTTGCCAGCATCGCAGCGAGTGCCGCCGCTGTCGATACTATGAGAAAACGGTTTTTTGACTGGTTCAAATGAATACACTTCCTTTTTTCACTTTTGGTTCATTGTTATTATAACAAATAAAAATCAAAAAATAAAGATGAAATTTATAACTTCCCAAAAAAATATACAAAAATGCCGTTCATTGTGAATTTCGCGTGATAAAATAAAAATAAACAATCATTTTCGGGGCAAAACGGGCAATATTTTGCCGTTGAGATAAAAATAACTGAAACAAAAAAACAAGATTTTGCTTTTCTCACCCGTGATTTATGCAAAGTAATATCAAAGAAATTGCTTACTTTTAGCTATAAAACGGTAAAAAAATATCAGGTTATTATTGAAATTGCGTAAATATTATTGTATAATTAAGATGTATGGTTAAACTATTCTAAAGGGGGATAAACTATGAGAAAAACAAAAATTGTCTGCACGATAGGCCCTGCCTGCAATACAAAGCCAATGCTGCTCAAGATGATCGACGCGGGCATGGACGTTGCCAGAGTCAATATGTCGCACGGCACCCACGAGGACCTGGCGGTCGTTTTCCAGACGATCCGTGAGGCGATTGCCGAGAGCGGAAAGAACGTCGCTATCCTTCTTGACACCAAGGGACCCGAGGTCAGAGTCGCTACCTTCGCCAACGGAAAGGCGACCCTTCAGGAAGGCGCGGATTTCACACTCTACAAGGAGCGCGATGAGGGCGATTTTGACGGAGTTGCGATTTCCTACCCGAAGCTCGTCGACATCTTCTTCAACGAGGGCAGCGCCGCAATCGGCAGAGAGCTGTTGCTTGACGACGGTCTGATTTCCATTATTGTCAAGGAGGTCTATCCCGACCGCATCGTCTGCCGCGTAAACAAGGGCGGCGTCATCAAGAACCGCAAGAGCATAAATATCCCCGGCTATCATATCAGCATGCCATACGTAAGCGCGCAGGACAGACGCGACATCGAGTTCGGTCTTTCGCAGGGCGCTGACGTCGTCGCTGCGTCATTTGTAAGAAATCACGAGGATGTGCGCACGCTCCGCGACTTCATTGACAGTATCGGCTACGAGCACGTTGAAATAATCGCGAAGATCGAGAACCAGGGCGGCGTTGACGACATGGATCTGATCATGGACTACGCCGACGGCATCATGGTTGCGAGAGGCGACATGGGCGTTGAGATTCCCTTCATCAAGCTGCCAGAGATCCAGAAGCGACTTATCCGCAAGTGCGTAGCAAAGGGCAAGTACGTCATCACGGCTACCCAGATGCTCGAGAGCATGACCACCAACCCGCGTCCGACCCGTGCGGAGATCAGTGACGTTGCGAACGCTGTATACGACGGCACCAGCGCCGTTATGCTGTCGGGCGAATCTGCTGCGGGAAAATATCCCCTCGAGAGCGTATGCGCGCTCAACGACATCTGCACCGAGGCGGAGAAGAACGGCGAATTTGAGGCGCTGCAGAACTATGTAGAGCGCCACGCCATCAAGGACCAGAATGTTTTCCGCGGAAGCATCTGCAAGGCGGCAAAGGAGATCGCGAAGGAAGTCGGCGCAAAAGCTATCATCGTAGAGAGCGCCACCGGCCGCGTCGCGCGCGCGATGGTTCACTACCGTCCGGAGGTTCCCGTGATCGCTGTCGTAACGAGCGCGAGAGTCTGCCGCAAGCTCAGCCTCAACTGGGGCGTTACCGCGCTTGTCGGCGAGGAAAAACTCAATTCCGACGACATCACCACACAGGCAATGGAAAAAGCGCTCGGCACCGGCCTTGTCAAGAGAGGCGACACGGTTGTTGTTCTCTCCTCGAACAAGACCGTACCCACCTCGAGCACAGACTCGCTTAATATCCGTATACTTTAATGAAAAACAACGTAATTTTAATCGGCATGCCCGGCTCGGGCAAGAGTACGCTCGGCGTACTGCTTGCCAAGGCAATCGGCTATTCGTTTGTCGATACCGACCTGATCATCAGCAGACGGGCGGGCAAGCCTCTGCAAAAAATACTGGACTCCGACGGGCTGGACAGCTTTCTCGCGCTCGAGGAAGCCGTCGGCTCGGAGCTTGAATGCGACCACACTGTTGTCGCCACGGGCGGCTCGATGGTTCTCAGCGCACAGGCGATGGAGCATCTGCATTCTGTCGGAACGGTGGTTTTTATCGATGTGCCATTTGAGGAGATAAGCCGCAGGGTGAAAAATATCCGCACGCGCGGTATCGTTTTCCAACCGAACGAAACCCTTGAGGATGTTTTCCGCAACCGTTCACCGCTCTACGCAAAATATTCCGACCTTACGGTCAGCGTAAATTCAGCGGCGGATATCGAGGGAACGGTTGACAGGATTTCGGAGGAACTCGGCAACCGCAATATATAAAGTGTACTAAACAAAATTGAATAAAAATGTAACCGAAGTAAAAAATATACATTTGCAAAAAATCATTGTGCACAAACAAACCTTGCAAAAAATGAATATTTTTATCACCATTTCCCCAAAATAATATTATCTGTATGACGAAAGTGTCAATTCTCCAACCAAAATGTCATTGACAAATCGGAAATAGTTCACAAAAGTGAGTTTTTTTGTGATATAATTCTCTTAACGTACAGAATGCATCATATACAGAATGGGGAAATGAAAATGACTTTCCGGAATCGGTTAAATGACTACATTCTGCAGGCAAAGTGTTCAAGCAAGGAGCTTGCGACAGCTTCAGGGCTATCGGAAGGAACAATAAGCAGGTACAGAAAAGGTTATCGAGTACCCGGCATTGACAGCGAGCAGGTGCGTGCTCTCGCCGAAGGCCTTCATCAGCTGTTGCCCGATCCTCCCTCTGTGGAAGAGATCAGGGACAGTATCTGTGATTCCATCGGAAATGTACTGTCAATTTCTTTTGATACCTATATCCGAAATCTGAAGCAGCTTTTGAGAAGTTTTGAAATCAGCAACAATGAGCTCGGCAGAAAACTTAATTACGATCCCTCGTATATTTCCAGAATTCTGTCGGGGCAGCGCAGACCGGGCGACATTCATAAGTTCACCCACGATGTCGCCGTTTACGTGGCTCACCAGAAGGCGGAAGAAGTGAAGCCACCATCTTTGGCTGATTTTCTCGGATGTGATGAACAGACCATCAGCACCGCTGACGGCCTGCAGGATCAAATTGAAAAATGGTTATGCTCGGATTAAAACGCCGCCAATTTTCGGGGCGTTTTAATCCAATCTTTTGGCATAATCCAAGATTAATTTAACGTCAATATTTGTGGAATCCCCCACAATGAACTGGCAGGCGTTAGCTCTCATCGGTCTGACGTCTGCCTTTAATTTTGCAAAGAAAAAGACGTCCTGTGCGGACGCCTTTTGTTTTCTATTCAATTACTCCGCCGCCGACCACGGTATCGCCGTCGTAGAGCACGACCGCCTGCCCCTTGCAGACAGCGCGCTGCGGCTCGTCAAAGACTACGCGGATCCTGTCGCCGTCAGGCTGCGTAACGGTCGCGGGCTGTTCCTTCTGGTTATAGCGCACTCTCGCGCTGACCCTCATTTCGCCTTCGATCCTGTCGGTCGAAATCAGGTTGACATCGGTCGCCGTAAGCTCTTTTGAGAACAGCGCTTCGTTTTCGCAAAGGATAACCTTGTTTTCTTCGAGGTTCTTTTCCTTGACATACATCGGGTGGGGAAGAGCGAGTCCCAGACCCTTGCGCTGACCGATTGTGTAGCGGATGATTCCCTTGTGCTCGCCGAGTACGTTTCCTTCCTCGTCGACGAAATCGCCGGAGGGATAGCTTTTGCCCGTCCGGCGCTCGATGAACTCCGCGTACTTTCCGTCGGGCACAAAGCAGATGTCCTGGCTGTCGCGCTTGGCGGCGTTGACAAAGCCGTTTTGTTCGGCGATTGCGCGGGTCTCGGTTTTTGTCAGTTCTCCGAGCGGAAGATACAGCATCGAGAGCTGCTCCTGAGTGAGCGAATAGAGCACATAGCTCTGATCTTTGCTGAGGTCGATCGCTTTTTTCAGAATATATCTGCCTCTCTCTTCGTCGTATTCAACGCGCGCATAATGCCCGGTGACGAGCTTGTCCATACCGAGCTCGCGCGCGTGGAGCATCAGCTTTTCAAATTTAATATAGCGGTTGCAGTCGATGCAGGGGTTCGGGGTCGCGCCGTTTTCGTAAGCGCTGATAAAGCGTTCGATGACGTTTTCGCGGAAGCTCTCCTTGAAGTTGCGCACGAAGTACGGGATACCGAGGTGCCGGCAGACGCTTCTCGCGTCCTCAACGTCGTCGAGCGAGCAGCAGGTCTTTTCGCGCAGCTCGTCCGTATCCTCGCTGTCGTACAGCTTGAGGGTAACGCCAGTGCAGTCGTATCCGCTTTTCATTGTAAGATATGCGGCGACGGAGCTGTCGACTCCGCCGCTCATCGCGATCAGAGCCTTCATTTATTCACCCAGTCTGATCATTTCGTCAATGCACTTGCCCGCATCTCTGATCGTTTCGTCGGAGAGCAGGATCTCCTCGCCGCCTTTGCCCGAAAGACAGTTGTATACGTCCATCAGGGTGGTCGCCTTCATGTTGGGGCAGATCAGCTTGAGCGAGAGAATGTGGAAGGTCTTGTCGGGGCACATATACTGCAGGTGCTCTGCAATGCTTATCTCGGTGCCGATGATGAACTCCTTCTTGTCCGACTTTACGGCGTAGTCCATGATGCCCGAGGTCGAGCCGATGTAGTCAGCCTGTTCGCACACCTCGGGTTTGCATTCCGGGTGAACGAGCAGCTCCGCGTCCGGATACTGTTCCTTTGCGGCTTTGACGTCCGCGGCAGTGACAGAGGCGTGGATAGGGCAGCAGCCGCTGAGCAGCTTGATGTTCTTGTCGGGGCACTGCTGCGCGACAAAGCTGCCGAGGTTGCAGTCGGGAATGAAGAGGATATTTTTGTTTTCTATATTATTTACGATCTTTACCGCAGACGAGCTGGTGACGCAGACGTCGCAGATCGTTTTGAGCTCAGCCGTGGTATTTACGTAGGCGACGACGGTGTAGTCCGGGTAATCCTTCTTTACGCGGGAGATCATCTCTCTGTCCATCTGATCGGCCATCTCGCATCCCGCGAAGGGCTGTGCGAGCCATACGTGCTTGCCGGGAGAGAGAATCTTGCAGGTTTCAGCCATGAAGCGCACGCCGCACATCAGAATGTTTTTGTTGCTGACCTTAGTCGCGTCGACGCTGAGCTTGTAGCTGTCGCCGGTGAAGTCGGCGATCTCACAGATTTCGCGCGCGACATAGCTGTGCGCGAGCACACATACGTCTTTTTCTTTTTTTAGTTTGAGTATTTCCTGTTGAAGCGAAGCGACGTTCATCGTCATCAGCCCTTTCATATTTCGTTGTTTCTATTATAACTTTTTAAATCTGAACTTTCAATAAAATACTGTTATTTGGGGGTGCATTTGTTTAAAAGCACGGAAAAATCAAGAAAAAAAACCGCACATTAGTTATAATTAATAAAACTTTTCTCTTTACTTTTCTTAAACGATGTGATATAATGTTAATGTCCTCAATGAGAGGGCAAGTTGGTACGCACAATACATCAAAATTGTAACAGGAGATAATGAACATGAAAAAGATTTTTGCGGCTCTTGCAGCCACCGCTATTATGGCTTTCTCTGTTGTACCCGCATTTGCGTCTGTGGATAGTCCTGTAGCAACTACTGCTACTTCTCCAAAGAAGGACAATCCCAAGGAGTCTCCCAAGACTGGTTCTTCAGACATCGCGGTTTATTCCGTCATTGCTCTTTCTCTGACAGCTTGCGGCGCGGCTTCCGTTGCTCTTGCTAAGTCAAGAAAGTAATTTTAAAGCCTGAAAGCTGAAAAGGCCTCTTTTGTAAAAGAGGCCTTTTTTATTGAATTAAAAGGAGACACCTTATGCACAAAAGCAAAAAAGGGGTTTTGATTGCGGTAATTGTTATCTGTGCACTCATCGCTCTCGGCGCATGCGGTTATCTGGTCTACAAGACCATCAGCTCAGACGCTGAAGAGAAGGTTTATGATAATATTGCAAGCTCCTTTGCGTCGAATATCGACGTTGAAGGAACTACAGCTCCAAAAGTTGACGGCACCACAAAGCCTGAAGAAACCAAGGTTGCCAGACCTGATAAGGTAGACACGGATACCAAGGAGAATCTGGTCAACCTTGAGGAACTGTCTGCTATGAACCCGGACATTTACTCGTGGATATACATTCCGGATACGAATGTAAACTATCCCGTGGCACAAAGCGAGGAAGAGGATAATTTTTATCTCGACCACGACGTATACAAAAACTACAGCTTCCCGGGAACGATTTACACCCAATCCTGCAACAGCCTGTCTTACAACGACAGAGTAACCGTACTCTACGGTCACAATATGCTCAACGGCTCGATGTTTGCGACGCTGTACAATTTCAGCGACAAGACATTCTTTGACGAGCATCCGTATTTTTACATATACACTGCCGACAGAAAGCTGACCTACGAGGTAGTGAGCGCTTTCGAATACGACAGCAGACATATTATGAATTCATTTGACTTCAAGGACGACGCTGTTTTTCAGGACTGGCTTGATCAGGCAAAGAATCCGAGAAGTCTGAACAGCAATGTGCGAGATTCCGTCAATCTGGGCCTTGATTCCAAGCTCGTTGTTCTGAGCACCTGTCTGAATTACGGCGACGGCCGCTATCTGGTGCAGGGGGTGTTGGTAAGCGATGAAAAAACCGAATGATGAAAACGGACAGTTTGAAGATATATATTCGGCATCTGAGGATATCCGTCCGACGGGAGAGAGGGTACCTGTTCAGCAGGACGAAAGAACCGTCAAGGACGACGCAAACGACTATCTTTATCTGAAGACAAAGCGCACTCACCATCATTTACAAACACAGGATGAAAGCACTGAGAGCGCCGATGATATGCAGTTTGTCATGTCGACCCGCAGCAGCAGAGGCAGCCGCAGTCACAGCCACAGCGGACATTCGCACCATCACCATCATCACCACCATCATCACCACGGCTCGCGCCGCAAAAAGAAGATGAAGGGCTGGAAGAAGGCGCTGCTGATAATCGGCTGTGTATTGCTTTCTCTGATACTGGTTACAGTGGGCACAGTGTTGATTCTGTATAACAATGGCAACCGGGAGCTGTTCAACAGCGAGGACATCAAGATCGTCGCGCCCGAAGAGGTTCCCGCCAAGGTTCAGGACGACGGTAAATACATTGTCTATAACGGCGAGACCTACAAGATGAACGAGCATATCACCAACCTGCTTTTCATGGGCGTGGATATGCGCGATATCGAGAATCTGACTTCCGAGGGACTCGGCGGTCAGGCTGACGCGATCGTCATGATGGCTATGGATTTTGACAAGAACAAGACCAGCATGATCGCAATCCCGAGAGATACCATTACCGACGTCGCAGTCTATTCGGTCGGCGGCAGCTACGCCGGAATGAGAAAGCAGCAGCTTTGTCTTGCTTACGCTTACGGCGACGGCAAGGAATCGAGCTGTGAGAATATGGTAGCGTCTGTGCGCCGTATTTTCTATAACATTCCGATCAGCACCTACTTCGCGCTCGACCTCGACGGCATTTCCGAGCTGAACGACGCGGTCGGCGGAGTCGACGTTATCTCTCCCGAAACTATAGAACAGTTTGTTGAGGGTGAGGAATACCACCTCGTCGGCGATGAGGCGGAGACCTTTGTGCGCAAGAGGCGAATGGACAGGCTTGACGCCAACCTTTTCCGAATGGAACGACAGAAGGTCTATACCAAGTCGTTTATGGATAAGGTTATCTCGCAGACCAAGCAGGATATTTCCGTTCCGCTGACGCTGTTCAACGAGTCGGCGCCGTATTCATGCACAAACATGAACCCGGCGAAGGTTACTACACTGGCGCAGCAGGTTATTTCGGGCAAGGGTATGGACTTTGAATTCTACCGTGTCAACTGCGATATCAAGGAGAATCCCGACGACGGCAGAGCTTTGTATTATATCAAGGACAGCGAGTTCTTTGAGCTGTTCCTCAGCGTTTACTACGACAAGGTAACATCCCTTGACGACACTACAAAATAATTAAGGAGAGGTTTTCAGCCTCTCCTTTTTGTTTTATCAGTGCTTTCTTGAGTTGTAGTCGTCGTTGATTTCCTTGCTCCAGCACGGCGCGAGCGGAGCGCTGCTTCTCACCGAGCCAACGGCGGCGCTTACGGTCTCAAAAACAACCGCCGTACCCTTTTTGTCGGCGTGGTAATTGACCGCTCTGTCCTCGCTGATTCCGTAGCAGCGCGCGGTCTCGACAGCGTCGATGTTGGCGCCGATGAAGAGGAATTCCCAGCCGTGCTTTTTCTGTTTCCCGATCAGCTTTTTGATGTCGCTTGACGAGTATCTGCGGCTGGCGTTTTCCATGCCGTCGGTGGTGATCACGAACATCGTGTGCTCGGGCACGTCCTCGGGTCTTGCGTATTTGTGGATATTTTTGATGTGGTGCACGGCGTCGCCGATAGTGTCAAGCAGAGCGGTGCAGCCTCTGACGGTGTAATCCCTGTCGGTCATCTCGGGCACCTGCGCGATCGGGAGCCTGTCGTGGAGAACCACGCTCTCGTGGTCGAAGAGTACGGTGGAAACGAACGCCTCTCCTTCTTCCTTCTTCTGCTTTCTGAGCATGGAGTTGAAGCCGCCGATGGTGTCGCTCTCAAGTCCGCCCATGGACCCGCTGCGGTCGAGGATAAAAACGATCTCAGTAATATTGTTTTTCATGATAAATACCTCCGTTTTGAATGATACTGTGTTTTCCCTTTGACAACTACAGTATAACAGAGTTATAAGGCGAAAAGGTCGCTCGTCAGGCGACAATTTTTTCCTTTCAAATCCTGCGCCGCCCTTGACTAAAACGTCAAAAAAGGGTACAATATAAGTTGATTGGAATGATGCATATGAATAAGGTCGAATTGACGCGGCTGCGGATCGCCTCACTTTCCGTATTTCGCGGAATTCTCACGCGGAGCGTTCCAAGGGCGTTTTACCGCCTTCTCTCGTCGCTCGACAAGCCGCCCGAGCAATTTCTTGAGTGCTACGGCGAATTTTACTCACTTATCAGCGAGAGAGGCTGTTCCGACAAGCTCGCCTACGCGATGACCGAGGCGGCGCTTTTTGACGAAAACTGTTTTACAAGAGCCGCTGCGGGCGGTACATACAGGGAGCTTCCCGAGGACGTGCTTCACGCCGTCAGACGCGACTGCGAGGCTATTCTCTCAGCCGCCGAGCTCAGTGCCGACAAGGTGATTTCCGCCTATCCGCACGCCGAGGAGCTTTTGGCTGTGACTGACAGCCTGCCGAGGTGGAAGTGCGGCGAGTGCGCCGAGAGCTTCAGAATGTTCGACGGCTCGCTCGATAACGTAGCCGCCTACTACCGCAAAAACGGCTGCGGTATGTTCGCGAGATACAAAGCGTTCGTTTGGCGCGACGGAGATATCCGTCCCGTGCTAAATTACGACACGATCTCGCTCGATGAATTCACCGGCTATGAGAGCCAGCGCGACAAGGTCGTTGCCAACACAAGGGCGTTCCTCGAGGGCAAGAGTTGCAACAACTGCCTGCTCTTCGGAGATATGGGAACGGGCAAGAGCTCGACCGTCAAGGCGGTTGCCAACGCATTCAGGGCTGACGGACTGCGCATTGTCGAGATCCCCAAGGAGCGGCTGACCGACTTTCCGCTGCTGGCGGACAAGCTCTCGCTGCTTCCGATGAAGTTCATCATCTTTATCGACGACCTCTCGTTCCAGCATCAGGACAGAAGCTACACCACCCTCAAGGCGGTTCTCGAGGGAGGACTGGCGGCACGTCCGCGCAACGCGCTTATTTACGCCACCTCGAACCGCAGGCACATCGTCAAGGAGAAGCTCTCCGACCGCGCTTTTGAGATCGACGATGTAAACACACGCGACAATATGCAGGAGACGCTCTCGCTTTCCGACCGCTTCGGTCTGACGGTTTGCTACACCGTGCCCAAGAAGAGTGAGTTCCTCGAGATCGTTGCGGCTATGGCAAAGGAAAAGGGAATCAATATCAGCGAGGCTGAGCTGTTTGCGGGAGCCGAGCGTTTCGCGCTTGTCAAGGGCGGACGTTCTCCGCGTTGTGCGAAGCAGTACGTTGAATCACTATACACATAAACAGGAGGATTAAATATGAAAAGAATTATTTCCGTTCTTCTCGCGGCAGTTATGGTCTGCACCGCGGCGGTAATCTTCGCTGGCTGCGGCGACGGCAACTATCCCGTCACTGTCGCGAATATTACGATCGACAAGGAACCCGAGGCTATCGTAGTTCTCGATCCGTCGGCTGCGGACATCATCTCGTACATGAACTATGACGGCAAGATCGTCGGCAGAAGCACCGAGGTTGACCAGAGCTACCTTTCCGTTGCACCCGATTTCGGCGCAGCGGCTGAACCCGACGTAAACAGCATCATCAATTCCGGTGCTCAGGTCGTTTTCGCGGGCGACAAGATCAACGACGACGCCGTAAAGCAGCTCCAGGAAAAGAAGATCCAGGTTATTAAGATGTCGCTCGCCGACACTCCCAAGGAGCTCGAGACAAACTACCTGACCATCGGCAAAATCCTCGGCGGCGCTGTGACTGGCCTTGAAAAGGGCACCTCGTCCTACGAGAAGCTCATTGAGCATATGGAGAAGCTCAAGATCGAGGTTTCTTCCTCGACTACCTCGGGCGCTCTCGAGACCGCATGCTACCTCTATGTTGACGACGGCAGCCTTCGCGTGATGACGAGCGGCACCTATGTCGATATGCTCATCGGCTACACAGGAGCCGTAAACGTGGCGGTCAATATCATTGACGGAAACGTTGAGGTCAACACCCTGCGCATCGCGAACCCCAACTATATTTTCTATTCAGACGAGCAGACCCTCAACGCGATCCAGAGCGACGACGTTCTCTCAAAGCTCACCGCGGTCACCTCGGGCAAGGCTCTCCAGGTTTCCGAGAAGGATATCACACGTCAGGGACTTACCGCTCTCGCTACCCTCGAGAAGATGATCGGCTTCATGCACCCCGAGCTTGCGAAGAAGGCTACTACAGACGAGGCAGCGCCCCAGGCTCAGACTCCCGCTCAGACCGCTACCGAGGCTGCGACTCAGGCAGCGACTCAGGCGGCAACACAGGCTGCAACTACTCAGCCAGCGAACGCGGCTCCTCATTCAGAGGCGGACAGATATGACATCAAGATCACCGACGACCTATCTCTCAAGAAGGGCGACGAGGACAAGGGCGACTCCAAGGACGTATGGGAGCTGCAGCACAGACTGTGGAACCTCGACTATCTTGTCGGCGTAGATAACGTAACGGGCTATTTCGGCGATCTCACCGAGCAGGCTGTAAAGGACTACCAGAAGGCGGCGGGCTTTGAAGTAACGGGCATTGCCGACAACAAGACCATCAAGGCGCTGTTCATGAGCGATGCTCCCAAGGGCGTGCTTCCCGAGGGCGTTTCCAACGAACCCTGATTAATAAAATAATTGACCGGCTCAGAACCAGAAACGGTTTTGAGCCGGTCATTTTTATTCTTTTATTCCACCCAGATTATCAACGACTGTTCGGCACTTCGGTTAAGTGCGTCGGTTACGCGGTAGGTGATTTTATACTCGCCCCTGCGCGAACTGATAACGTTGCCAATAGCCTCGATTTTATCGGTGATATCATTGCCGCAGCTGTCCGTCGCCGTAACTCCGCGGTAGATGTTATAGTCGTCGCCGAGGTGCACGCTGGTGCTCTCGGGCAGCTTGATTTCGGGAGTTTTGCCGTTGTAGGGGTTGTCCTTCTCGTTGTCCGTCGGATCCCAGCCGATTTTCAGGTCGGCAACGCGCATGGGTACGGGCTTGCCGAGCGGTTCGGTTTCGTCGCTGTCATAAATCTTAACGTATGTGCCGACGGGGCAGTTGTCGTAGATCCACTTCGCGTCGCTCACCGCGAGCCTTACGCAGCCGAGGGAAGCGTCTGTGCCGAGCTTGTTGTACTCGTCACTCTCGAGGCTGTCGTTTTTGAGCAGCTCGGTGTAAGGTACGCTGTGGAAAAGAAAGTTGCCGTCGATGCCCGTGACGTACTTTCCGTATACGTCGTCGAACAGCGCGTGCCACTCCGTCTTGAAGTAGGTTTCGAACTCGCCCGTGATCGTGCCCTTGTCTAGTCCGCAGGAGCATACCATCGCGCGGACAGGCACGGTGTACTCGCCGTCATCGTCGTAGGTGTAGACGGTGACGATGTTCTGTTCGCGGTTGACGAGAATGTGATAAAGGTCTTGATTTCCCAGCTCGTTTCTCTCCAGGATATCCTCATTCGCGGTTATTGCAGTGGAGAAGATATTTCGCTCGGGTTTTTTCTCGGCTTCCTCGACCGTGACAGTGTAGACGGTCTCACTGCCGTCCTTGTAGCGCGCCGTAATCTCCGCGACGCCTGTTGTATACGCGTCAAGACGTCCGCCGCTGTCGACCTCAACTATGCTCTCGTCGCTGCTTTCCCAGGAGAGCAGCTTATCCTCGTTTTCTTTTTTGATGTGAATGACAGTCGGTTCGTTTTGCTTCATTATAAAGGCTTCCTCGGTGACTGTCGGTTCCGTCGTCGTAAATACGGGTTCGGGCTTTGAGATATGCAGGCTCTGGGTCAGACCGATAAGGCACAGCCCCGAGAGCAGCATGATGGCGGCGGCGATTACGTATAATACGATAATCATTATTCTTTTTGTCATATATCTACCTCATTGTAATACTGATTACTATTATACAATTTTCGGGAAAAATAATCAATAGTTTTACATTTGCTATTTTTTGTGATAAAATAGGGAAGGTGATAGAAATATGGTACATCCGATAAAACACTTTCTGACAATAACCAACCACAGACACAAGGTTATCGCCAACTGCGCGCGCGCGGGAATCCTCTGGCAGGGTCTTCGCCACGATTTGTCAAAGTACAGTCCGACGGAGTTTATCCCCGGGGCAAAATTCTTTCAGGGCGACCGCAGCCCCAACGAGAAGGAACGCGAGATCTACGGCAGCTCGCGTGCGTGGATGCATCACAAGGGCAGGAACCGCCACCACTACGAGTACTGGAACGACTACAACCCAAAGACAAAGCAGATCGAGAACGTAGAGATGCCGACAAGGTTTCTGATAGAGATGTTCTGCGACCGTGTGGCTGCTAGCAAGATATACAACGGCAAAAACTACACCGACGCGCACCCGTATGGGTACTTTCTTCGCGTCAAGGGCAAGCACAGAATGCACGAGAACACCGAGGCGATGCTCAACAAGCTGCTCGAAATGCTGCGTGACGAGGGCGAGGAGAAGACCTTCGCCTACATCAGGAGAATGAAGAAATGAGCGAGGCACAGAGAATCGACCATCCGTTTCCGCCGCTGTTTGACAGCGAATCGCGCACGCTGATCCTCGGCAGCTTTCCGTCGGTCAAATCCCGTGAGGCAATGTTCTTCTACGGACATCCTCAGAACCGCTTCTGGAAGCTGATTGCGCTGCTGTGCAATGAGGATGTGCCTGTTACAATCGAAGAGAAATCCGCGCTGATACTGCGACACCACCTTGCGCTGTGGGATTCTATACATTCCTGCACGATCACAGGTTCGTCGGACAGCTCGGTGCGCGACGTTGTGCCGAACGACCTCAGCGTGATTTTTGAGAACAGCAAGGTCAGCCGCGTGTTCTGCAACGGCGCGCTCTCCCATAAAATGTACATGAAATATATCTATCCCGCGACGGGCATTGATGCTGTGAAGCTGCCGTCGACAAGCCCTGCGAACGCCGCGTACTCCCTTGAACGGCTGGCGCAGGAGTGGAAAGTGATACTTTAAACAAAGCAAAACCCCGAAGCGAAGTGCTTCGGGGTTTGATTCTATGTAAATATATTACTTGTTGATAGAAGCGTAAATCTTGTCCATCAGAGTCTTGATGAAGGGGATTTTGCCGATAAGCGGAAGCTCGAGCTTCTTGCCTGTAGCCGCGCGGACAATACCCATGATAGAAACTACAACGAGGAAGATGTAGCCGAGGCTGAAGAGAATGTTGAATACGTGATAAAGACCGCTGTGGATGTAGAAGCCGTAGTAATATGTTCTGGTGGGCAGGTCGATGATGAGAAGAAGGATGCTCTTAACGATGAGGTAAGCCAGATCTACAGCGAAGAGTGTAGCGCCTTCCTTAACGTGGAACTTGCAGTACTCGGAATCCTTTCTCGCGAAGAGAGGGATAAGGAAGAGAAGTCCGACGTATGAGAGCCATGCAAGACCCTTTTCGTTGGGGAGGGGTTCGCCGTTGTTGCTCATAACCTGGGGCTGAACGGGAGCCTGCTGCTGAGCCTGCTGGCCGTTGTCAACGGTTGTGCCGCAGTTGGGGCAGAAAGCCGCGTCATCATTGATCTGCTGTCCGCAATTCTTACAAAATGCCATGATAGTACTCCTTTTTTACAAGTTGTTTTTTCTGACCGTTCCTCGCTGTTTGGGCGGAACAGCCTTATGTTTTTGGCTTTAGCAAGCTAAATTATAAGCCAATCAGCGCACGTTGTCAACGGATAAAAAACAACTTTGTAGCAATGCCTAAAAATACAAATCCGTGAATTGTCGGTTGGTGTATTTTAACAATGCAAACAGAGGATTTTTGTGTGTTGTGGACAGAAAAACATGGGCAGCCTTTTGCGGGCTGCCCATTAAAATCAGCTTATTTGAAGTAGTTTACGCCGCTCTCAAAGATTTTCTGATCCTTCTCGAACGGAACGTTTTTGTAGAGGTTTTCGCCTTTTCTCTCGCTGTGACCCATCTTGCCGAGCACTCTGCCGTCGGGCGAGGTGATACCCTCGATCGCGCAGACGGAGCCGTTGAGGTTGAACTCAATGCTGCTTGAGGGCTTGCCGCCGAGGTCGACGTACTGTGTAGCGATCTGACCGTTTGCTGC
>JAEEGI010011799.1_pt1 | contig 18802 bp, 18 predicted proteins | sample 8958751 | NCBI WGS metagenome assembly JAEEGI01 (sample SAMN16246545, study PRJNA631951) | gut metagenome | biome: gut microbiome; feature: rumen; material: KS-attached | host: Bos | place: Iran: Karaj | collected 2018-10 | reverse complement strand
ACGGTGGACGGATCGGAATTGGAGGCGGACTCGCTTTACAACGTGGCCGCGCTGGACTTCATAGCAATGGGCGGCGGCAATTATCCGATGATATCGGGGTATGAGGCGCAGATCATAGGGACTCAGGACGCCATCTTCGTCGATTATCTGGACAGGATCGGCCCGATAACCGCCGAGGATATCAAGATGGGGAGGCTGGTCGCAGTCTGACCGCCTCCCTCAGGCTCATGCCTTGACGATCCTGAAGAAGCCGAAGACCTCGAACCCGTTCTCCGTGGGCATCGCCTCCGACCATTCGTACTCTCCGTTCTCCTCGTTGGCGATGAGGAGCTTCCCGCCCTCCTCCTTCCACTCGCTCTTATGTCCGATGACGTGGTCGTCGTCGTAGGGCTCGCCTTCTCCGCCAGCCATCTCCTTGGGCGCGAGCTGGAGGAAGGTTCCGTCCTCCTTGAACACGAACGTGGTCTTGGCCATCATCTTCTGCATCGTAGGCACGTCAGGGTCGGAGTCGAGCCCCTCGACTTTCTTCCAGGTCTGATTGAAGCTCATGTCTATGGCGTTCAACTCAGCGATTCTCCACAAGCCGACTATGTCCATATCGTGTACCTCCGGTCGGGTATTCCGCGGAATCCATGGCGTGCTGGAGATAAATTATTGCCGTCCGATGCTTCGGCCGCCCGCGTCTCCGCGCTCCGGCCATCCAGCTCCCCTTTCCCTTATCAATAAATACCCTATAGGCATGGGGAGCACTCGGAGGAGGGAGCCATGGCGACCATCGAGGAGCAGATCAAGGAATTGGAGGAGCAGATCTCCAAGACCAAGTACAACAAGGCCACAGAGGCCCACATAGGGAAGCTCAAGGCCAAGATCGCCCGCCTCAACGAGGAGGAGGAGAAGAGACGCTCCTCCAAAGGTCCCACCAAGGGATTCTACGTGAAGAAGGCGGGGAATGCCACCGTCGCCCTGGTGGGATTCCCGTCCGTGGGAAAGTCCACCCTCCTGAACCAGCTGACCGGAGCCAAGTCCGAGGTCGGCGCCTACCACTTCACCACTTTGGACGTTGTCCCCGGAGTGATGGAGTACAACCACGCCAAGATCCAGATCCTGGACATGCCCGGCCTGATCAAGGACGCCTCCCGCGGAAAGGGAAGGGGAAGGGAGGTCATCGCCGCCGCAAGGTCCGCGGACGTGATCCTCCTGGTCGTGGACATATTCAATCCGAACATGAACGTCCTGTTCAAGGAGCTCTACAACGCCGCCATCCGCCTGAACCAGAAGAAGCCGGACGTGGTGATCACCCCCGGGGACCACGGCGGGCTGATAGTGAAGCCCACCCTCAAGCTGACCAAGATAGACGTCGAGACCATCAGGGACATGGCCGCGGCCTACGGCCACATCAACGCGACCATAGTGGTCCGCGAGGACATCGACGTGGAGCAGATGCTGGACGTTCTGGCCGGAAACAGGGTCTACATCAAAGCGGTCATGGCCATCAACAAGGTGGACCTGGCCAGGCCGGGACAGCTGGAGGCCGTGCAGGAGATGCACAAGCAGTACCGCAACGTCCCCGTGTCGGCCGCCACCGGCTACGGGATGGAGGAGCTCAAGCAGGCGATTTACGAAACAATCGACATGATCCGCATCTATCTCAAGCCGCAGGGCCAGGAGGCGGACATGGACATCCCGCTGATCGTCAAGCGCGGGAACACCGTCGGCGACGTCTGCGAGCTGATCCACAGGGACTTCAAGAACAACTTCAGGTACGCGATGGTCTGGGGGAAGAGCGCCAAGTTCCCGGGTCAGACCGTCGGCATGGACCACAAGGTGCAGGACGAGGACGTCCTCTGCATAATAGTGAAGAGGCGACCTCCGAATCCGGAGGCCGGGCCTCGTTTTCTCATTTGCTCGCCGGCTCCCATTTGCATCTGACCGGCGACACGATGGTGCCGTCCTTCTTCATCTCGGCGAACGCCTTGTCCACCGCCTTGCGGTCGAGCCCGGTGAGCTCCGCGACCTTTCCCGCGTTGAGGGGCTCTCCGGCCTTCCTCATCGCCTCCAGAATCACTTCCTTGTCTCCCATTTGATTGCCTCGCAGCTGTCGGAGAAGACTCCTAAGCGCTGTGGAATCGCCTGCGGATTATATAATCGGATAGCCGGCAGATTGCACATCGCGCTGAATAGACCTAATATCCGTTAGCCGATTCCGCATCCATGGACGGTGGGTCTTCGGGCAGAGGCGGAAAGGCTGTCGCGGCGATGTCCAGCGACGACGTGGAGGCGCTGATAAGATAGGCGGAGAGAGGATGCCTGGACGCCGATTCCGAGGACGGAGGGAAGCGTCCATGCATGGCGGCCTTGGACCTCTATAGGAAGGAGGTCGAGGCGAACGGGGATCCCTGCGGACAATACGACGTCGGCAGGATGTATGAGATCGGCCTCGGCGTGGAGCAGTCCGACGAGGAGGCGGCGAAATGGTACAGGAGGGCTGCCGAGCAGGGAAGCATCGGCGCCCAGCACAAGATGGGATTCATGTACCTGCACGGAAACGGCGTGGAGCAGTCCGACGAGGAGGCGGCGAAATGGTTCAGGAAGGCCGCCGACCAGGGGGACGCCGACGCCCAGTTCATTCTCGGATCCTTCTATTCCGATGGCAGGGGCGTGGAGCAGTCCGATGAAGAGGCGGTAGAATGGTACAGGAGGGCCGCCGAGCAAGGCGATTCGAGCGCCCAGTTCAAGCTAGGGTGGGCGTACGAGGAAGGATGGGGCGTGGAGCAGTCCGGCGAGGAGGCCGTGAGATGGTACAAGCTGGCCGCCGAGCAAGGCGACCTGGACTCACAGCTCAGCCTAGGCTCCTTGTACGAGCAAGGCGACGTCGTGGAGCAGTCCGGCGAGGAGGCCGTGAGATGGTACAAGCTAGCCGCCGACCAGGGCGACTACCTGGCTCAGGCCGCGCTGGGTCACATTTACGGCTACGGCGTCGGGGTCGAGAAAGACCTGAAGGAAGCCAAGAAGTGGTATGGGATCCTCGCATCGAAGGGCGATCACAGCGCCGTCGCCAACCTCGGCTGCCTGGCATACATGGAAGGCTCCGAACAGTCGTACGAAGAGGCGCGCAGGCTGTTCGAGAAGGCCTCCGACATGGGCTCCTCCTTATCCAAGGTCTTTCTGGCATCGATGTGCATCGACGGGCTGGCAGGGGAGGCCTCCGAGGAGAAGGCGCTGGAGCTCCTTTCGGGCGTCTCGGACGATGAGGACGAGGATGTCCAGAGAGTCATAGCATTGGTCAAGAGCGGCGATTGGAACGGCTGCAGCCTGGAGATAAAGAAGCTGATCTTCAGCCCTGTCGAATACGTTCCTCCCGAATTGCTCCCGCCCAATTGAATGCGAAACGTCATAAGGCGGATCGCGATGAATCGTCATGGCGGTCGTGTCAGGCGGTTCGGAAAGGACGGTCAGGGCCGAGGAGGGCGGCAGGGAGACCGGGTTCCTGCGTTATTCCGACGGCTTCAGGATAGACGTGCTCCGCGCCGACGACGAGGAGACGGCTGAGCGCCTGGTGAGGTCCGTGATGGCCTCGGCGGCGTACGAGGGCGCGGGGGAGGTGTCCGTGCATGCCGTCGACCCGGACGGGACCGTGGGAAAGGCGTGCCGCCGCCTGGGATTCTCGGCGTCCGGAGGATGCCCGTGCTGCCAGAGGGAGGGCACCGCCTGCCTCACCATGAAGTTTCGAGACCGATACGTTTTATCCTTGCTCGGGATTGACCGTCCGGTGTTCCAGAAGGAAGACGACGGGCGCTTCAGCGCGTGGAGGGACGGCGCCAGGCCGGTCGAGGAGCTAAGGAGGTTTGTGGAGTCCGCATTGGATCCTTCGGACCCCGGATTCATTCCCCCGGAGGACAGGATAGCCGTGTTCGACATGGACGGCACCATACTCTCCGAGAACAATCCCGGCGACATAGAGTGGGCCATGTACCTCCGCCGCGTCCTGTTCGATCCCGGGTACGTGCCGGACGACGAGCAGAGGGACCTGGCCGAGGAGATGATCAAGGTCATCCGCACCGGAGTCAAGGGCCCCGGCTTCACCCAGAGGAAGAACAGGTGCAACGCCAGGGCGTTCAAGGGCATGTCCGTCGACGAGTACAGGAAGTACGTTTCCGATTTCATCTCGGAGCCTTCCAGCACCTATGAAGGCGCCTCTCGCAGGAACCTGTTCTACGAGCCCATGATGCAGCTCGTGAGGTATCTGGAGGAGAGCGGGTTCGAGGTGTTCGTATGCTCGGCCACCGAGGCCCTCAGCGTCAGGACCACGCTTGCAGGGACGGGAATCCCGCCGTACCGCGTCATTGCCACCGAGTACTCCCTGACAGCATCCGGAAGAGGGGATATAGATGCCGTCAACTACGTCATGAGGCCGTACGACAGGCTGATCTACACCGGGGAGATCGTGACCGTGGCTTCCGGGATGAACAAGGTCACCAAGCTGGCCCACGGCCTGGGCAAGCGTCCGGTGATAGCGTTCGGGAACGGGTCCGGGGACTACAGCATGCTCACCTACGTGTCCAGCAACCCCGCTCACAAGGGGAAGTGCTTCATGCTCATCGCCGACGACTCGGAGAGGGACTACGGCAGCGTCGAGCGCACCGCATCCGTCCGCGCCCATGCCGAGGAGGAGGGCTGGACCATCATCTCGATGAAAGACGACTTCGAGCGCATCTACGACGGATGCGTCAGGCCCAGGTACAAGGACATCGGGGAGCTCTTCGACTCGGGCCGCAAGATATGAGATGTCTGAGCTGGACCTTATATTGTGGATGCAGGGCGCATCGCCGTCGCTGGACTCCGTGATGGTGGCCCTGTCGCTGATGGCGTACCACGCGGCGTTCTGGATCCTGCTGGCCGTCCTGATGGTCTTCTCCAAAGATCGCCGCCGGCCCGGGATCGCCATTTTGATTTCCTTGTTGGCGTCGTATGTGGCAGTGGAGCTTGTTATCAAGGCACTCATCCACAGGGAGAGGCCGTACATAGCCGAGGGCCTGACGCCGATAATCGTCGATTCGCTCTCGTATTCGTTCCCGTCCGGGCATACCGCCTATTCCTTCGCCTCAGCCACGGTCATAGCCATGTACTACGGAAGATGGTGCATACCGGCGTTCGTCCTGGCGTCTTTGATAGGGATTTCGAGGATCTACCTGGGTCTGCATTGGCCGACGGACGTGGTCGCTGGGGCGTTGGTAGGGTTCGTCGTCGCGATCGCGTGCGTTACCCTGTTGAGAAGCCGCGTCCCGTATTTCAGGGAAGGCTCGGAAGAGGGCCGAGGGCCTGAATTGAAGAAAGACTATAGTTCTATTTCTTCTTTCGGCATGACATGGACATATGAGCCATCTTGTGCATCCACCATAAATATCTATTAAATACCATTACTTGAATAATCAAGTATGGACGGGCAGAAGGACAAGGGTCTCGAAGCAGTCGGGGACTACTGGACCACCAGGTCGGAGGGTTTCTCCGCATACATGCTGGAGCATCTGGACGGGGACGAGAACAAGCTGTATTTCTCAAGGATAAGGGAGTTCAGCGGGACGCGCAGGATGAAGGTCCTCGACATCGGCTGCGGTCCCGGGATGTTCTCGATGGTGCTCGGCAAGGACGGGCACGACGTCACCGCGATAGACTACTCGGACGGGATGATCGCCAAGGCCAGGCAGAACTGCGCGGAGGCCGGAGTCCCAGCCAACATCCTCAAGATGGACGCCCAGAACCTGGAATTCGAGGACGGGACGTTCGACCTGATAGTCTCCAGGAAGGTCGTGTGGAATCTTCCCGATCCTGTCCATGCGTACAAGGAGTGGCTGAGGGTCCTCAAGGACGACGGGAAGATGATCCTGTTCGACGGCAACTACTTCCTGAGGATGTACGACGACGAGTACAAGGCCAACGCGGAGAAGCAGTTCTTCGAGCGCAAGGCCGAGTTCGAGAAGATGAGGAAGGAGGCCGAGGTCGGCACCGCTTACAACCAGGGCGGGGATCCGGCGGTCCTCAACAGCATTGCCGAGGGGCTTCCCCTGAGCAGGGAGAGGCGCCCTCAATGGGACGTGGGCGTTCTGACCGAGCTGGGGGCCAAGAGCGTGCGCGTGGACATCGACACGTTCTTCGAGACCGAGCGCGACGGAGAGACGGTGAGCCTGCCGAACACCTTCATCCTCACGGTCTCGAAGCAACTGTGAGGATCAGTATCTGTACCCGAGGTCCGCCACGTCGGAGATCTTGGCCATAAGCTTGGCCAGGGTCTCCCTCTGGCGGTCGGTGAGGTTTATCAGCAGGGCGTCGTTGAGCTTCTTCAGCTCCTTGCGGGCGTAATCGTGCTCGATTTGTCCTTCTTCAGTCAGATAGAGGCTGTATGCCCTTCCCTCGGACCTGTTCTCCATCATCCCTATCTCGATCAGGCGCTTGATGCGGTTCGTCATGGCGCCCTTGTCCGCCGCGATCCTCAGGCATATGTCCTTGATGTTGCATCCGGGGATGTCGTTCACGATGATCATCGCGGAGACCTCGGACGCCACGATCGGCCTCCCTTCGAGCGCTTTGGACAGGCGGGGGATGATGTATGACCTGGTTTTAGCGTGGAATATGAAAAGGTCGTCATTCATCTCGGACATTCTCCGGCCATCGGTTGTGTGGTATTTAAATTGGCGTCGGGGGAGCCGCATTTTTCTTCATCTTGATCTCACGGTACACGACGGCGGCCATCATCGCCAGAATGACGTAGTGGCACAGGACCAGGGCGTAGATCACCGCCTCGAACGAGTACAGGCTGGCTACGTAGACCGCCGCGAGCTTGACGAACGCCCAGACGAAGGTCACGCCGGTGGCCATCTTTGAGCGCCTCAGGGCCTGCAGCACCGAGGATCCCAGAGAGGTGAGGGCGAAGGGCACCAGCGCGAACCCGTACAGGCGCAGGACCCAGGCGAGGGTCTCCTTGTGCTCCGCCATGGATTCGCTGTAAGTGAACGCGGACACCATCTGGTCCGCGAATACGATGATGATCACAGACAGCGCGGCGGACACCAGCAGCGTCAGCTTGGCGGAGTATCTGACCCCTTCGGTCATCTTGTCCGGCCTCCCCTGGCCCAAGGCGGAGGAGCAAACCGGTATCATGGACGCCCCTATGGCTTGGGCGGGGATGCACCCCAGCATCACGAACCTCCAGGGCATGTTGAAGTACATCACCCCTATGGTTCCGGCGCATGCAATGACGAACACCCTCTGGACGATGATTATCACATTGTTGATCAAGGATTCCGTGGTGCGGGGGACGAACACGCCGACGATGTCCATGATCCTTTCCTTGGTAAGTATGAAGCACTTCCTCGTCAGACGGAGGTTCATCTTCCCGCTCTTGTACCACGAAAGCCCGACCGCGGTCGCGGCCATGGCGGAGAACGAGGTGGCCGCCGCGGCGCCGGTGAGCCCGAAGCCAAGGACGTAGATGAGAATCGGATCCAGGGCCATGTTCACGACGGCGGAGGTGACCAGGACCGCCATCGACCTTCTGCCGCCTCCTTCCGCGCGTAGTATCCCGGCTACTATGCTGTGGAGGATGAGCGCCCACGAGGTGAGGACGAAGGGCATGATGTATTCGCGTCCCAGGTCCGCGATGTCGTCGGCGCCCATGAAGTCCATCAGCGGACCCATCAGCAGGAACACGGCGGCGGACACGGCGACGGACACCAGGACGCCCAGGGCCATGGTGTTGCCCGCCAGTGCGGACGCGCCCTCCTTATCGCCTTTTCCCAGGCGGAAGGATATCGTCGCGGACGCCGCCACTCCCAATCCCACGCCGAAGGCGCCGAATATGGCGTAGAGGGGGGCGACCGTGGAGATGGCGGAGGAGGCTTCGGGACCGAGCCCGGAGGTCCAGAACGTGTCCACGAACAGGTTGACCTCCATGACGACGTACGATACCAGCATCGGCACCGTCATGGCCGCTATGGCCTTCTTCGGGTCACCCAGCATCGTGGCCAGGTCCCTCTCGCTCCCCTTCGCCATGTTCAATCGATCCTCAGCGCCGGCCCCAGTATGATGTGCGGCTTCCCCTTGGCGTCTATGACGTCGCAGTCGACCCCGTACACCTCGCGGATCATGTCCTCGGTTATCACGTCCTCCGGCTTGCCCATGGAGTGGATCACCCCGGGACGGGCCATGACGATGACCTCGTCGGCGTAGCGTGCGGTGATGTTGAGGTCGTGGCTGATCATCAGCACGGTCATCCCCGAGCGCACGGCCAGCTCCTTGAGGAGCTCGGTGACGTATATCTGGTAGCGGACGTCCAGGTTGGCGGTAGGCTCGTCCAGGATTATGAAGTCGGTCCCCTGGACCAGCCCGCGGGCGATGGCGACCTTCTGGTGCTGGCCGGCCGACAGCTCGTTGTAGTGCTTCATGCCGAGCTCCTCTATGCCCATGAGCTTCATGGACTTGTAGACGGTCTCCAGGTCCTCCTCGCTGGTCTTCCATCCGCTCTGGTTGTGCCTTCCTATCAGGATGGTGTCCACGACGGTGAGGGCGAACAGGTCGTCGCCTCCCACCGGGACGTAGGCCATGTTCCCGGCGTTCTCCTTGATGGAGATCTCGTTGATGTCCTTCCCGTTCACGAACACCTTCCCGTCCGGGACCTTGTAGATCTTGTTGATGCAGCGAACCAGGGTCGACTTTCCCACCCCGTTGGGGCCGATTATGCAGTACAGCCCGGGCTTGTCTATGCTCAGGCTTATGGATTGGAGCACGTTCCTGCCGTCCCCGAACCCGAAGTCCAGATCCTTCACGACCAGTTCCATGCGATCATCCCCACACCTTGGTGTTCTTCCTCACCAGGAGCCATATGAACATGGGCCCTCCGAGGAACGCCATTATGACTCCCACCTGGATGGTGGCGGGAGCGATTATCGTCTTTCCGATTAGGTCGGCCAGCAGGAGCACCGCGGCTCCGAAGGCGATGCTGGCGGGTATCAGGAACCTGTTGTCCGCGCCGATCACCATGCGGACCACGTGCGGAGCCACCAGCCCCACGAATCCGATCAGTCCGACGTAGCTCACGATGGCCGCGGTCATGAACGCCACGACCACCAGGACTATTATCCTGAGGCGTTCGGCGTCCACGCCGAGGGTGCGGGAGTTCTCGTCCCCGGTGGAGAGGACGTTCAGCTGCCTGGACAGGGCCCAGATCGCCAGGATCCCGAACACGGTGATCGGGAGCATCAGGACCAGGTTGTCCCACTTGGCGTAGCCCAGGGTCCCGACCTCCCAGGCGTACAGGGCGGAGAGGCTGTCCGGGTCCGACCAGAGCCTGATGACGGTCGTCATGGCGTTGAAGATATACATGACCGCGATTCCGCCCATGATCATGGTCGTCGGAGAGGCGTTCTTCATCTTGCTGATCATCAGGATGAACGCCACGGGGATGAGGGAGAACACGAACGCGTTGCCGATGAGGGCGTAGTCGCCCCCGAAGAGGCTGAACCCGAACACTATCGAGAGCGAGGCCCCGAAAATGGCTCCGGAGGACACGCCGGTGGTGTAAGGCTCGGCCAGGGGGTTCTTCAGGATGCTCTGCATCCCGGCTCCGGCGACGGCCAGGCCCGCTCCGGCGAGCACGGCCAAGCATACCCTGGGGAGACGGTCGCGGACCACGACTATGTCCTCGATGACGTCCTGGATGTTCCCGGTGATGTGGTTCCATATCGTCACGTAGGTGTCCCAGAAGGAGATGGAGTACGTCCCGAATCCGATTGACAGGCCGGCGGCCACGAAGCATGCGAGGATGCAGAAGCCGATGAACGCGTATTTTCTGATCACGAACCTGCGGAACCCGCTCATGGACTCGTCGAACTCCTTCTTGTCGACGGGCTTGAGCCATTCCGACACCTGGCCTGCCACGAGGGGGCTGGTCCCGGACGAGGATTGGTTTTCTTCGAGCACGGCGTCCACCTCGGTCCTTGCAGGCGGTGATGACGAACGTGTCCGGAAGGCCGCTCTCCTCGCGCCTCGAGTCGATGAGGACCTCCACGCGGTCGACCCCCAGCTCCGTCAGCGCGCCGACGTCCCACTGCGGCCTCCTGGCCTTGCTCAGCGGCAGGTCCTTGGCGAATCCCAGGAGGATGGAGGGGTCGGCGCCCTGGTAGGTCCCGTTGTCCTCCCCGCACGTGAAGGGGACGCTGCGCTTGTAATCCTCGTCGTGCATGCCTAGGAAGTAGTTGCCGTCGAACAGGATCATCCTGCCCCCGGACTTGAGCACCCTGAGCCATTCCTTGTATGCGCGGACAGGATCGGGAAGATTCCACACCACCTTCCTGGAGACGACGAGGTCGAACGTCCCGTCCCCGAATTCCAGGCTCTGGGCGTCCATCTTCATGATGTTGGCGGGTACGCCGGCCTCGGCGCAGTTCTGCCTGGCCTTGGCGATCATCCCGTCCGAGTAGTCTATCGCGGTGACGTCGTGCCCCTCGCGCCCGAGGACGACGGAGAAGAGACCAGGTCCGCATCCGACGTCCAGGACCTTCAGCTTCTTCCCTTCGGCATAGGACAGCACGGTTTTCAGGTATAGCCCTTGGACGTCTTCGTCCAAATGTTCCATGACGTATTCAGAGAATCCCTCGGACCTCTGCGACCAGTAGTCGCCTATGATCTCCTTCTGTTCGACCATATGGTGCCTCCATTCGGATTGACTTGATTAATCAAGTAGATAAATCTGTACTATTGATTGACTATTCAAGCAATCCAATTTAAATCTGTTATATACACTACATATTTATTACATCGGACGTATGCTCCAATATGGCGAAGAATACAGCGCTAATAATCGCTATTGTCGCCATCATCGCCATAGCCGCCGCATGCGCCGCCTTTGTTTTGATGAACAACGGCGGTTCCAGCGACGACAAAGGGGATGGTGACGCCATACCCGCCGTCAAGACGCTGCCGTCGACGTACGCTCGTCTGAACGTGCTCGGTAATGCCAATGCAGATGACAAGATAGACTCCTCCGACGTCAACTACGTCAAGGACGTCATCGGAGGCAAGAGGACCGCGAACTTCTATTGCGACGTCAACCAGGACGGCGTGATAGACAAGAAAGACGTGGACGACCTCCAGAAGATCGTCGACCTCAAGCCGTCAAAGCTCTTCTACATCAACGCCAAGGACTCCGTCGAGAGCGTCAACGTGCCGATCAACAACATGGTCGTCGGATTCAGGAGGACCACCGAGATGGTGGCTGCACTGGGATGCATCGACAAGGTCGTCGGAATAACCGAGGGAGGGAAGAACCAGTTCTCCTTCGTCGGATTCACGTCCACCGCCCTCAACAACATAGTGAACAAGGGCCAGAACAACGACGGAAACCCCAATTCCGAGACCCTTCTCGCCCTCTACAAGGACTACCAGAACAAGGGCGGCCTGACCGTGGTCGGGGACGCCAACGGAATGCCCGAGGACTACGAGACCATCTTCAAAGGCCTCCCCGTCGACGTCGTGAGGCTCCCGTGCACCGAGGGCACCCGCATCGCCGAGGGAATGATCACCCTCGCGTACATGCTGTCCTTCGACACCACCCACGCTTCTACTGTGAAATCCAAGATAGGTTCCTGGACCAGCTGGAACGACACCGTCGATTCCGAGATCTCCGCGGCCATGAAGAAGGTCGCGTCCAAGGACAAGGGAATAATCGTCCTCCACAACTACACCCTCGGGGTCAACGACATCAGGCTTCGCGGAGAGGGCCTCTCGGAATGCGAGATCAGCAAGCTCTGTGGATGCGACAACATGGCCTACCTAATAGGGACCGGTGCTGACGCCAAGTACGCCACCTTGAACAACGAGGCCATCCTCGAGATGCAGAGGCTCGGCATGACCAAGGTTGTCGGAGAGGCTCAGACCCTGTTCCAGAAGATTATCGCCGCCTACGACAAGGCTACCAACGACGCCGAGAGGGCCGCCGCCCTGAAGCTCATCGAGCCCGAGGCGGACGCCATCGCCACGCATGACGCCTTCGTCGGCTACAACGGCTCCTTCGCCCTCATAGGCCAGGAGATATGCAACGGACCTGAGGTCGTGCTGTACAAGATGTTCGTCGCCGCGTACTTCCTGCCCGAACTGTCCAGCAAGTACACCACCGCATACCTCAACCAGGAGTACCAGGCTTACATGAAGGGCCTGAACCCCAGCACCTGCCTCGTCAACGCCGAGGTGTTCCTGCTTCCCGAAGACGTTCCTACATCCGTCACCGAGATAGTCACCGACGATCCTTCGCGCTACACCGCTCCTGCCGAAGGAAGGCTGTGGATCGTCGGGAACGCCAACATGGACGACGTGCTTGACAGGGCTGACATCGATTACATCAAGGGAATCATCGCCGGAAAGAACAACGAGATAATGTTCGACGTGAAGCTTTCGGAGTTCTCCGAGAGGATCCGTGTCGCCGACGCCAATCAGGACGGCGTCCTGGACCAGAAGGACATCGACAAGATCGAGAGCATGTACATGGCGACTCCCGATTCTCCCAAGCAGCTCGTCTACTACATGGACGTCGACGGGGCTCTCAACAGCTTCCACTTCCCTGCGAAGACCGTCGTGTCCACCTACGAGCAGAACAGCAAGCAGCTCCAGACCATCCACGCCATGGACAAGGTCATCGCCTGGGACTACCAGTCTGCTGGCCATATCTATGCGTCCGCCTACAAGGACGGCATACCGGTGATCTTCAACTCCTACAACGAGAGGAAGGATCCCAGCGCCGACCTGATGATAAGCTACAATCCCGACCTTATCGCCACCGGGTCCAGGACCATCTACTGCCAGACGCTGGAGAAGGCCCTCCCCGCCAACCGCACCACCATGGACATCCTTCGTATTTCCAGCTGGGAGGACAACAGGGTGATCGAGGGAACGCTCACGCTCGGGTTCGCTCTCTGCAAGAACACCGAGGCTCTCGCCTATGCTGAGTGGGCGGACAAGTGGTTGAACAAGATCTCCGATGCCGTGTCCAAGCTGGACTCCAAGGACATCGTCAACGTCCTGGCCCCCAGGGGATCCTACAACGACTGGAACATCACGTTCAACGGCCCCCGTTCCGGAAAGTTCGAGACCAGCCAACTGGCCGGTGCCAACAACATCATAACCAGGAACCTGACCTCTACCAGCACCAACGTCGTGGTGGCAGACGAATGGGTGAAGGCCCAGAGCGACCTCGACTACATCGTCGCCATCGTGTACAGCGACCTGGACGGCCAGAAGAGGACGGTCACCAGCGATCCGGTTTATCCGGAAGGCCACGAGTACGACAACCGCGAGTTCTACAATGTCGCGGTCAAGTACTGGAAGACCATGACGGACGCCTACGGCACCCAGGTGCACGTGGTCGACAACTTGGTCTCCCAGGGTACGACCTACGTCATCGGCGCGGTCTACATGGCCAAGTGGTTCTATCCCGAGATCTTCGCCGACATGAACCCCGACGCGATATTCCAGGAGTTCATGGACCAGTTCTTCCAGTACGATTTCGACGTTGCGGCCTACCAGGCCACCGGAGGAATCGCAATCTGATCAAACACGGGGCTTCGGCCCCATTTTCTTGAGATAACATGTCAGCCATGCGCGGGCTCTTCCGCAGCAGAGCCGTTCCAGACGAGGACATCGGGGCGATAGCGCAGGATGCGTCCATCTATGCCCGCTGGGACGGAGGGGAGACGGAGCAGGACGCCCATATAGAGCAGGAATACCGTGGATACATCGCTCGCAAGATCGCCTTCATGATAGTCTTCGCCGTCCTTTCCTTCATAGCGGGCGGGCTGGTGATAACCTACGGCGATTATCCGCTGGATTTCTTCGAAGTGTACGGCATAATATGGGACCACATCCTTCACGGACCTCCGGAGGATCCTATCGAGTTCCTGAAGGATCACGTGGTCTGGAGCCTTCGTCTTCCGAGGGTCCTGGTGGCCCTGATAGCCGGATTCGGTTTCGCCGTGGCCGGAGCAGTCATGCAGAGCACTCTGAAGAACCCCATGGCCGATTCTTATACCACCGGGGTCTCCTCGGGAGCCGCGTTCGGCGCCACCGTCAGCATCGTGGCCGGCTTCACCCTTTTCGGATCCGGGGTAGGGATACTCGTAAACGCGTTCGTCTTCTCCCTGGTCCCTACGTTCCTGATAGTGGTCGTTTCCCGCATGAGGAACATGTCTTCGACCAGCATGATCCTGGCGGGGCTGGCGGTCATGTACATATTCAATGCGCTTACATCAGCCCTCAAGCTAATAGCCGACCCTGATGCACTTGCATCGTTGTATCGGTGGCAGGTCGGGTCTCTGAACAACATGCTTTGGGCGGACGTCCCGGTCATGCTCGCCGTCACCGCGGCCGGTTCGATAGCCATCATGTTCCTCTCGCGCAGAATCAACTTGCTCGCCTCGGGCGACGAGAGCGCCAAGTCTCTGGGCGTGGACGCCAACAGGCTCCGCATCGTATGTCTTGTGACGGTCTCCTTGATCACGGCGTCCATAGTCAGCTTCACGGGGACCATAGGTTTCGTAGGTCTTGTGTCCCCGCACATAGCTAGGATATTCATTGGTTCTGACAACCGTTATTTGATACCCGCGTCTGCGTTCTTTGGCGCGTTCTTACTGTTAATATCCGATTTCATCGGCCGTGCGGCGTTTGCTCCTACGGTGTTGGAGGTCGGAGTAGTCACGGCGTTCATCGGCGGGCCGCTGTTCCTGTATCTGATCATCCGTCAGCGCAAGGAGGTGTGGACATGAGGATCGAGCTGGAATCGGTAGACTTCAGCTTCGGGTCCGAGAAGGTCCTCCATGGGGTGGACCTGGTCATAGACCGGCCCGGGCTGATATGCATAGTAGGTCCCAACGGGGTCGGAAAGTCCACCTTGGTGAAGTGCATGATGGGGTTGCTCAAGCCCAGCTCCGGCAGGATAACCATAGATGGCAGGAACGTGTCCGATTTCACCCTCAATGACATGGCCCGTATCGTGGGCTATGTCCCGGTCACTTCCGGCGGCGCGTTCGCCATGAACGTTCTGGACACGGTGATGCTCGGCAGGTATCCGCATCGTAAGACGTCCGGGGCCAGCAGCCTCGACTGGATGATAACGAAACGCGCCATGAACATGATGGGCATAAAGGACCTGGCCATGAAGAACACCAATGAGCTGTCGGCAGGGCAGCATCAGAAGGTGGCCATAGCCAAGGGTCTCGCCCAGACGCCGAGGGTGCTGGTCCTGGACGAGCCGACGGCCAATCTGGATGCTAGACATCAGCTTCAGGTGACCGAGCTGTTGCGTGACATCGCCCGCGAGATCGGAATGACCGTGATAATGGTAAGCCATGACCTGAACGCATCGGCGAAATACGCCGACGAGGTCGTCATGATGGCAAGACCGGGGGTGATCCATCGCTCCGGAACTCCGGAGGAGGTGTTTACGGAGGAGGACATCCGCAGCGTCTATGGTGTGGAATGCCGCGTCATAGACGACAGGGGCCGCCCGCACATCATCCTGGAGAGGGCCCTCACCGACGAGGAGATGGTGGAGCAATGACCAGTCTCCGATAGGGGTTCCTGATGAAGGACTATAGTCTTAAAAAGCGTCTTTACGGGAATCCAGTTTGTTTTAAAAACATTTAATGAAAGGGACGGGGACCGCCCCCGCCCCTCGATGGTTTCAGACCCTGTCGGAGTTCTCCTTCACGACCTTGGCTATGAAGTCGTCCAGCCTCATCTGGCCGGCGTCCGTGCCGTCCCTGCACCTGACGGTGACGATGGTGCCGTCCTCGCTTTCCTTCTCTCCGAGGACGAGCATGTACGGGACCTTCTCGAGCTGGGCCTCGCGGATCTTGTATCCGATCTTCTCGTCCCTGTTGTCGAGCTCCATCCTGATCCCGGCGGCCTTCAGCTTGGCGGCTACCTTCGAAGCGTAGTCGAAGGTCTTCTCGGACACCGACAGCACCTTCACCTGGACCGGGGAGATCCAGACCGGGAACTTGCCCGCGTAGTGCTCTATCAGGATGCCTATGAACCTCTCGACGGATCCGAATATCACCCTGTGGATCATTATCGGGCGGTGCTTCTCGCCGTCGGTCCCGACGTAGGAGATGTCGAACCTCTGGGGCATCTGGAAGTCCAGCTGGATGGTCCCGCACTGCCAGGTCCTCCCGATGGAGTCCTCCAGGTGGAAGTCTATCTTGGGGCCGTAGAACGCCCCGTCGCCCTCGTTCACCACGTACTCCAGGCCGCAGACCTTCAGGGCGGTCACGAGGCCGTCCGTGGCCCTCTCCCAGTCCTCGTCCGACCCCATGCTGTCCTCGGGCCTGGTGGAGAGCTCCACGTGGTACTTGAAGCCGAACTTGGAGTAGACCTCGTCTATGAGCCTGACGATCCCGGTGATCTCGTCCGTGATCTGCTCAGGGGTGACGTAGATGTGGGAGTCGTCCTGGGTGAAGCACCTGACCCTCATCAGCCCGTGGAGGGTCCCGGACCTCTCGTGCCTGTGGACCAGGCCGAGCTCGCAGGTCCTTATCGGGAGCTCCTTGTAGGAGTGGGTGTGGACCTTGTACGTGAGGATGCTTCCGGGGCAGTTCATCGGCTTGACGCAGTAGGTCTCGTCGTCGATGGTCGTGGTGTACATGTTGTCCTTGTAGTGGTCCCAGTGCCCGGACTGCAGCCAGAGGGACTGGCTGAGGATCATCGGGGTGGATATCTCCAGATAGTCCTCCCTGATGTGGAGCCCTCTCCAGTAGTCGATGAGGGCGTTCTTCAGGACCATGCCCTTGGGGAGGAAGAACGGGAATCCCGGGCCCTCCTCCATTATCGCGAACAGCCCCAGCTCCCTTCCGAGCCTGCGGTGGTCCCTCTTCTTGGCCTCCTCCAGCATGGTGAGGTGAGCGTCCAGGGCCTCCTTGCTCGCGAAGGCGGTGCCGTAGATCCTCTGGAGCATCTTGTTCTTCTCGTTTCCGCGCCAGTAAGCGCCCGCGATGGACAGCAGCTTGAACGCCTTCACGGCCTTGGTGTAGAGGGCGTGGGGCCCGGCGCAGAGGTCCACGAACTCCCCCTGCTTGTAGAAGCTGATGGGGGCGTCTTCGGGGAGGTCCTCGACCAGCTGGACCTTGTAGTCCTCGCCCTTGGACCTGAGGAACTCTATGGCCTCATCGCGGGGCTTGGTGAACGTCTCGAGCTTGAGGTTCTCCTTCACGATCTTCTTCATCTCCGCCTCGAGCTTGTCCAGGTCCTCGGGGGCGAATCCGCCCTCCTTGTCGAAGTCGTAGTAGAATCCGTCGTCGATGGCCGGCCCGATGGCCAGCTTGGTGCCGGGGTAGAGCCTCTGGACGGCCTGCGCCAGCACGTGGGAGGCGGTGTGCCTTATGACCTTGAGTTCGTCCTCGCATTCCTTAACTGTTCCGTCGCTGTATAGTGCCTTCATGCGTATCACTCAGCACCCGCCCGAATACGAAGTCGGGCTGGGATTGTTGGCTGTCCGCCCGTATGCCTTCCTTTTTATAATAACAGCGCTCGGCGGACGGAGAAATCAGCGTTTAGATGAACCTCATCATCCGGTTGAGTCCGCTCGCGTCTTTGCTTATAAGCCTGAATCCGCGCTCCGAGTAGTAGTTCACCAGTTCGTCTGTGCAATCCAAGCGGATCATCCTGCATCCTACGATGCTTTTGGCATCTGTCAGTTTCCCGATGGCGTATTCCATCAGAATATCTCCGAATCCGCGTGGTGATCCAGATGAGCGTGCGAGCTGTCCCAGCAGGTACGATTGGGCCACACCAGTGGATTCTTCGATGTTGCATTGTCTCAGAGTGTTTCCGCTTAGAAGATTCTCTTGAGGTATGCGAATGCATTTCATGCCTATTGCTACAAATCCCAGAATGGTTCTGTGCGGAGTCAACGCAATGTAGGTTCTTGACAGGTCGCGTTTCTCCATGGATATAGAATGTTTCCTGAGATAATCCGAGGCAGGAGCATCGATCAGGGGCACGAATCTATCTAGCAACGTCTGGGACGTGTTCATGCCGTATGTGTCCAAGAACGATGAAAGCGGGACTATGTTGTATGCGTCTAAGGCTGATGAGGTTATTTTTCCATGTATCCGCAGTCTAGGGCGACGAGGCGCATGAATTCCGCATCGGCTTCCTTTATTCTGGGGTCTTTCTTCTTTTTGTACGGCTTGTAGTCTCTGAACAAGGATTCGAAAGCAGCCGCCGCCTCTGGCGTGTCAATGACGAGGTCCTTGTAGTCCGTTGAAGTCGGCATCGTGTCATCTCTTGTCAGTTTACATTGGTCGGGTTCTTTACCTTTTTCCCATTGGATTAAGGTTGGTAAATACGATAAGGGCAAGCCGTCGGTCTTGGACAATTATATAACGGCCTCCGCAATCGGGAGCGCATGATTCAGTGTCCGCGCGGTACGAGGGACTTCCTTCCGGACGAGATGGAGAAACGCAGGTTCTACGAGAACAGGCTCAGGCATGTCGCCCTCACGTTCGGGTTCAGGGAGGTCGAGACCCCCATTTTCGAGGATGCGGAGCTGTTCATACTCAGGTCCGGGCCGAACGTCCTGAAGGAGCTGTACGCGTTCAAGGACAAGGGGGACAGGGACATCGCCCTCCGTCCGGAGATGACCGCGCCGGCCGTCAGGATGTTCGTCAACGGCATGAGCAACGACCCCAAGCCGATCAAGATATTCTACTTCGGCCAGTGCTTCAGGTACGAGAGGCCCCAGAGCGGCAGGTACAGGGAGTTC
>JAEEGI010011795.1_pt1 | contig 18805 bp, 20 predicted proteins | sample 8958751 | NCBI WGS metagenome assembly JAEEGI01 (sample SAMN16246545, study PRJNA631951) | gut metagenome | biome: gut microbiome; feature: rumen; material: KS-attached | host: Bos | place: Iran: Karaj | collected 2018-10 | reverse complement strand
CTTCGCAGAATGGGTGCAAAAAAGGCGCCTTATTACCGCATTGTTGTGGCGGATTCCCGCGCTCCCCGTGACGGCCGCTTTATCGAAGAAGTCGGCACTTATAATCCTGATGCCGAGGGCGAAAAGCTGAAGGTCAACATGGATCGTGTGCAGTACTGGATCGCAAACGGTGCCCAGCCGACCGATACCGTACGCGGCCTGATGAAAAAGGTCGAAGCATAATTAAGGAGTCTCATCTCCATGAAAGAACTATTGACCTACATTGTACAGAGCCTTGTTGATCATCCGGATGAGGTTTCGGTGACTGAGCGCAAGGCCGATGGCGAAACGATCTTTGAAGTTCGGGTTGCGGACGGCGATATGGGCAAGGTCATTGGCCGGCAGGGCCGGATCGTCAAACAGATCCGAGTGCTGATGCGGGCCGTTGCCCAGCGAAAGGGCAAAAAAGTTTCAGTCGAAGTTCTGGACTGATGACGGAGTGTGAAGTGTGGAGAGTGGAGTGTGAAGGTGCATTTCACGCTTCACATTTCGCATTTTTTCCCAGAGCGCAGAAGGAATGAAAAAGCGTGTGGGGACAATGGGACAAAACCCTGACAGGGAGGCTGCTCTTGAAAGAACCCTTTATTCCGGCGGGAAGAATCGTAAACACCCATGGCGTACGCGGAGAAGTCCGTATTGAAGTCTGGCTGGACAGCCCGGCCTATCTGAAGACATTTCCGCGAATCTTCGTGGATGGCGAAGAGAAGAAAATTCTTTCCGCTTTTGTTCATAAACAGTTTCTGGTGGCCCAGCTCGAGGGCATATCGGACGTGAATGCGGCGATGCCGCTGAAAGGGAAAACGGTGATGGTCGCCCGTGTGGATGCGGGGCTTCCGGAAGGAGGCTACTTTTTACAGGATCTGATCGGCGCAAAAGTGCAGTCGGAAGACGGCAAGAACATCGGGATCCTGACGGAAATCCTGGAAAAACCGGCATCGGAAATCTACGTAGTGACCGATACCGAAGGGTACGAGCATCTGATCCCGGCGGTTCCGGCCTTTGTGCTGTCGTCGGACGCCGATGCGGGCGTTGTTACCGTACGAGTGATTGAGGGGATGTAAGCATGAAAATAGACATCCTGACGCTGTTCCCGGAGCATGTGAACGCCATGCTGCATGAGAGCATTCTGGGGCGTGCCTGTAAAAAAGGCATCCTGGATATCAACTGTGTTCAGATCCGTGATTATACCGAGAACCGCCAGAATCAGGTGGATGACTACCCTTACGGCGGCGGTTTCGGCTGCGTGATGATGGCGCAGCCCCTGAAAGCCTGTCTGGATGCAGCAGTACAGGCAGCAGGAAAACGCCGCAGGAGGGTGATCTATCTTTCCCCTCAGGGGAAACCCTTCAACCAGGAAACCGCACGGCGCCTTCAGCGGGAGTATGATCATCTGGTTTTGGTCTGCGGACACTACGAGGGCGTGGATGAACGCTTCCTGGAAGCCTGTGTGGATGAAGAGATTTCACTCGGCGATTTTGTGCTTACGGGCGGCGAACTGGCCGCCATGGCAGTGACCGATGCGGTGTGCCGCCTGGTGCCGGGCGTCCTTTCGGATCCGCAGTGCTATATCGGAGAAAGCCACTGGGACGGATTGCTGGAGTACCCGCAGTACACCAGACCCGAAGTCTGGGAAGGCCGCGCGGTACCGGAAGTGCTGTTGAACGGAGACCATCAGAAGGTGGAGCACTGGCGCCGGTTTCAGCAGCTTGAGCGTACCAGGGAAAGACGGCCGGATCTGTACCGGGCGTTCCAACCGAAAACGAAGGAAGACTCTGCACTGATCATGGAACTGGAGCGCCGTTCCGGCCGCGTCCGGCTGACGGAGCCTCTGAGCTACCGCCCCGCGACCGAAGCCGACCTCCCACGGATTCTGGAAATCCGCGAGACGGCGCGGGAGAGCCTTGCCCGTTACGGCGTGGATCAGTGGCAGGGGCCGTATCCGGCGGAAGAGGACTTCAGAAAAGACCTGAAACGCGGAGAGAGCTTCGTGGTGCTGCACGGCAGTGAAACGGCAGCATTCTTTACGCTCAGTACGCGTCCGGAACCGGAATACGACGCGATTCGGGACGGCAAATGGAGCGACATTCCGGAAGCATGCATCCTGCACCGGGCGGCGGCCGCCAGGGAATACCGGGGCAGCGGGATTGCCGGGGCAATCATACGCTTTGCAGGCCAGCAGACCCTTTTATGGGGACGCCGCTGCATCCGTGCCGATACTCACCGGAAAAACAAACCGACGCAGAACATGCTCCGGGAAAACGGATTCCGGTACCGGGGGAATATCACCATCAGCTCCGAACCCGGGCATGACCCCGAAAGGCTGTGCTTTGAGAAAATACTGAAGAAGCCCGGGCAGGAAACAGGCAGCATTCCGGGAATCGTACCCAAGAGAAAAGAAGAACCGGAAAAGGAGAGGGAATCATGAAACGAACCAGACGCTTTGCACTGATTATGGCCATTTTCTGGACAATTGTCGCCGTGGCGGCAATTGTGCTGGTCACCCGTATGAGCCTGAGCACCCCAGAAACAATTGTCATGGCCTTTCTGGCCTTCGTAGCGGTTGCCGGAAACTGGCTGCGCTACTATAAAACGAAATGAATTTCACGGACCCGGGCGAACTCCGCGCTCTGCTCAACCGCCACGGATTCCGGTTTTCCAAGTCCATGGGGCAAAACTTCCTGATTGATGCTTCCGTTCCCGCACGGATCGCCGAGAGCGTTCATGCGGACGCAGACTGCGGTGTGCTCGAGATCGGCCCCGGAATCGGCTGCCTGACGGCAGAACTGGCGAAGCGGGCAGGAAAGGTCCTCTCCGTGGAACTGGACCACAGTCTGGAGCCGCTTCTGGCGGAAACTCTGTTTGGCGCCGCCAACATTGAACTCCTGTTTTCCGATATCATGAAGCAGGACATCCGGCGCCTGACAGAGGAACACTTGCCTCAGCAGACGAAACTGGTATGCGCGAATCTTCCGTATAACATTACGACCCCCGTATTGACGGCGCTGGTTCAGGCGGACTGCTTTGAGCGGATCTGTGTCATGATTCAGAAGGAAGTTGCCGAGCGCATCTGCGCGGATCCGGGAGGCAAAGACTACGGCGCATTCAGCCTGCTGATGCAGTGGTACTGCGAGACGGAACTTCTCTTCACCGTACCCCCGCACTGCTTTCTGCCGCAGCCGAAGGTTACATCGGCGGTAATCCGTCTGACGCGCCGCACAGATCCGCCCGCAAATGTGAGTGATCCGGCTCTGATGTTCCGGATCATTCGTGCAGCGTTCAACCAGCGGAGAAAGACCCTGGTGAACGCGCTGACATCGGCAATGCCTGACTTAAAAAAAGAAGACTGTGAAAGAATTCTCAAACTCTGTAATCTTGACACAAATATCCGCGGTGAAAAGCTTAAACTTGGTGATTTTGCAAGAATCAGCAACGAAATCGACTTGTTGAAGTCAAACAATTTGTGAGTAAAATGCATTGAATCTCAGCGCGGATCTGTGGTAAATTAAGCGATGGTCTCAGAGAAGAAAAATGATAATTATTTTATTCGGAAAGGAATCTTGAAATGAGCAAAAAGTATGTCTATCTGTTCTCAGAAGGCAATGCAACCATGCGTGAGCTCCTCGGCGGAAAAGGTGCCAACCTTGCCGAAATGAGCAACATCGGCCTTCCTGTTCCCCAGGGCTTTACCATTACCACCGAAGCATGCACCCAGTATTATGCTGACGGCCGCAAGATCAATGATGAGATTATGGCCGAGATCATGAAAAACGTGGAAGAGATGGAGAAGATCAACGGAAAGAAGTTCGGTGATCTGGAGAATCCGCTGCTGGTTTCCGTGCGCTCCGGCGCTCGTGCTTCCATGCCTGGCATGATGGATACCATCCTGAATCTCGGGCTGAATGACGAAGTGGTTGCCGCCATGATCAAGGGCAATCCCGATCCGAAGTTTGAGCGTTTTGTCTATGACTCCTACCGCCGTTTCATCCAGATGTTTTCCGACGTCGTCATGGAAGTCGGCAAGAAGTACTTTGAACAGCTGATCGATGCCATGAAGGCAGAGAAAGGCGTTACCTATGATGTCGAACTGACGGCCGCAGATCTGAAGGCACTTGCCGAGCAGTTCAAGGCAGAATACAAGAAGCAGATCGGCAGCGACTTCCCGTCTGACCCGAAGGTGCAGCTGTATGAAGCCATCCGTGCGGTGTTCCGTTCCTGGGACAACCCGCGCGCCAATGTCTACCGCCGCGACAATGACATCCCTTACTCCTGGGGTACCGCTGTCAACGTGATGCCGATGGTCTTCGGCAACCTGAACGAGAACTCCGGTACCGGTGTTGCGTTTACCCGTAACCCTGCTACCGGCGAGAAGAAGCTGTTCGGCGAATTCCTGACCAACGCGCAGGGTGAAGATGTCGTTGCCGGCGTCCGTACCCCGATGCCCATCTCTGAAATGGCCAACAAGTTTCCCGAAGCTTTCGAGCAGTTCGTAAAGGTCTGCGATCTTCTCGAAGAACACTACCGCGACATGCAGGATATGGAGTTCACCGTGGAAAACGGCAAGCTCTACATGCTGCAGTGCCGCAGCGGCAAGCGTACCGCACAGGCAGCGCTGAAGATTGCCTGCGACCTCGTAGATGAAGGCATGATCGATGAGAAACGTGCCGTTGCCATGATCGAGCCGCGTACCCTCGACACCCTGCTTCACCCGCAGTTCGACGCCGACAAGCTGAAGGCCGCAACCCCGATCGGCAAAGGCCTCGGCGCATCTCCCGGCGCCGCCTGCGGCAAGGTCGTCTTCACTGCTGAGGACGCCAAAGCCTGGAATGAGCGCAAGGAAAAAGTCGTTCTGGTCCGTCTGGAGACCAGCCCTGAGGATATTGAAGGCATGAAGGCAGCCCAGGGTATTCTGACTGTGCGCGGCGGCATGACCAGCCATGCAGCGGTTGTTGCCCGTGGTATGGGCCGCTGCTGCGTGTCCGGCTGCGGCGCCATCCAGATGGATGAGGAGAACAAGCAGTTCGCCCTGGCTGGCAAGACCTATCACGAGGGTGACTGGATCTCCATCGACGGTTCTACCGGCAATATTTATGACGGCATCATTCCGACGGTGGACGCCAGCATCGCCGGCGAATTCGGCCGCATTATGGAATGGGCCGACCGTTATCGCCGCCTTCAGGTTCGTACCAATGCCGACACCCCGTTTGACGCAGCCAAGGCGCGTGAACTGGGCGCACAGGGCATCGGCCTGACCCGTACCGAGCACATGTTCTTTAATGCCGACCGCATCGGACCCTTCCGCGAGATGATCTGCGCAGATACAAAGGAAGAGCGCAAGGCCGCCCTGAAAAAGCTTGAGCCGATGCAGCAACAGGACTTTGAAGGCCTTTATGAGGCCATGGAAGGCTATCCGGTCACCATTCGCTTCCTGGACCCCCCGCTGCATGAGTTCGTTCCCACCGAGGAAGAAGACATCGCCGCCCTGGCCGAGGTGGAAGGCAAGACGGTCGAACAGATCAAGCAGGTCATCAGTGGCCTGCATGAGTTCAACCCCATGATGGGGCACCGCGGCTGCCGCCTGGCGGTTACCTATCCTGAAATTGCCCAGATGCAGACCGCTGCCGTAATTAAGGCGGCACTGGCCGTTTCTGCCCGTCATCCCGACTGGAATCTCGTTCCTGAGATCATGATTCCTCTGGTTGGCGAAGCGAAGGAACTCAAGTATGTCAAGGATGTCGTCGTGCGTGTAGCGGACGACCTGATTGCCAAGTCCGGACAGGAGCTGAAGTATCTGGTTGGTACGATGATCGAAGTTCCCAGAGCTGCGCTGACTGCGGACGAGGTTGCCAAAGAAGCCGAGTTCTTCTCCTTCGGCACCAACGATCTGACCCAGATGACCTTCGGCTTCAGCCGTGACGATGCTGCCAAGTTTCTTGGTGCTTACTACAACAATAAGATCTATGAAAGCGATCCCTTCGCCCGTGTCGACCAGATCGGTGTCGGCAAGCTGGTGAAGATGGCTGCTGAACTTGGCCGCAAGACTCGTCCGGAACTGCACCTTGGTGTCTGCGGTGAGCACGGCGGCGATCCGAGCTCTGTGGAATTCTTCCACAGAGTCGGTCTGGACTATGTCTCCTGCAGCCCGTTCCGTGTACCCATCGCCCGCCTTGCCGCAGCCCAGGCTGCCATCAAGGAAGAGGAAGAAGACGCTGCTGAGCTGAAGAGCGCACAGGAAACCGTCAGGGAAGAACTGAGCGCCGCAGTCGAGACGGCCAAAGCCGCTTTGAAGGAAGCTGCTGAAAAGGCTGAACTGAACGAAAAAATGGAGGCCGCAAGAGCTGCGCTGAAAGAAGCAGCTGACAAGGCTGAACTGAATGAGAAGGTTGAGGCCGCCAAGGTTGCCCTGAAGGACGTTTCCGAAAAGTTCCAGTCCATCGCAGCCGGGAAGACAGACAGCCTCAAGGAGTTTGCCGCGGTTGCATTCAAGAGCCTGAAGGCCGGCTGGGACGAGGCGAAAAAAACCTTTGACCAGGAGAAAAAGTAATTCTTCTGTCACAGCGAAATTGAACGAAAAAGCAAAAAAGCACGTCGGAAGACGTGCTTTTTTGCTTGAGAATAATCTGATAGAGATCAGGAAGCCTTTCTGTCCAGTGCGGAATTTCGGAAATAGAGCACAATGTCTGCCATGACCATGGCAATATCCGCAAGATAAAACCAGACGGAATACGCCCATACGCCGGTTCTCCGATAACTGACGATTTTCCCGCACAGGCCGATCAGATATCCGAATACTACGATAAACTCAAAAACAACGCTTTTCCCTTTTGCTGTCCTGGAACGCCAGGACTTGATGATGTTGAACGGCCAGGAAAAGCCAAAGGCTACCAGCATTCCGATTTCGCAAAGCTGAACAATGTCCATTTTGTGCCTCCATCTAAATCATCCGGTATCATGTCCGCCTATTCTAACCGATTCGCTATCATTTGGCAAGCATCAACTGAAATGAATTCATCCGGAAGCCGGAAAGGTAATAGGAAAAGCGGAAACTGCGGGTGCCTGCTGTAGATTATCAGGCTGATCTATGCTAAAATACACAGTATGGATAAAAAATTCGCAATGTGAAGGAGGAGACCTCCATGCCGATCGTTGGAGCGATTATGGTCCCGCATCCGCCGATTATCCTGCCGGAGGTTGGCAGAGGGGAAGAAAAGAAGATTGCCGCGACAGACAAAGCATACAGGGAAGCCGTTGCACTGGTCGGAGAGCTTGCTCCGGAGACCATTGTTCTCGTTTCTCCGCATGCGGTGGGATATGCGGATTATTTCCATATTTCCCCGGGAGAAAGTGCAGAAGGCGATATGGGGCAGTTCCGGGCACGGGACGTGAAGATCCGGGCAGATTACGACAGCGCATTTGTGGAGGCGCTGGCGGCTGCGGCGGCCAATGCAGGCTTTCCCGCCGGCAACTTTGGGGAAAGAAATCCCAAACTGGATCACGGAACGATGGTCCCGTTGTATTATGTAAACCGTTTTTACCGAAACTATCTCCTCGTGAGAATCGGCCTGTCAGGTTTGCCGCTGACGGAGCACTACCGTCTCGGGCAGATGATTCAGCAGACGGCAGATTCCCTGAACAGGAGAGTTGTGATCATCGGCAGCGGAGACCTCTCCCACACGCTTCGGGAGGACGGCCCGTACGGGCTGTCGAAAGAAGGCCCGGAGTATGATGAGCGTATCATGGATGTGATGGGACGGGCGGCTTTCGATGAGCTGTTTGATTTTGACGAACATTTCTGTGACAAAGCTGCGGAATGCGGTCACCGGAGTTTCTGCATCATGGCGGGTGCGCTGGACGGCCTGAAGCTGGAAACCCGTAAACTGAGCCACGAAGGGACTTTCGGCGTCGGATACGGGATCTGCACCTACCGGGTTACAGGAACATGCAGCACACGCTTCAGCCTGGAAACCTGGAGGGAACGCCAGAAGGAAAAACTGGCAGAAAAGCGCCGAAAGGAAGACGCTTATGTCAGACTTGCACGTGCATCGGTCGACTCCTGGGTCATGGAAAGAAAAAGAGTCCCTCTCCCGCCTGATCTTCCCGATGAGATGCTGAAGGATCGTGCGGGTGTCTTTGTCTCACTTCACAAGGACGGGAGACTCCGTGGCTGCATCGGTACCATTCAGGCGACCAGGGAAAACATAGCGGAAGAGATTGTGGAAAACGGAATTTCAGCTGCAACGAAAGATCCGCGCTTCAGCCCGGTCCGGCCGGATGAGTTGGATGCGCTTGAAATCAGCGTGGACATCCTCGGTGAACCGGAAAAGATCACATCAAAAGGGGAACTGGATGTGAAGCGTTACGGGGTCATCGTAAGCAAGGGATTCCGGAGGGGACTTCTGCTGCCAAATCTGGACGGAATTGACTCCGTTGACGAGCAGGTCGCCATTGCGCTGCAGAAAGCCGGACTGTCGAAACGGGAGAAGGTGTTCGAGATGGAACGTTTTGAGGTTGTCCGTCATGTCTGAACGCGGAATGGATCAGTTGATATGCGATGTGTGCCCTCATCACTGCCGGATTTCGGAGGGAAGGGCCGGAAAATGCCGTGCCCGCGGAGTGAGGGACGGCAAGGTGGTTTCTTTGAATTACGGGATCGCCACATCGCTTGCGCTGGATCCGATTGAGAAGAAACCCCTTGCCAGATTTCACCCGGGCAGCAGGATCCTGTCGTATGGAAGCTACGGCTGCAATTTGAACTGTCCGTTTTGCCAGAACTGGGAGATCTCCATGTCTGACGGCAGGGAATATCAGTCAGGCGGGAAGATCCGGGAGCGCAATCATGTTTCACCGGAAGAGTTGGCAGAGGCAGCGGAACAGCTCAGGGAAAAGGGTAATATCGGAGTTGCCTTTACGTACAACGAACCGATGATTTCCTATGAGTACGTGTTGGATACGGCAAAGCTTCTTCGGGGAAAGAATTTGAACGTGGTGCTGGTTACCAACGGGTGTGTCTGTGAAAAAACGGCAGATGCGGTTCTCCCGTATGTGAATGCGCTGAACATCGACCTGAAAAGTTTTCGGGAAGACGTATACAGGAACACGCTCGGAGGAGACCTGGAAGCGGTTAAGCGCTTTATCAGGAAAGCCTGCGAGCTTTGCCACGTTGAACTGACCAGTTTGATTGTTCCAGGCATGAATGACTCGGAGGAAGAAATCCGTGAAATGACGCAGTGGATCGCTGCTCTTCCGCACGGAGAAGAAATTCCCCTGCACATCACCAGGTTCTTCCCGCGCTATAGAGTACAGGAGAAAAAACCGACGGAGCGCGCGGTGGTGATGCATCTGCTCCGCGTTGCCCGTGAGCGGCTGAAATATGTATTCCCCGGAAATCTGTAAAAAAGACCTGGAAGTTCCGGGATTCTGAACAGTTGATTATTCTCAGAATATAACAAATATAAAAAGGGACTCGACGAAGCTTCAAGTCCTATGTTATAATAAAAACAGAGAGCGGGAACACCCGGGAAATACCGGGAAAACACCTGCAAAACGGGTTATCGGATCATCAGAAAGGAGCTTGTGCAAATGGCCGTTTCAACATCACATCTGCAGCATGAACACAGCAGTATCCCTCTCCGCATTGCCAAAGGGCATTTCGCTACGAACAACTGCCATGTGAACTATTACGTTGACATGACCTATACCAAACACCGTCTTGCCGAGGCGCATGCGGCGGCAAAAGAACTGGTGCAGAAGTACGACAAGTCAAAGCCGGTCGATACGGTCCTCTGCCTGGAAGGGACTGAAGTGCTTGGTACCTGCATTGCAGAGGAACTGACCCAGGCAGGCATCACCATTACCAACGAGCACAAAACCATCTATGTTGTCACGCCGGAGATTGCCAGCGGTAATCAGACGATTTTCCGCGGAAATACCGCGCATCTGATTCGCAACAGGCATGTCCTGATTTTGGCAGCAACAGTTGCAACCGGAGCGATGCTCCTGGATGCGATTCATGCGGTAAAGTATTACGGCGGGATTCCGGAGGGGATCTGCGCGGTTTTCTCCGCGGGGACGCGGTGCGGCGGCCTGCCGATCACTTCGATCTTTACGGCGGATGTGTTAGGAGACTTTATGTATGTCCGGGCGGATGAATGCCCGCTCTGTAAAGCCGGGGTAAAGCTGGATGCGCTGGTGAACAGCTTCGGGATTTCCAGCCTGTAAAGCTGTGCTTTCATTCTGAGATACAGGTGCATGAATCTCCTCCGGTTTGAAGATGCGTCCGCTTCCATTCTCCCCGGGCGTTATCGGCATTTTAAAGGGAAAGAGTATGAGGTGCTGTATGTTGCCCGTCACAGCGAAACGGAAGAGCCGATGATTGTTTACCGTGCCCTGTACGGTGACTGCGGCATATGGGTTCGCCCGGCATACATGTGGAATGAGACCGTAGAGAGGGACGGAAAAGTGTTCCGGCGTTTTGAAAAAGTACCGGATCTTCCGGGACCGTATCGGAAGGGGAGAGAATCATGATAAAAACCGATCATATTGCTGTGCTGACGCACAGCAGCATCAAAGTTCAGTGTGAAGCGGGAACAGTTTACTTTGACCCTTTCCATATTCCGGAAGAATCGCATGATGCGGATGCGATTCTGATTACACACGAGCATTATGATCATTTTTCCCCGGAGGATATTAAAAAGATCGCAAAATCCGATACGCTCGTAGTTGTACCGGAAGGCATGAAAACGAAGGCCGAAAAGGAACTGCCCTCCGGCTGCCGGATCCAAACCGTGAAACCCGGTGAAAAGTATCAGATTGGGGAACTGGAATTTGAGACGATTCCTGCGTATAACAGGCTGAAGCCCTTTCACCCGAAAAGCAGCGGCTGGGTTGGGTATCTGCTCAGAGTCGGAGAAGAAACCGTTTATGTAGCGGGAGATACCGATGCCACGGCGGAAGCAGCGCAGGTGCGCTGCGACATTGCGCTGGTTCCGGTCGGCGGCACTTACACGATGAATGCCAAACAGGCGGCGGAACTGATCAACAGGATTCGGCCTGCGGTTGCAATTCCAACGCATTACGGCAGCGTGGTTGGTTCAAAGGACGATGCAGTGGTTTTTGCCGAAAAAGTAGATCCGACGATTTCTGTTGAAATCAAAATGCCCTGAGCTGCGGGAACACTCCATCCGATGGGACGAAGAGAGCTGGTGAGCAGAATATGTTGAAATCGGCGTTTCAATCGGCAGCTGCCAGGCTGGGATCGGCAGCCAGACAGCTTGGATCAACGGTCGGAACGGTGCTCTCCGCAGCACATTCCAAAAAGGACATGATTGACCTGAGGCGCCAGCGTTGGGAAGCAATTCAAAAAGGAGATCAGAAGATGTTTACGCCGAGCTGCATGCTGGACGGCATGGAGATTGAGAATGTGAAGGAAGATTTCCGGGATGCTCAGCGGATTGAGCAGTACCGCGTCAGTAAAACAGCGCTGTATATTCCGGATGGGATGCGATGGAAGTACATTCCTCTGAAAGCAATTTCACAGATGGAGGAATCATTCCGCGTAATCAGCGCCGGACACTGCGTGCCGGTGCGCGAAAAGCGCCCGGAATTAGACCTCATTACAGAAGCAGGGACTGTGCATATCAGCCTTGAAAAACAGGCGAGCATGCAGAAGCTTCTGGAGATCCTCCGGAAATCACGGGAATCCTGATAAGCAAAAAGGGATAGTTCCTACAAAAGAGTCAGAACCGCGGGAGCGGCTGCCTGTTTGCAGCACTCCCGCGGTTTGCCGTTTTCCGCTTTGATGCGGATGTTTTATTCGTTGGTGTAGTTGTCGAAATACCCCTGAATGTAGACAATGGGTGTACCCTTGTCGCCGGAACCGGAGGTCAGGTCGCAGAGGGAACCAATCAGGTCTGTCAGGCGCCTGGGGGTTGTCCCTTCAGAGATCATATTGCCGACGAGGCTGTCGCCGGTTTTGGCACGGATTTTATCCTCAATAGCTTTGCGCAGTTCCTCTCCGGAGAGAGCGCCGAATTCATTGTCGGCAAGATATTTGAGTTTCAGTTCGTTCGGAGTGCCGACCAGACCGGCAGTGTAGCCGGGGGAGACGACAGGGTCAGCCAGTTCCCAGATTTTTCCGACCGGATCCTTAAATGCGCCGTCGCCGTAAACCATGGCTTCAATCCGCTTTCCGGATGCTTCGGAGAGCAGAGCGCTGATTTTTTCGGCAACTGCGGTGCAGTCCCGGGGGAAGAGTTTAACCGTGTCTTCCGTTGCCTTGTTGGAACCGAGCAGACCGTATTCCACGTTGCAGCCGCTGCCGTCCACGGAGGTGGTCAGCAGATCATCCAGACCGAGAACAGTTTTTGCGCCGGCAGCTTTCAGCAGGCGCTTGGAGCGTGCGCGGGTGTGAATATCACAGGTGATGACCGTGTCGGTATAGTCCAGCAGGGCAGTGACATGGTTTCCGAACAGAACTTCGGCTTCACAGCCTTCAGCCTGAATCAGATCAGAGTAAAAATCGATGTAGTCAACTCCCGTGAAAGGGTGGACAATATGCCCGAAGCAGCCCCGGAAGCGCTCCAGAGTCAGTGTTTCGGCGTAAGGGTTGACTCCCTTCTCATCCAGAAGGTCCCAGTCCACCAGATGGTTGCCGACTTCGTCGGAAGGATAGGAGAGCAGCAGCACAATCTTCTTGCAGCCGGCGGCCATGCCGCGCAGAAGGAGGGAGAAACGGTTCCTGCTTAAAATCGGGAAAGCGACGCCGACGGTTCCGCCGCCGGTTTTTGCACGCACATCTTTTGCAATCTGCGCAACGGATGCATAGTTGCCCTGGGCACGTGCGACGACGGACTCGGTTACCGCGACCACGTCACGGTCACAGGGAGAAATCCCGGCTTCCTGCCATGCAGCCATGACGGAATCGGCGACGATTTTCGCAATATCGTCACCCTGACGGATGATCGGGGCGCGCACACCGCGCACGACAGTTCCGATGGTTCTCATATTACAGACTCCTTTGCCTGAAAGGCGAAAATTTCCGCAGCACATTATACATGTTCTGCGGAAATCTGTAAAGAGTTTTTCGGGATGATGTATGAGAACAGGTCCAGCCGTTTTACGCCCATTTTCTGCAGCAGGTCTGCATTTTCCACCTGATCTTTCGGCGTGTTGTACTCCGGGATGACGGGGACGCGTACCAGAACCTGGTCAGGGTTTACCGATGAGAGAAGTTGCCTGAGATTGTTTTCCATCAGCGCAGCGTCGCCGCCGGTGTAACTGGTATAACGCAAGGGGTTCAGGTCCTTGCAGTCAACGATGTATTCGTCCACTGCGCCCAGTGCGGCGCTGAGTGCTTCCGGAGAAACGGCCAGGCTGGTTTCAACGGCGATTCGCCAATCGCGAGGACAGAGTTCGCGGAAGCGGCGGATAAACTCCGCGTGAAGCAGTGCTTCCCCGCCGCCAAAGGTGATTCCGCCGCCGGTTGCCCGATAATACAGATCATCGATTTTGACGCGATTCAGCAGTTCCTCAGCAGAGATAAACTCTGCCGGAGCTTCACGCAGAAGCCTGGCGTTGATACACCACCGGCAGCGCAGCGGACAGCCGGCACCGGCAACCAGCGTGGTCACGCCGACTCCGTCGGTCCCGAGGCGGTGGCGTGAGAGATGCAGCAGCGGATAAAGTGGCTCAGCCATTGACGGCTTCGTCCGGGAAATACGCTATGTCACCCGTCAGTTCAACTTCAATCGGCACCGGCTCCGGATCTTCAGGCGGGAGCACATCCGTACCGCAAAAGTTTTCCAATTCCTCCGGAAGGGCGTCCGATCCGAAAAAGTCAGTGCCGTCAGACTCCGGCCACGCGACTTCACCCTCCAGAATCTCAATCTCCGGACCGGGCTGTTTGCCCGGTTCTTCGATAGGAACAGCTCCCCCAAGGTCATTCACAAGTTCAGGACCATTCGCTGAGGAACCGCATCCGGCAGTGCTCAGCGCCATCCCGGCACAGAGGGCGGTAACCGCAACCCGCTTGCCCATGGAAGCACGAAGCGAGAGCTGCTGCTCCAGATAACGCAGTTCACTCTCGCAGCGGGGGCAGGTACCGCTGCATTCCCCCTGGTACCGGCATTCGTGGGTGACATAGGGAATCTCGTTTTCATCTGCAATACGCTGCCGGATCTCCTTCAGAATTTTGCATTTTTGCTTTCCAAGCATCGCGGGCACCTCCCGGAGTTTTTATCCTTTTATGCAGATTCTACCAGTTCTGTGCGAAAAAGGATAAACAGATTGTGAAATGAAAACCGGTGATGGACACAGTCTCAGGTGGGAGAAATGTTTTGGCCCGGAGCAGGCTGGGGATTGCATGCAGACAGACTGATGTGGTAAAATAAACTAAAATCCAGTTCATCGGGGGATACGCCATGTTCAGACAGATGAATCGAAAAAAGCAGCAGCTGACAGATGAGGAGTGCATCGGGATCCTGAAGTCGGAACTGCGCGGGGTACTTTCTCTCAACGGTGATGACGGATACCCCTATGGGCTGCCTGCAAACCACTACTATTGTGAAGAAGACGGAAGAATATATTTTCACAGCGGTAAAAAGGGATATAAAGTCGACGCGATCTGCCGGGATAACAGAGCATCGTTCTGTGTGTATGACGGCGGCTTCCGGAGAGAAGGAGAGTGGGCCCTGAATATCAGGAGCGTGATCGTATTCGGGAAAATTGAATTTGTGGATGACCAGAAAGTAATCAAACGGATCTCCGCCCTGCTCTCCCGCAAGTTTACCGACGATCACGAATATATTGAAAAAGAGATTGAGACCTACGGTGCGGCGACTCTGATGTTCGCATTGATCCCGGAATATATGACGGGAAAGATCGTAAACGAGGCGTAAAACTGCTGATGATTGTGAGAAAAGGCGAAAGCGAAATGCCGAAACATGCGGGATCGGCCGAAACAGGAGAGAAGAGATGGATAACAGCGTGACACTGAAAATGATTCAGGAAGCAAGAGAAGCTTTGAAGGGCATTGCCGAAGTGACGCCCATTGTGACCTCGACACGTCTTGGGAAGAACCTGTTTATCAAGTCAGAAAACCTTCAGAAGACGGGCTCCTTCAAGATTCGCGGCGCTTACAACAAAATCCGTATGCTGTCACCCGAAGAGGCAAAGCGCGGCGTCATTGCCTGTTCTGCAGGAAACCATGCGCAGGGAGTGGCGCTGTCCGCCACTCGTCTCGGGATTCGTTCCGTGATCTGTATGCCGGAAGGTGCGCCCATCCTGAAGGTGGAAGCCACACGCGGTTACGGTGCTGAGGTTGTCCTGGTACCCGGAATCTATGACGATGCGGCGCGTGAGGCAAAGCGTCTGGCGGATGAAGAAGGATTTACCTTTGCACATCCGTTTAACGACCCGTATGTCATCGCCGGGCAAGGCACCATAGGGCTGGAAATTCTGGAGCAGGTACCTGATGTGGAACAGATTGTTGTTCCCATCGGCGGCGGCGGTTTGATCAGCGGCGTAGCTGCCGCGGTGAAATCCATGCGCCCGAATGTAAAGGTAATCGGTGTACAGGCGGCCACGGTGCCGTCGATGTTTGTTTCCATGCGGAGCGGTGAAATCATAACCGTTCGGGACGGAGCCACCATAGCTGACGGCATTCATGTTCTGACCCCAGGCGACCTGACATTCCGCATGGTGAAAGATTATGTGGACGACATTGTCACCGTCAGTGAGGATGAGATTGCGGCGGCCATTGTTGCCCTGCTGGAAGGCCCGAAGACAGTGGCAGAAGGCGCCGGAGCGACCTCGGTTGCGGCATACCTCTTCAATCGTGTGGATACTTCCCTGAACACGGTAGCGCTGGTTTCGGGCGGCAATGTGGACATCACCACGCTTTCCCGTATTATTACCAAAGGCATGCAGAAGACAGGGCGCATCGTCCGCCTGACTACAAAACTGATCGATAAGGCGGGCAACCTCGCCCAGCTCGTGGCCTGTGTGGCTGAGTGCGGTGCGAACATCCTGGACATCGAACATGAACGAGAAGACGCCAAGACCGAAGTGAATTCCTGTGTGGTTACCATGACTCTGGAAACCCGGGACGAGGCCCATATTCGGAAAATACGCGAGAGTCTGGTCAGCCATGGTTACAGGCTGATTGAATAAGCAGGCAGAAAGTAAACCTCAGAACAAGTAACAGGAAAAGGAGAAATGATCATGAAAAAAATCGCAACAGACAAAGCACCGGCAGCGATCGGACCCTATTCTCAGGGCTTTATTGTGAACGGCCTTGTATTTACTTCGGGGCAGATCGCACTGAACCCCGCAACAGGGGAGGTCGTCGGCGACACCATCGAGGAACAGGCGGAACAGTGCTGCAAGAATATTAGTGCGCTCCTGGAAGCGGCCGGAGTCGGCTTTGAGAATGTCATCAAGACGACCTGCTTCCTTGCCGATATGAAGGACTTCGCAGCATTCAACGCCGTGTACGCAAAATACTTTGTCAGCAAGCCCGCCCGCAGTTGTGTCGCAGTGCGTGAGCTGCCGAAGCAGCTCCTCTGTGAGATTGAAGCCATTGCAGCAGAGAGCTGAATAATAGCGGACACACAGCAAAGAATTTGTGAAAATGAAACCCGGAGACAGACAGCTGTCCGTCTCCGGGTTTCTTGCTCTGCAAACTGCGGAAGCGCGCTTTTCATACGGAACCGGCTTGAGGAGATTGCGTTCAGCCCTCTGCAAAATCATTCGCACTGACATTGACTGCCAGCGGAGAGTCAGAGGTACCGGCTCCGTTTTCGCTGTGCCGCTTTGCATTCGGGGAAAGACGCCACGCTTCTTCGCGGATCCGCTTCTCAATACGCTCACAGACATTAGGATTGTCAAGCAGATACTGTTTAACGCCGTCGCGGCCTTGGATGCGGTTGCCTTCCACGGTGAACCAGGCGCCGCCCTTGTCAATGATCTCCAGCTTGACGCCGAGGTCAACGATCTCTCCGATGCGGGAGATGCCCTCGCCGTACATGATGTCAAACTCCGCTTCCCGGAAAGGCGGCGCGACTTTGTTCTTTACAACTTTCGCTCTCGTGTGATTGCCGATGATTTCCCCGCCGGCTTTAAGTGACTCAACCCTGCGCACATCGATCCGGACGCTGGCGTAGTACTTCAGTGCGAGCCCGCCCGGGGTGGTTTCGGGGTTCCCGTACATGACGCCGATCTTCTGGCGAAGCTGGTTGATGAAAATGACGGAGCAGTTGTTTTTGGAGATGGCGCCAGCCAGACGCCGCATGGCCTGCGACATCAACCTTGCGAGCACGCCGACGACTGAATCGCCGATTTCACCCTCCAGTTCCGTGCGGGGGATGAGCGCGGCGACCGAGTCGACAACCACCACATCCACTGCTCCGGAGCGGACGAGAGATTCTGCAATATCCAGTGCCTGTTCTCCGGTATCGGGCTGGGAAATCAGCAGACTGTCGATATCCACACCGAGCGCCCGGGCATAGGCGGGTTCAAGGGCGTGTTCCACATCGATATAGGCGGCTTCACCGCCGCTTTTCTGCGCCGAAGCTGCGATGTGCAGGGCAAGCGTGGTTTTGCCGGAGGCTTCGGGACCGTAGATTTCAACAATGCGCCCGCGGGGCACACCGCCGATGCCCAGAGCAAGGTCCAATGTCAGCGAACCGGTGGAAAGCGCCTCCACATTGACCGGAAGGTCATCTCCAAGCCGCATGATCGTGCCCTTGCCATAATCGCGTTCAATCCGTTTGATGGCTTCATCCAGCGCCTTTTTCCGCCCAGCTTCATCCCGTACGCTACCGGCGGAGACCAGCGCATCTACAGTTTTCTTTTTCTCTGCCATGATTACTCCTCCATTTCAGGCCTGCGAGCCTCTCTTTGTGTTGCCTGTAGTATATTTGATATTAAGTCGCAAAAATTTACCTCGATTATCCGAAATTTGATGGTTAATGAAGAGAAAGAGTGTGGCATTATTTGGGGAAGCTCCGGATATTTTCTTTGTGCTTGACGATTTCAGATTAAACTCGTATACTTTAGATGGTAAAATAGAATCCTTAAGTCCTTGATCTTGTATCATATGGAGGGCACTATGAAAACAGTTGTTCGTTATGCCGCTTTGTTTCTGCTCGCTTTTGTGCTGGTGGTCTCGTTTGCTGGATGCGGTTGCCAGCAGACTACCGATGTGAGGCAAATTGAAGAGCCGTCAGAAGAAGTTGCTGAACCTGCTGCACCAGATCCCGAGCAGACTCCGGAACCGACTCCGGCTCCGATGCCGGAGGTAACTGCGGAGTCTGAGCCTGTTGCGGAATCGGTGGAAGAGGAAACCGCAACCGAAAATGAGCCTGCAGACACTCGTACAGCCAGTGAACGCGGCTTAGAGGCCATTATGGCAACAGGCGACCATAAGCGTATTCAGCTTCCGAAGGAAAGCAGTTATCTGGAAGAATTCAAGACTCGTTATGTGGATTTCAGCGATGTGCTGATTCCAATCGCTAACGATCAGGCAGTTCAGATGTATGGCCCTTCTGCCCCGGTGGAAAGAATTCCAAGCAAAAACGGCCTACAAATGCCCTTTGCGTTTCAAGGATCTACGGTGACAGTTGTTGCCGAACAGAAGAATTATTCGTGTATTCTGTACCGTAACAGCAATAACAGACTACGTGCCGGATGGATCTGGGATATTTATCTCGGAGATGAATATCCCGGCAGAACGGAGATCATCGGGACGGAGAATTCCGCAGCAAAGGGAAAT
>JAEEGI010011793.1_pt1 | contig 18806 bp, 14 predicted proteins | sample 8958751 | NCBI WGS metagenome assembly JAEEGI01 (sample SAMN16246545, study PRJNA631951) | gut metagenome | biome: gut microbiome; feature: rumen; material: KS-attached | host: Bos | place: Iran: Karaj | collected 2018-10 | reverse complement strand
CCGTCTTCGATGTGAGGCACGGCGCGTTCCAGTATCACATACGAGGCATAGTCAAGAAACCAGTTCTGGTACATACCGCTCAGATGGTGCACGGCAGCTGCATCGAAACGGCTAACAGGGTGATAGTCGGAGTGCCCTTCGGGCTGTTCGGGTGAATCGCTCTCGCTTTCCTCGGCCCACGATTCTTTTTCCTCTAAGTTCTCGTCCTTTATTTCGTCGTCCATGGGGAGTGAAGGTTTTTGTTGCTGCAAAGGTACGAAAAAAAAAGAGAATAATCGCAACAAATTCTGTTTTTTTCTGCAAGCCTACGCTTTTCGCCAATGGGGGAATGCGCCGAGAAATCCGCCCACGCCAGTTTTTCCTTTTCCATGTGCAGACGAAAAAACGCCACGGACCGATTCCTAACCTAAGTTTATTATAATTAGCCATTATCATGCTGGGATGGTTTTCAATGGGATATGCTTTAGAAAGCTTCGCCCTCGTTGTAGGGAATTTCCTTGTGTTATTCCTTTCCGAGTGCGTGGTGTGAGGTGTGCGGCGTTAGACAAGCTAACGCCCTACAGTGGGGAAAAAAGCTCCATACGTGGATTGGTTCTCGTTTCCAACCCTATAGGTCGAAATATTTTTAGGAAATGTTTTGGCGGTTACATATTTTATGAGTAAATTTGCAAACTGAATCGAATGGCTATGAAGTACATTTCCCTGCCCACCCCCCATGACGAACGACGTTTGTCGTTCTATCTTGCTATGGAAGAGTACGTGGCGCGCCATATCCACGACCCCGACAGCTTCTTTCTTTGGCAGGTGGCACCCAGCGTCATCTTCGGTCGCAACCAGCAGTTGGAGCGCGAGGTGAACGTGGACTATTGCCGTCGCAACGGCATCGCCATGTACCGCCGGAAGAGTGGGGGAGGGTGCGTCTATGCCGACTGGGGCAACCTGATGCTGTCGTTCGTCACCTGCGAGGAGAACAGCCAGCTGGCGTTCCACCATTTCCTCAACATGGTCATCCTGGTTCTTCGCAAGCTGGGCATCGAGGCCGTGTCTACTGTCCACAACGATGTGCTCATCGATGGGCTGAAGGTGAGCGGAACGGCCTGCTACCGTCTGCCCGAGCGCAACATCGTGCATGGCACCCTGCTCTACGACACCAACATGGAGCACATGCTGGGGGCCATCACGCCTTCCGTGGAGAAGTTGCAGCAGAAGGGTATCGAGAGCGTGCGACAGCGCATCACCCTGCTGAAGAATCATACCACGGTGGATATCGACTATCTGAAGAACTTCATCCGCACCACGCTGTGCACCACCGAGCATCCTCTGACCATAGCCGACGTGGCTGTCATCGAGGCGATGGAGCAAGAGTATCTCAGCACCGCGTTCATCGAGAGAATGTGAAACAATGAATCGTCATTCCGTTATATCGTTAAATCGCTAAATATAAATGAAAAAGACCTGTTTATACGACAAACACGTGGCACTGGGTGCCTTGATGTCACCCTTTGCGGGCTTCGACATGCCCATACAGTACACCAACATCACCGATGAGCACCAGGCCGTGCGCACCGCCTGTGGCGTCTTCGACGTGAGCCACATGGGCGAGGTCACCGTCAGGGGCAACGATGCTGAGCGCTATGTGCAGCATATCTTCACCAACGATGTCAGCGGCGCTCCCATCGGCAAAATCTTCTATGGCATGATGTGCTACGACGATGGAGGCACCGTCGACGACCTGCTGGTCTACAAGATGGGCGAGCAGGACTTCTTCCTCGTCATCAACGCCGCCAACATCGACAAGGACTGGGAGTGGATGCAGCGGCAGGCACAGGGCTTCGACATCGACCTGCAGAACCAGAGCGATGGCTACGGACAGATAGCCGTGCAGGGACCTCAGGCCGAGCAGGTGGTCGAGGAGGTGCTGGGGCTGGCGTGCAACGAGCTGGAGTTCTACACTGTGAAGACCATTGGCGACATCATCATCTCGCGTACAGGCTACACTGGCGAAGACGGCTTCGAAATCTATGCCTCGCCCGAATATATTAATGAGTGCTGGGATAAGCTGATGCAGAGCGGGCGCTGCAAGCCCTGCGGACTGGGCTGTCGCGACACGCTGCGCTTCGAGGTGGGACTGCCCCTCTATGGCGACGAGCTGTCGCAGGACATCTCGCCCATCATGGCGGGGCTTGGCATCTTCGTCAAGCTCGACAAGGAGGAGTTCGTGGGCAAGGAAGCCCTGCTGAAACAGAAGACGGAGGGAGTGGCCCGCAAACTGGTGGGCATAGAGTTGGCCGACAAGGCCATACCGCGCCACGGCTACACCGTGCTCAGCCCCGAAGGCGAGGCCATCGGCGAGGTGACCACGGGCTACCACACCATCAGCAGCGACAAGAGCGTCTGCATGGCCCTCGTCAATAGCGGCTATGCCAAGCTGGGCACCCCGCTGCAGGTGCAGATACGCAAGAAGGTGTTCCCTGGCACCGTGGTGAAGAAACGTTTCTACGACAAACATTATAAAAAATAAAAACCCTTTATCTTCTTTAACTGCAAAAAAGAATTATGGCAAAAGTAATTGAAGGACTCTATTACAGCGAGTCGCACGAGTATGTGAAAGTGGATGGTGACCAGGCTTATATTGGTATCACCGATTACGCTCAGCACGCACTGGGCAACGTGGTTTACGTTGACCTGCCCGAAGTGGACGATGAGATCACCGCCGGCGAGGAGTTTGGCGCCGTGGAGAGTGTGAAGGCCGCCAGCGACATCATCGCCCCCGTCAGCGGAACCATCGTCGAAGTGAACAGCGACCTCGACGACCAGCCCGAACTGCTCAACCAGGATGCCTACGAGAACTGGATCATCAAGGTGGAGCTGGCCGACAAGACCGAGCTCGACAACCTGATGGATGCCAACGCATACACCGCATTCTGCGAAAAATAAAGGAATATGTACAAGTATTTCCCACATACCGAAGAGGACTTGCAGGCGATGCTCTCCCTCGTTGGTGTCGATTCCATCGACGCGCTCTATGCCCAGCTGCCCGAGCAGGTGCGCTTCCGGGGCGACTATCAGCTGCCCCTGTCGATGAGCGAGATGGAGGTGCGCCAGCTGTTTCAGCAGTTGGGAGCACAGAACCAGCAGCTCACCTGCTTTGCCGGTGCTGGCGTCTACGACCACTACACACCCGCCGTCATCCCACAGCTGCTCTCGCGCTCCGAGTTCCTCACCAGCTATACCCCCTACCAGGCCGAGATATCGCAGGGCACCCTGCACTATATCTTTGAGTATCAGTCGATGATGGCCGAACTCACTGGCATGGACATCAGCAACGCCTCGATGTACGATGGTTCCACCGCCGCCGCCGAAGCCATGATGATGGCTTCGGCGGCCGGCAAGAAGCAGAACCGATTCCTCGTCTCCGAGACCGTCGACCCGAAGGTTGTCGAGGTGATGAAGACGTACGCCCATTTCCATGGCATCGAGCTGGAGATGATTCCCGCCAAAGACGGCGTCACCGACCTCACGACCCTCACCTCTCAGCCCTCATCTCTCACCGGCGTGGCTGGTGTGATGGTGCAGCAGCCCAACAAGTTGGGCATCGTTGAGGACTACACAGGCTTTGCCGATGCCATCCATGCTGCGAAAGGCCTCTTCGTCGTGAGTGCCGTCGCCGCCGACCTGGCCGTGCTGAAGACACCCGCAGAGTGGGGGGCCGACATCGCCGTGGGCGACGGGCAGAGCCTGGGCATACCCATGCAGTGGGGAGGGCCCTACGTGGGCTATATGTGTTGCACCGAGAAACTCATTCGCAAGATGCCGGGACGCATCGTCGGCAAGACGCTCGACAACCGAGGCCAGCGCGCTTTCGTGCTCACCCTGCAGGCACGCGAACAGCACATCCGCCGTCAGAAGGCCACCTCGAACATCTGCTCCAACCAGAGCCTTATGGCACTGTGGGTCACCGTCTATATGTCGCTCATGGGACGCCAGGGACTGAAGGAGGCTGCCGAGCTGAGCTACGCCGGGGCGCACTACCTCTGCGACGAGCTGCTCAAGACGGGCCGATTCCGTCTCGTCTACGACAAACCCTTCTTCAACGAGTTCTATGTGGAATACAATGGCGATGCCGACGCGCTCTACCAGCGATTCCTCGATGCCGGACTGCTCGGCGGCGTGCGCCAGGGCAACGGCTTCATCTTCGCCGTCACCGAGAAACGCACCAAGGAGGAGATAGACCGTCTGGTCTCGCTCATCCCATCAACTCCCACCAATTCCCTTTAAGCCCATCCACCCCATGAACAACCATTTATACGGAAACCTGATTTTCGAACTCTCGAAAGAGGGGCGCAAGGGCTATTCTCTGCCTAAGAACCACTTTGGAGAATATGCAGTGCCCACCGAGCTGCGCCGCAGCGAGGATGCCCATCTGCCTGAGTGCGACGAACTGACCGTGGTGCGCCACTACACCAACCTGTCGAACAATAACTTTGGTGTCGACACGGGCTTCTATCCCCTGGGGTCATGCACCATGAAGTACAATCCCAAAATCAATGAGGAGATGGCAGCCCTGCCGCAGTTTCAGGACTTGCACCCGGCGCAGCCTGCCGACACCGTCAAGGGTGCCGAGGCCGTCGTCGCCCTGCTCGAGCGCTCGCTCTGCCAGCTCACCGGATTGGCACACTTCACCTTCAAACCGTTTGCAGGCGCCCATGGCGAGCTGACGGGACTGATGACCATCGCCGCCTACCACCAGTCGCATGGCGACATGCAGCGCACAAAGGTCATCGTGCCCGACTCGGCACATGGCACCAACCCCGCCTCGGCCGCTGTCTGCGGACTGGAGATCCTCGAAGTGAAGTCGCTCAGCAATGGTCTCGTAGACCTGCAACACCTGCAAGACCTACTCAACCAACACGGTCCTGAAGTAGCCGCAATGATGATGACCAACCCCAACACGCTGGGACTCTTTGAGGTGCAGATTCCTGAGATTGCACACATCATCCACGACTGCGGTGGACTGATGTACTACGACGGAGCCAACCTGAACCCCATGCTCGGCGCTGCTCGCCCCGGCGACATGGGCTTCGACGTGATGCACATCAACCTGCACAAGACCTTTTCCACGCCACATGGTGGCGGAGGCCCCGGCAGCGGACCAGTCGGCGTGCGCGAGGGGCTGCAGCAGTTCTTCCCAATTGTAAGCCCCTACCACGGCAATTTCGCGGTGATGATGCGCGCACTGGCCTATATCCTCAGCCTCGGGCGCGAGCAGCTGAAGATGGTCGGGCCATTGGCCACCCTCAACGCCAACTATATCAAGGAATCGCTGAAGGATGTCTACGAGCTGCCCATCGACGGGCTGTGCTGCCATGAGTTCGTCTTCGATGGACTGAAAGACAAGAGCACGGGTGTCACCACCATGGACGTGGCCAAGCGTCTGCTCGACTACGGCTATCATGCGCCTACCATCTACTTCCCCCTGCTCTTCCACGAGAGCCTGATGATTGAACCCACAGAGAATGAGTCGCTTGAGACCCTCGATGGATTCATCGCCGTGATGCGACAGATAGCCCAGGAAGCCAAGAACGACCCCGAACTGGTGAAGACTGCGCCCCACAACACGCCCATCGGTCGTGTCGACGATGTGCTCGCCGCCAAGCATCCCGTTGTCACTTGGCGACAGCTGAGCGCAAATGGCTAAGAATCAGCTTGCTAAAAAAAGAGTGCTCCGAGCTAAAATTTGGCGTTGACGATGTGCAAAATGTCAACGCCAAATTTTTATTTATGAGTCTACTCCGAAAACCATTATTGTCGCGAAAGTCGGCGCAGCAGCTCCCCTCCCCTCAAGGGGAGGGGCCAGGGGTGGGGTCTGTATATCATTCACTCGCAGGATGTTAGAGACCCCACCCCTACCCCTCCCCTTGAGGGGAGGGGAACGGCTGCGCATTGTTTTTGGGTTGTTTTTTAGTGGAGAAGGGTTTTCGGAGTGTACTCATCATTATATACGGCCTAATACGACTACAACGGCCATTGCAATTCGTCCCCTGACGGCTCCCCATCACCTTTTTTAGGTACTGAAACAAAAATAATAGGAGAAAAAGGATGTTTAATGAAAAGTTATTTGTAATTTTGTACACTTGTAAAGAATGGGAATGAAACTTTCGGATTTGAAGACAGGCCAGCAAGGCATCATCGTGAAGGTGCATGGCCATGGCGCATTTCGCAAGCGAATCATTGAGATGGGCTTCGTGAAAGGCAAAACCGTCGACGTGCTGCTCAACGCCCCACTGCACGACCCCGTGAAATACAAAGTGATGGGCTATGAGGTGAGCTTGCGGCGCCAAGAGGCAGAGATGATTGACGTGGTGGAGACAGAAGAGCAGACCAGCAGACCCACCCCCGACCCCTCCCTTGTAGGGAGGGGAGTAGATAGTTTTGCTGCTGATAAAAATACCGATAACACAAACGGCGAGTCTATATACTCCCCTCCCTGCAAGGGAGGGGCAGGGGGAGGGTCTGGAGGGTCTTCTGCAGGGGCTTCCTGGCTCCGCGCCCATCGCACCATCAACGTGGCGCTCATCGGCAACCCCAACTGCGGCAAGACGTCGCTCTTCAACTTTGCCAGTGGTGCCCATGGCCGTGTGGGCAACTACAGCGGAGTGACCGTCGACGCCAGCGAGGCCCACGCCAGCATGTTTGGCTACGACTTCAACCTCATCGACCTGCCCGGCACCTACTCGCTATCATGCTATTCGCCCGAAGAACTCTACGTGCGCAAGTATCTGCAAGAGCAGATTCCCGACGTGGTCATCAACGTCATCGATTCGAGCAACCTGGAGCGCAACCTCTATCTGACGACGGAATTGGTCGACATGGACTTGCGCGTGGTGGGTGCGCTCAACATGTACGACGAGTTTGAAAGGCGCGGCGACCACGTCGACCTCCCCACCCTATCCACGCTCTTCGGCATGCCCATGGTGCCCACCTCGTTCAAAAGCGGGATGGGCGTGAAAGACTTGTTCCGTGCTGTCATACAAGTGTATGAAGGCCGCAACCAACATGCCCGCCACCTGCACATCAACTATGGCCATGAGATTGAGGACGGCATCAAGAAGCTGAGGCACGGGCCGCTGAAGATGCCCGCCGAGGGCGAAGCGCTGCGGCTGCCGCCATCGCTCAGCATGCGCTATGTGGCCATCAAGCTGCTGGAGGGCGACAAGAGCGTGGAGGAGCTGGCCGACAAAGCCATCCCCGCCGCCACATGGCGCCCCCTGCGCGACAAAGCACGGGCACGCGTGCTGGAGGAGACGGGCGACGATGCCGAGACCGCCATCATGGACGCGAAATACGGATTCGTGAACGGCGCGCTCACCGAGGCAGGCTACGTCACGGGCACCAAGGAAGACACCTATCGGGCCACCCACCTCATCGACCGCGTACTATCGAGCAAGTATGTGGGGTTCCCCATCTTCTTCCTCATCCTCTTCGTCATGTTCCAGACCACCTTCGCGCTGGGCCAATATCCCATGGACTGGATAGAGGCCGGCGTAGAGTGGCTGGGCGAGTGGATAGGCGGCACGCTGTCGGAAGGCCCGCTACGCTCCATGCTCGTCGATGGCGTGATAGGCGGCGTGGGAGCCGTCATCGTGTTTCTGCCACAGATATTAATATTGTACCTGTTCATATCATTGATGGAGGACTCGGGCTATATGGCCCGCGCCGCCTTCATCATGGATCGCCTGATGCACCGCATGGGTCTGCACGGCAAGTCGTTCATCCCCCTCATCATGGGATTTGGCTGCAACGTGCCTGCCATCATGGCCACCCGCACCGTTGAGAGCCGCCGCTCGCGCCTCATCACCATGCTGGTGCTGCCGTTCATGTCGTGCTCGGCCCGGTTGCCCATCTATGTCATGGTCACCAGCATCTTCTTCGCCCCTGAGTGGCGCTCGTGGGTGATGATGTCGCTCTATGCCGTGGGCATCGTGGTGGCCGTGGTGGTGAGCAAGATCCTGTCGCGCTTCGTCATCAAGGGCGAAGACATGCCCTTCGTCATGGAACTGCCCCCTTATCGCTGGCCCACATTGAAGGCCACGGCACGCCACACCTGGGAGAAAGGCAAAGAGTATCTGAAGAAGATGAGCGGCATCATCCTCGTGGCCAGCATCATCGTGTGGGCACTGGGCTACTTCGGCACCATGGGCGTAGCTCCCTCGATGGAGCAGAGCCTCATTGGCACGCTGGGGCACGCCGTGGAGCCGCTCTTCGCACTGCAGGGCTTCGACTGGAAGCTCGACGTGAGCCTCATCGCCGGCGTGGGAGCCAAGGAGATTGTGGCCAGCACCATCGGCGTGCTGGGCGGACTGCAGGGCATCACGCCGTTGGTGGCCTACTGCTACCTGCTCTTCGTGCTGCTTTACTTCCCCTGCATCGCCACCATTGCCGCCATCAAGAACGAAACGGGTTCGTGGCGCTGGGCCACCGTGGCTGCCGTCTACACCACAGCCGTGGCATGGGTGCTGTCGGCCATCGTCTATCAGGTGGGGAGATGCTTTGGGTGACAATGACGAATGACAAATTAGGAATTAACAATGGATGCAAAGAAAATACTGGACTTTCTGAAGCTGGTGATGGCCAACAACAACCGCGAGTGGTTTCATGCCCACAAAGCCCTCTACGACGCTGCCCGCCACGAGTGGGAGCAAGGCATAGAGCAGGCGCTGCGCCGCATTGCCACCTTCGATGCCGAGACAGCGCCCATACAGCTGAAGGACTGCCTCTACCGTTTCTACCGCGACACACGCTTCTCGCCCGACAAGTCGCCCTATAAGAACCACTTCGGAGCCTACATCAACGCCAAGGGGAAGAAAGCCCTGCGCGGAGGCTACTACATTCATCTGGAGCCAGGCAACTGCCTGCTGGCTGTGGGCAACTACTGGCTGCCCACCAACGTGCTCACCGCCTGCCGCAACGAAATCATGGCCAACACCGAGGCGTGGCTGAAGTGCGTGGAGAGGAAAGACTTCAAGCACTACTTCCTGAGCAGCCCCAACAGCGAGAACCCCTTCATGGGCGAGGCAAAGGGTGAAGAGTCAATGGGCTTCGGACTGGAGCGGCTGAAGACCTGTCCAGCCGGATTCCCTCGCGACTGGGAGCACATGGAATGGCTGCAACTGAAAGACTACTGCGCCTGGCATGGCGTAGACGAGGCATTCTTCGAGGACGACGCCTGGCTCGACGAGATGGAGCGCATCTTCCGTGCGGCCAAGCCCATGATGGACTTCGTCAACGCCGTCATCGACGACTACGAATAGCAGAAGCGACAAAGAAAGCAGATTAAAGAATACCCGCTTATGTCAGACCGTCAACCTATTCATCATTTCACCACGCATATTGCCAACAGGATGATTTGGCGCTTTCCCCTGTTGGGAGCGCTGCTCGGCAGCCAGCAGGCACTGGCCGAGGGCGAGCCGCAACAGGCAACACCCGAGCGGCCCAACATCATCTTCATCCTGGCCGACGACATGGGCTATGGGGACTTGGCGTGCTATGGCAACCGATATATCCAAACGCCCAACATCGACCGCCTTGCACGCACGGGCACCAGCTTCACCCAAGCCTACGCGGGCAGCGGCATCAGCTCGCCCTCGCGCTGTTCGCTCATGACGGGCAAGAACAGCGGCAACACTCGCATTCGCGACAACCAGTGCTATGCCGGAGGCATGACGGGGCTGAAGATCAACACCAATGGCGACACCACCATCGTGCGCAGGGCCAATCTGCTGGCCGAGGACGTGACACTGGGCACCGTGATGGGGAAGGCGGGCTACCGAACGTGCCTGGTGAACAAATGGCACCTGGACGGCTACGACCCGCAGGCGGCACCCAACCATCGGGGCTTCGACGAGTTCTATGGATGGACCATCGCCACCGTTCACTCCAACTCGCCTTATTATTATCCCTACTACCGACTGCACGGCGACAGCCTCATCCACATCAAGGAGAACGAGCACGACGCCCGCGTGCGCCACAACACCGAAATTTCGACCGACGACGCCATCGCGTTCATCCACCGCAACAAAGAGCGGCCCTTCTTCTTGTTCCTGGGCTACGACGCGCCCCACGAGCCATACAACATTGATGACACGTCGTGGTATGACGAGCACGGCGACTGGAGCGCCAACACCAAGCGCTATGCCGCACTGGTGACGCACATGGACTACCACATAGGACGCCTCTTGGGCACGCTCGACGCGCTGGGACTGCGCGAGAACACCCTCGTCATCTTCGCCAGCGACAACGGCGCGGCGGTGATGGCCCCCATCGAGGTGCTGAACTGCGGAGCAGGACTGAAAGGACACAAGGGCCAACTCTACGAGGGAGGCATCCGCGTGCCCCTCGTCGTGAACCAGCCCGGACGTGTGCCCGCCGCCCGGCAAATCTCGAACCTCGTCTATTTCCCCGACTTCATGCCCACGTTGGCCCGTCTGGCTGGCAGTAGCGAGGCCGTGCCCAGCGACACCAACGGCATGGACATCGCCGACCTCTTCTTCGGCGGCACCCTCGACACCGACCACCGCTATCTCTACTGGGAGTTTCCCGGCAAGCAGCGCGCCCTACGCTACGGCGAGTGGAAGGCAGTGACGGTGAAGAAGGGTGCCCCGCTGGAACTCTACCACATCAGCGAAGACCCCAACGAGACGCACGACCTCGCCGCCCAGCACCCTGAGATGGTGAAGGCCTTCGACGAGAAAATGCGGCAGATGCGCACGCCATCGCCCAACTATCCGATTGAAGGAGAGCAAGCCCTTCAAACCAAACGAACGCCATAGAGGGTGATATGAATGTAGCCCAGCCCTTTGCCAAGCCGCTCTACGTCATGCTGAAGCCAGCCAGCAGCCAGTGCAACCTGGCTTGCCGCTACTGCTATTATCTGAAGCCCTGTGCCCATGATGCCGTGATGAGCGACGACCTGCTGGAGCTGTTCACACGCCAGTATATCGAGGCACAGACGCAGCACGAGGTGCTCTTCACGTGGCATGGCGGCGAACCGCTGCTGCGCCCCATCGCCTTCTACCAAAAGGCATTGGCGCTGCAACGGCGTTATGCGCGGGGACACCATATCGACAACTGTCTGCAGACCAACGGAACGCTGCTCACCGAAGAGTGGTGCGACTTTCTCCGAGCCAACCATTTCCTCGTAGGCATCTCCATCGACGGCCCGCAGCACCTGCACGACGCCTACCGGCTGACACGCGGCGGCAAGCCTACGTGGGAGTCGGTGATGAGGGGTATCCGTCTGTTGCAGCAGCATGACGTGGAGTGGAATGCGATGGCAACGGTGAACCGCCTGAACGCCGACCATCCCGTGGCGTTCTACCGTTTCTTCAAGGACATCGGTTGCCAGTTCTTGCAGTTCACACCCGTGGTGGAGCGCATCAGCGGCGAGGTGGCCCACTACTCGGTGACACCCCAGCAATGGGGGCATTTCCTCTGTGGCGTCTACGACGAATGGGTGCGGGCCGACGTGGGTCATGTGTTCGTGCAGACCTTCGACGCCACCCTGGCCAACTGGGCTGGTGAGCCTCCGGGCGTCTGCTCGCTGTCGGCGATGTGCGGCCATGCGGCGGCAATGGAATACAACGGCGATGTATACAGCTGCGACCACTACGTCTTCCCCGAGCACCTGCTGGGCAACATCCGGCAGCAGACCCTCACCGCCCTACTCTATGGCCAACGCCAACAGTCCTTCAGCCAGATGAAGAATCACGCGCTCCCTCGTCAGTGCCGTGAGTGCCAGTTCCTCTTCGCCTGCCATGGCGAGTGCCCCAAGAACCGCTTCGCCACCGACCGCTACGGCGAGGCCAGGCTGAATTATCTCTGCGAAGGCTATCGGCAGTACTTCCGCCACGTGGCAAGCGACATGGACTTGATGAAAGCAGAACTCGATGCGGGCCGTGCGCCAATGAATATTATGGGGTTAAGGAGTGAAGGGGAGTGAAAGTTAGGAACTTATCACCATAAGGAAATAAAATATTTGTCTGCGACGCTACACGAATGTGCATGAATGGCTCACTAATGTTCATGAATGCTGCGCCAAATATTATTCATGATTCATTCGTTATTCATTTATGCACATTCATGTTACGCCGTAGGCAATATGGACTATAAGCAAGAGGGAAAACAGATATGGCAATAAAATTGACATACAGACGGACAAAACGGCTGTCGATGCGCATTGTGAAGAATGGCGATGTGCACGTGTCGGCACCTATTGGCATGCCGAGGGCAGAAGTGGAACACTTCGTAGAGAGCAACCGCGATTGGATAGCCGAAGCACGCAAGAGAAACTATGAAAAACAAAAGCGACGAGCCGAATTCTACAATCAACTGCCATTGCGCACTCAGGCCCAAATCGACGAGGCCCTGCTGCGCCTGAAAGCGCTGATAGAGCCGATAGTGGAGCGGCATTCGAAAGCGATGGGTCTGCAACCGCCCCTCGTCTTCTACAAGCAGATGATTTCGCGATGGGGAGTCTGCTACGTCAAAGATAATGCCATCTGCTTCTCGGCCTTTCTGCTGCTACTGCCAGAGTGGTGCGTGGAACATGTGGTGGTGCACGAGCTGTGCCATCTGCTGGAACCCAGCCACAACGCCCGTTTCCATGCCCTCATGGACAAATACTTTCCACGTTGGCGAGAAGCCCGTAAAGCCACCCGCAACATCTGCACGATGGAGGACGAAGAGGAAGACGAGGGCTGAAAAGCCCTGCAGACACGCTTGGTGACTAAAATCAAAAAAACGACGGGGTTTCAGCACGAAGTGCCCCAGTGCTGTCCGCCGTTGGCAGATTCTATGTACTTTTGCATCCGTTATGATAGTAGCAAACATGAATCTCCATGAGGTTTATGCCAACCTGAAGGGAGAGATGGGCAAGCTGAACTGGAAGCGCGACGCCCTCATACAAAAGTCGATAGGCACCCTAAAGCGAAGTACCACTTTTCCAGCTTACGTGATGCACGACTATCAGGTTCAGGCATCGAAAAACCAATATATCATCTATTTTTATCAAGAACATCCCCAAGCCCCCATCCTGTCGAGCTACCTCTGCGTCATGTTCGACGGCAACAAGCGCTATATCATCAAGTGGACCAATGGCGGCATCCCCGAGATTATGATTCTGACGAGCCATTTCCTTCAGCGCTATAAGGAGCGGTTCCTGAAGCTTACCGACGCTGCAGAGCAGCTCCCCTCGTCGGCACCACGCCAAATGTCGGCCAACGAAGTGGCTGTGGTCTTCCTCTCGCGCAACCACACCTTCAAGCCAATGGCCATCGACGAGCGCATCAACAAGCGCATCAAGGAGTATGGGGAGTATGCCGGCGAGGGATTCCTGGCCAACGACGGATTCTGCTTCAAGCTCTCAGGCGAAGAGACCATCGAAGGCGACGACCCCATCCGCATCAGCTTCTTCACCACATTCATGTCGCGCGACGAGCTCACCGAAAGCCAGCGCGAAGCCATCTTTGAAGAATGTATGAAGAACATCGCAGAGCTATGACCATAGCAGCGCGTGAACACGAACTATAATCCGCATGTGTCAGCAACTAACGATGAAAGCGTCCTTGTCAGATGATTGCGGAAAATGAGTTAGTTGAATAGTTCAATCCATCAACCCGTCCTTAGCTTAAAGACATTTCGTCGACAAACGCTTTGTCAATGAAAAAAAACGAATCCATTGGCAACAAAAAATTATTGGGGAACCTCCCCCTACTACTCCACTTGCAGGGGCGGGGGGAGCGGTTGCGCATAAATAGGTCAACTGCTATATCACTGCCTTAATATAGTTAGGCCATAGCAAATAGGGACAGGGGATGGTGGAACGGGGAAAAACGATATGACTTTTGGGTTGGCAGCGGTCGGTGCCAATATTGGCAGCGAGCGGGAAAAATGATGGCAGCGTTCGCTGCCAACCTGTTCTCACTCTATATGCCACCTAGTCTTATCGGGAGAATCCCTGTCGCTCCACCCCCTGCAAGAGGTCTAATCTTTATTTTGAAAAAGCGCCACCAAGTTTTCACCAATTGCCACCAGAACAAAAAAACGCTCACACAAAACCAACAAAAACCATGATTCTTCATCACATTGACATGGATTTACACTAACTTTGCAACCAAAAAGTCCCCTATTCCCTTTCGAAATGTTAAAAATGTTATCCTCCATGAAATTATTCACAATTTAATTTGGTTTATAAAATAAACTTGTCTATCTTTGCACCGTGAACCGGACACAAATGGCCAAAGCTGGGCTTTCTGCAGGAGCACGGACCAGGCCAGAGAGTAACAAACGCAAAAGTAGAACAACAAAAAAATGAAACAAAAATGGAAGAAATGAAGAATATGACTGCCGAGCGCAGTCTGGAAATCATCACCGAGCAGATAGCGCAAAGTCGCAAGGCAGTGTCGAAGAGCACGGGACAGTCGCTCTATGTGTCAGGCTTATGCACAATGGCAATGGCCGTGGTGGTCGCTATTGTCAATATCATATCCGCACGCAACGGGGGCAGTGCCTTTGGGCACTTCCTATGGTTCCTGTTGCCTGTCATCATCTGGCTGGACATTCGCAATGCAAAAAAGGAACAGGCAAACGCACCCGTAAGCTTCGTCAGCTCGTTGGTAGGCAAGACGTGGCTTACTTTTGCCGCTTTAGTGCTGGGCTTCTTCATCTTGGGTAATGTGTGGAATTACATTCTGAGTCATTCCACTACGAATACGACGGCGATTATTGCACACCATGTGGACTTTTCTCCTATCATCATTCTATTGATGGGAATGGCTGTGACCATAACGGGACACATTCTGAAGAGCAAGTGGTTGGTATGGTTTGGCATCATTGCGAGTCTGGTCATTGCCATCGGCGATTATGCATGTGTTGGTCTGACGATACTTGCACGATGTGGTGCTCCCCTATGGCTTGTTTCGCATGCAGAAGTCCTTCTACCTTGTGTGTCCGTATTTGTGTTTGCTCTATTCGGCCTGCTGCTCCCGGGTTGGATGCTTAAGAAACAGAAGTAATCATGTTCAAGCCATTAGACCCACTGCTGCACTCGGAGCTGCGACTGGCCGTTGTGTCGCTGCTCATCAGTAGCGACGGAGCAGAGTTCCCGTATATCAAGGAGCAGACGGGAGCCACGGCTGGCAACCTGAGCGTGCAAATCGACAAACTGTCGGCGGCGGGCTACATCGAGGTGGAAAAGACTTTCAAGGGAAAGAAGCCCTGCACCTTCTGCCGCATCACCCCCGCTGGACTGAAAGCCTTCGAGGACTACGTGGAAGCATTGCGCAGCTATCTGGAAGTGAGATAGAGCGTGAAAAAGAAACGTGCCCTTCCGCTGGTAAACGGACAGCAGCGGAAGGGCACGAGGTTTTTAAGGATTATCAGCCGTGGGCCTCATGGGATTGGCTTCCACAGCGCGAGACGGCATCAGAAGCCACCGCCGGGACGGCCACCACCGAAGCCACCGCCGCCAAAGCCACCACCGCCGAAGCCGCCGCCACCGAAGCCGCCGCCACCACGACGAGCACCGCCGCCATTAGGACGGCCACCGCCGGGGAATCCACCGAAACCGGGCATCTGCTGGTCGGGCTCCTTCTTGATGTCAGACAGCAGCTTGATGAGGGCCCGCCGACGCTGGCTCCACGTGGGATAGTCGTCGGCATTCAGCTTGCGGATGTTCATACTGAAGCCAGGCATCTGGGGCATGCCACCCTGTTGCATGAAGTCCATGGAGCTGGTGGTGATGATGCACGGCTTGGCCAAGCCATCGGCCAACATGCGGTCGACGATGGCATCGGCGCCGCCCACCTTGAACCAGCTCTCCATGGTCTCGCCCTTGCCGGGCACCAGTTGGATGAAGACGGGCATGGAGAAGCCGGCGTTGCGCTGCATGGGCGAGGTGTACCACGCCTCGTTGCGCTCCAGCTCGTACGACACGCGGCCGTGCTCAATCTCGCCTTGCGATGCAAAGTTGAAGGGCGATGCGGGGTTGTCAGCAATGCTGTACATGAAGCCGTCGGAGGGAGCAATGTGCATGTTGCTGGGGTCGGCCACGGGGGTGCCGTCGACCATGAAGCAGTAGATGAAGGTCTCGAAAAGGAAGTCGCTCAGCGTGGTGCTCCACACCCCTGCGGTGTCGCGCTGCATGGCCACGGCCTCGGGCATCAGCTCGCACACCAGCTCCACCTTCTTAGCCTCGGGGGCCTTGAAGCGGAAGGTGATGCCCTGCTCGCCATATTCGGGCGAGATGATGGGCCGCGGGAAGAGGCGGGCCATGACACCAGGCGTGAACTGCTGCTCCTGCCCCGAAGCGGCGGGAGCGGGCTGTCCCTCCTTCATGGCGGCCTCGGCAGCCTTCTTGTTGAAGAGCAGCGGCAGCGTCTTGGCCAGGAAGTACTTGGCGTTCATCCACGTGTGGCCAAACTTGTCGTTGGTGAACTCCTTCACCGACTTGATGCCCTTCTTGTCGAGGAACTCCATGTAGTCGCGGGCATTGCCATAGAGGAAGTCGTCGGTGCCCACGCCGAGCCAGAAGAGCCGAATCTTCTTGTTGGTGTCGGCGGCATTGTCGTAGACGTTGGGCAGCGTCGTCGAGGTGAACGAGCTGTAGGAGCAGAGATAGGCGAACTTGTCGAGGTTGGTCAAGCCGATGGCCAATGCCTGGTTGCCTCCTCGCGAGAATCCTCCGATGGCTCGGTTGTCGGCTCCGCTGGCCGTGCGGTAATTCTGCTCGATATAAGGCATCAGGTCGTTGAGCAGGTCTTTACTGAAGACATCGCCTCCAAACTGCATCTGCGGCATTCCCTGCTCAGCGGGCTTGGCCAGTAGCTTGGTGGGGTTGCCGTAGGGCAGCACCACAATCATCTCCTTGGCCTTGCCGTCGGCTATGAGGTTGTCGAGGATGTAGTTCACGCGTCCCACCTTGTAGTAGACCTCCTCGGTGTCGGTGGTGCCGCTGATGAGGTAGAACACTGGGTATTTCTTCTGCTGGTCGCCCATGTTGAACTGCATGCCCATGGTGCTGTACGAGGGCGGCAGATAGACGATGGCATTGTTGGTTCCACCGAGGCTCTTGGAATAGTAGTGCACATACTCCACACGTCCGTGGGGCACATCGCGGATGTCGTGTGGCAGCGTTCCCTTTCCAGGAATCTCCAGCAGACTGTTCTTGAAGCCCTCGTTGGGGAAATAGAGCGGGTTCTGCGGGTCCATGATGCTGGTACCGTCGACGATGAAGCAGTAGGGGTACATGTCGGGGGCCACAGGTCCGAGTGTGACGGTCCAGGTGCCATTGGCTCCGCGGGTCATCTCCTTGCGCCCTGCAAACTGTGCATCGACCATGACCACCTTGGCCGAGTCGTTCTTGTACTGGAATGTCACTGTTCCGTCGCCATTGACACGTGGCTGAGCTTGAACCGTAGCCACGGCACAGAACAGCATGAGAGAGGAAAAGAGTGTTTGTTTCATAAGCTTATCTGATTATAACGGTTGCTTTCTTGCCTTTATACACCAGCTCGGCCTTGCCGCCTCCCACCACGCTGACGCTGTAGGTGCGCTGTCCGGGCACATAGCGTCCCACGCTGGACGAGAGTGTGAGCTTGTAGTGGCTGTCGTCCCAATCGAAAGTGGTGCGGGTGAAGACACCCTGCCGATAGGTGGTGGTGGTGCCGTCGTCGTCGTAGAGGTTGAACTTGGCGTCGGCTCCCGGATAGATGGTGATGTTGCCTACATTGTCGACGAGGATGCTGCCACCACGAACGAAGACGGGGATGTGTGCCTTGTCGACGGGTGTGCTGACGCTCTGGCCTCCGGCATAGAAGCGGCCAGTGTGGTAGTCATACCAGCCCGCCGCATTCTTGGGCAAATAGGTGGTCCACTCGCTGACACCGCCCTGCGTGACAGGACTGATGAGCAGCGACGGCCCGAACATGTATTCGCCATCCTGGCGCAAGGCCTCGGTATCGTTGGCGAAGTCGAACACCAATGGCCGCATGAGCGTGGAGCCGTCGAAGGTGATGGCAGCAGCCTGGCTGTAGATGTAGGGCATAAGCCGCTCACGCTCCTGCAGACACTGTGCGATGATGCCTTGTGCCTCAGGGCCATAGTTCCACGGCTCGGTGTTGCTCATATATCCGTGCACACGCATCAGAGGCAGATAGACGCTCGTCTCAATCCATCGCAGCATGCGCTCAATGTAGTCAGCGTTGCGATACTGGTCGCCAGGTCGGAAGAATCCTCCTGCGTCGTAAGTCCACCAAGGTATGCCTGCAGCTTGCATTCCCAGTCCTGCTGCTATCTGATAGCGCAGTGTCTGCCAGTCGTTGCCCACGTCGCCACTCCATAGTGCCGAGCCGTAGCGCTGTATGCCAGGGAATCCACAGCGTGTGAGAATCATCGGGCGCTTGTTGTTCACCGCCGACAGTCCCTCATACACGGTCTTGTTCACCAGCAGAGGATACACATTGCGCACCTGCTCGCCCTGCCACTGTCCGTTGTTCACCCGCCTTCCTCGCAGGTCGTCGTTCTCCGGCTCTGTGGCGTCCTGCCACCAGGCGTCGATGCCCGTTGGCACCAGGCGCTCCTTGAAATTCTTCCAATATGCAGCCGCAGCCTGTGGGTTGAAGAAGTCAATCCAGTCGGTGCCAGGGATGTAGTAGCCCGCTGCCTGCATCTCGCGGCCCACCTGGCAGTTCTTGTCAATCTTCGACCACACGCTGAGCATCAGCCTCAGCCCCATGCGGTGCAGACTGTCG
>JAEEGI010011792.1_pt1 | contig 18808 bp, 18 predicted proteins | sample 8958751 | NCBI WGS metagenome assembly JAEEGI01 (sample SAMN16246545, study PRJNA631951) | gut metagenome | biome: gut microbiome; feature: rumen; material: KS-attached | host: Bos | place: Iran: Karaj | collected 2018-10 | reverse complement strand
GGCAACCGAGTCCCATCCTTTTTCCTTGGCAAGTTTATAAATTTCCGATTGGAAAGAATAACAAGCGAACCAGCCAAGAAGCAGGATACCTATGACGGCCATTCCGTAATTATGGCTTTTGATAATCGAGTATCCTATCGCGAAAAGAAAAAACGCAGCAAGTACGGCAAAGACCAGGTGATTGAAACGACGCTGCTCCTTTTCTTGCGCTTCAAGGGTTTGTTCAATCATTCGCTTTCGTCTCTGGTAATAATTCTTTCGGTGTAATCCCATAATGATTCTTCTTTATCGGTGCAAAAATACATTTTATGAGTGAATGTTGGTTACTTCATGTTGGTTATTTCATGTTGGTTATTTCATGTTAACACGAAGTAATTAACAGCCGAAGGCTAACCAACAGCGAAGCTAACTAACAGCGAAGCTAACTAACAGCGAAGCTAATCAACAGCCGCAGGCTCATCAACACGAAGTCTTCAACTGCTTTTGGTGCGTCTTCAACATCTTCAGGGCCTGCTTGTAGGGACTTGTGGTGACGCTCGTGAAGTAAGCGGCCATATCGGTGGTGTAGGTGCACTTGTAGTGGCCTTTGGTGAAAAGTTCCTCCTCGGAAAAGCTGTCTGCCAACTGAATCATTTCGTGATGGGTCTGCTCCAGAAGCCGCTGCGCCTCATGAAACGAGGTGTTCTGGTGTTTTTCCACCAGCATCTTGTCCATCTCGTGGTAGTTTTTGCGATACTCGTCGGGCAAATAGTCCCTTTGACGGCCTTCGCGGATGTTGTTCACAAATTCACGCATCAGCACCTGCCATTCATAAAGGTGTATGAGGAGGTCGCGGGCGCATTGGTCGTAAATCCACCGTGCGCCGCATTTTTTGGGGTCATTGGCGAACCGGAAGGTCGCGTTCAGTTCGTCATCTGTCATTTTGCCGATTTGCTCGTTCAGTTTCGCATAACTGTCCGACATGGCTGCTAAGAGTTCGTTTTTGTCCATTTGTCGTTTTGGGGCTTTCACATTTGTTCTATTCAAAAAATCTTGCAAAGATACAACTTTTCTTGAATGAAGCGAAAAACTGGTTACAACGTGTTGGTTATTACATGTTAACAGCGAAGCAAATCAACAGCCGAAGGCTAACCAACAGCCGCAGGCTTACAACGCTCCCACCACCTCGTGCGCCTTGTAGGGTTCTTCGAGGTAGGCGGCGTCTTCGTCGCTGAGGTCGAGATCCAGGGCGCGGACCGCGTCGTTGAAGTGCGGCATTTTCGTGGCTCCCACGATGGGCGCGGCGACACCCCGCTTCAGCAGCCAGGCCAACGCGACTTCCGTCATCGTCACGCCAAGACGCTCCGCCACCTCCGCCACGCGGGCGACGATCTGCATGTCGTTCTCCATAGCGTGGTCGTATTTGCTGTGCATCACCTTGTCGGTCTCGTTGCGCTTGGACGCGCTGTTCCACTCCTTGCGGGTGAGGTGTCCGCTGGCGAGGGGAGAGTAAGGGATGAGCGACACGCCGTACTGTTTCGCCACGGGAATCAGCTCACGCTCGTCCTCGCGATAGAGGAGGTTGTAGTGGTTCTGCAGCGTGGAGAACAGCGTCCAGCCGTTGCGCTCGGCGCAGATTTGCATGTTGTGGAACTGGTAGCCGTACATCGCCGAGGCCCCGATGGCACGCACTTTGCCGCTCCGCACCAACTCGTGCAGCGCCTGCATCGTCTCCTCGATGGGAGTGCCGTAGTCGAAACGGTGGATCTGGTAGAGGTCGAGGTAGTCGGTGCCCAAACGTTGCAGCGTGCCGTCGATCTCGCGACGGATGGCCGTGGCGGAGAGCTTGCCCTCGTTGAAATAGACTTTAGAGGCGAGCACCACATGATCGCGGGCGACGCCGAGGTCTTTCAGCGCTTTGCCTAAGAACTCTTCGCTGGTGCCGTGCGAATAGCCGTTGGCCGTGTCGAAGAAGTTCACCCCGAGGTCGAGGGCGTGCTTGATCATCTTCGTGGTTTCCTCCTGGTTGAGAGTCCACAGGTGGAAGTCCTTCGAAGGCTTCCCGTACGACATGCAGCCGACGCAGATGCGGCTGACTTCAATGTCAGTGTTTCCTAATTGCGTGTATTTCATAAGGATGTGCTTTATTGTATTCTTTTTTTGCCGTTCTGAATCACAACGCCTTTGTAACCTTGCGGCGCGATTTGCCCGGTAATCGTGTAAGCGGTACCTTTGTCGTTTTCTTCAGGTGAGAAATCCCGAATGCCAGTTTGGATAGGCTGCAAGGAAAGGGTGATGGCCACTTCGCCTTGCCCTGCCTTGACAAACTGGCGCACCTCGTCCGCCGACAGATTGTCGAATTTGCCGATGCGTGTATAGGACCAGGAGTTGCTTCCATAGAAAATGCAGATGTTGTTGCCGTTATACAGGACAAGGTCACCGGCCGAGGTGGTGATTTGATGGTCTGCCGTCGGGAAAGATTGTCCGACATGGCCCACTTTCTCGAAATTGCCGTAGTCATCGGCCAGATAGGTGATGTTTTCCGTTTGAAGCGCAGCCACCAAGGCACGCGTCCCGACATTGTCTTCCATCGTGACGGTGCGTGTTTCCCCGCCGATAGTCACATACAACTTTTCATTCATAATTTGTGCATTGATGTTTTCTCTGTTGCATCCGCAAAGTAGAACGGCAACGACAAATATCCATGTTTTCTTCATTGTCTTGATTAGTACGACTTGATTGATGTTTTTTTCTATAGATTCTACAGTCCTTTCAGCCACCGCTCCACCTTCGCCTTGCCGCTGCGCACTTCGTGTCCGTAGATGCTCCAGCCTTGGGTGACGTTGGCCTTCGGGAATGCTTTGCGCACGTCGCTGACGCAGGAAGCCAGTCCGCTGCCTTCGTGGGTGGTGAAGGGGATGACGGTCTTGCCGTCGAGGTTGATGTCTTTGAACAGCGTGAACATCACCTGCGGGTAGGTGCCCCACCACACGGGTCCGCCGATGAAGACGGTGTCGTAACCGCTGAGGTCGGGAGCAGCGCCCTCGTAAGGCGGCAGTTCGCCTTTGCGGGCCTCTTCCTTGGCCAGCTCGATGAGCGGTGTGTAGGCCATGCCGTCGTATTTGTGGGTGACGATCTCAAACTGGTCGGCGCCCGTGATTTCACTGATGTAGTCGGCCACGATCTTGGTGTTGCCCGTGTCGATGACGCCGACAGAATAGTTATCCCCCGCATGGGAGAAGAAAATGACGATGGAATTTTTCATATTTCCTGGATTTGAGGTTTGTTGAGACGCACGGTCGTGCGTCGCTGCGTTGTTTTTATTCTGTCCGTTGCAGCCCGTAGCGAAAGCCACGGCGAGGACTGCAACGAGGATGTTTTTGATGTTCATAACATTCATATTTTATTTTTGCAATGTGTTGTACTGTTCGTCGCTGACAGGCTCCAACCACTCATTATCAGCCTTCTCCTGCACGTCCTTATGGTAGGTAAGGTGCTGCATCCAGCTGTCTTTGGCGGCACCATGCCAATGCTTCACGCCTTCTGGGATCTCGATGATTACGCCGGGCTCTAACTTGACAGCAGTTTTGCCCCATTCCTGATACCAGCCACGGCCATATACGCATATCAGTACTTGCACCTGCTTGTGGTGGATGTGCCAGTTGTTGCGGCAGCCAGGTTCGAAGGTCACGTTGACCATACCGCCGTCGTAAGGCGAAACGTAGCTGTTGCCGATGAAGTACTGCGCATAGGCGGTGTTCGGCTCGCCCCGCTGCCAGCTCGACTTCAAATCGACGTAATTCTGTACATATATATCGCTGGCAATGTGGTCGTTGGCAGAATCGCTGATACCTAGTTGCTGAATAGCCACGGCGACGCGGTGCGCCTCCATTTTGCCCACACGCTCCTGCAACACCTTCGGGATGGCGAGCAGCTGAGCATCGGTCAGGCCCATATTACGAGCGCCGCGCACGTGAGCGGCCAGCTGTGGCTCCACGCCCTCCAAACCGGCCAAGGCGCTGACGGTCACCAACTCGCGGTCGGCGTGGGTGAGGTTGTCACGGGCGAAGATGTCGCCGAAGAGATGCGCTTTCAGATAGTAGTCCTCGGCGGGACAGAACTTGTAGTTGAACGGCTGCCCCGACAGTTTTGTTTGCACCTCGGTGCCTTGTTCCAGAGCATTGTAATTGCTCGGCAGCGGCGATGCCTCAACACCTTCTTCAGTGGTTTTGCCTTCGCTCTGGCGTTGTTCCAATACCTTCTGCAAAGTGCCAAGGGCATTCAGAGAACGCGGGAAACCCGTGTAGGCATAGAGTTGCGACAGGGCTTCCTTGATTTGGCTGACCGTCAAGCCGGCATCCAAACCGCTATCGATGGACTCGGCCAAGGCAGTATAGTCGGCTTTGGCTTCGTTGCAGGCGATGGCCGACATTGCGGCGGCCTGCTCTTGGTTAAAACTCAAATTATTCATTTCTTTTTCCATTTTGGTGGTTTTGCTGCCGCATGAAGCAAATATCATCGCGGCGACAATTATTCCGATAATAAGAGGTCTTCTCATTTTATTTTGTATAGATTTCTGGTTGATTTTGCTTTTTTGTTACCCATAATTCTCAATAAGGTATTTCACAAACTGCGGGTCGCCGAAATTGATGAAGCCTGCGTCCTGTTGGTTTAGGATGGCTATTTGCGCCATATCGTCGTCACTCAAAGTGAAGTCGAAAATGTTAAAGTTCTGCGCCATGCGCTCCTTATGAGTGCTCTTGGGGATGGCTACGATACCGCGCTGCGTAAGCCAGCGGAGGGCGACCTGTGCGGCGGTTTTATTGTACTTGGCTCCGATGGCGGCGAGTAGTTCGCTCTTCACGATACCTTCAGCACCTTGTCCGCCCAGCGGTCCCCAGGCCATCATCTTCGTGCCGAACTCTGCGTGAATCGATTCGATTCCCGTCTGCTGAGCAAGGGCGTTGCACTGCAACTGGTTCACCATCGGCTTTACATCCACATAGTGGGCGAAGTCGAAGAAGCGGCCCGACTGGAAGTTGCTCACCCCGATGGCACGCACCTTGCCGTCGCGATAGGCTTTTTCCATCGCCCTCCACGTGCCGAACACGTCGCCGTAAGCCTGATGGATGAGCAGCAGGTCGATGTACTCCGTCTGCAGTTTACGCAGACTCTCGTCGATACTCTTCGCAGCCTTTTCCTCGCCGTTGTTGCTGATCCATACCTTGGTAACGAGGAAAATGTCCTCGCGCTTGATGCCGCTCTTGCGATAGGCATTCCCTACGCCCTCTTCGTTGGCATACGCTTGCGCCGTGTCTATCAGCCGGTAGCCGACGCTCAGCGCATCGCTGACACAACGCTCGCACTCTTCAGGGCTCACCAAAAACACACCGTAGCCCAAAGTTGGCATCTCCACGCCATTATTCAATTTGATGTATTCCATATTGTCGTTTGATTTATAATGATGCCACAAGAATTTCTTTGATATCCTGCTCCGTCAGCGGCGCGTAAGCATTCTCCAGTCCTTCATTCACAGCAATGTGATGAGCCATTTCGTCAAGGCGGCTATCATCAATGCCCACCTCGTGCAAGTGCATCGGGATGTTGATGCTCTCGAAAAAGGCGTAGGTGGCATCGATGGCCTTTTCTGCAATTTCCTGTTTCGGCAACGAAGCGTCGATGCCGAAGACGTTGATACCATATTTCACGAAACGGTCAAGGGTGCGATCACTGAGAATATGGCGCATCCAACGCGGGGTGATGATGGCCAGGCCCTCGCCATGGGTGATGTCGTAGTAGGCGCTCAGGGCGTGTTCGATACCGTGACAGGGCCATCCTGACCGACTGTTGCCAAGGGCATAGATGCCGTTGCAGCCAAGGGTACAGACAAACATCATTTCGGCGCGGGCACGATAGTCTTCAGGGTTCTCCAAACATGCTTTGGCATTCACCATCAGACTTTTCAAACCGGCCTCGCAGAAACCGTCGTTCAGTAGCGTCGAGTCCTCGCAGAAGTATTGTTCTATGATGTGGTTCATAGCGTCGGCACAGCCAGCTGCCGTCTGTTTCTTCGACACGGTGAAGGTGTAACGGGGATCAAGGAACGAGCAGACAGGGTAGAGGAGCGGGTCCAGATAACCGACCTTGTCATTGGTCTCTGTGCGCGAGATGACGCCGCCACAATCGTATTCCGAGCCTGTAGCCGCAAGCGTCAGGATATCTACGATAGGTAGAGCGGCTTTGGCCTTCACCTTGTAGGAAATGAGGTCCCAGGGGTCGCCGTCGTACTTGGCTCCTGCTGCGATGGCTTTCGAGCAGTCGAGCACGGAACCGCCACCTACAGCCAGGATAACGTCGATGTTGTTCTCCTTACAGAGACGTACACCATCGAGCACGCTGGGGTTGTATTTCGGGTTGGGTTGAATGCCCGAGAGCTCTGTTATCTCGAAGTCTTTCAGCAACTCCTTCACACGGTCGTAGAGACCGATTTTCTTGATGCTGCCGCCACCGTAGGTCAGCAACACACGCTTGCCGATAGCTGCCATTACTTCAGGCAGCTTTTCTATTACGTTTTCGCCAAACACCAGGCGAGTAGGGGTCATGTAATCAAAATTTTGCATAGTCTTTATTCTTTAATTGTTATTATCCTTGCAATTGAAACTGTCCTGTGCGGATGCTGGCAATCACACCACCGTCGATGAGCAGGTCGGTGCCGGTGATGAATTTTGCGTGTTCGCCCAGCAGGAAGACGGCAGCTTCGGCAATCTCGTCGCTGGTGCCTGTGCGCTGGGCGGCGGAAGCGTCAATCATCGCCTGATAGCCTTCTCCGCTGGCCCGGAATTCATCGTAAGCCAACGGGGTGACGATAACGCCCGGCGAGATGGAGTTGATGCGTGCACGACGTTTGCGCCAAGTAGTGGCCGCCGCCCGCTGCGCCTGCAGATGGTTCATCCGCTTGGCAATCATATAGGCGAAACCGCTGTTCTGCATGGCCACCTCTTGGATGAATTTCACGTTTTTTAACTCTTCCGTTGGGGTGTTCACCAATTGCAATTCTATGTCGTTGGGAATCGGGTACATATAGGCCGCCTGGCTGCTGATGATGAGTCCAGCACCGCCCTCGGCCATCACTTCGCCGAAGGCATCGATGGCATAGCCAGTGCCCACCATATCGAGGTCGACGATGTGTTCGGGATTGGCCTGATTGGGCGATGCTCCCGCTGTGTCGATGAAGTACATCACAGGGCCCAGCTCTGCTGCCTTTCGTGCAAATGCCTCCACGCTCTCCTTCTGCAAGGCGTTAACCTGCATCGTCTCTGCATCATAACCGCAGCGGCGGAAGTCCTCACCGACGCGTTCCAGAGTTTCTTTGCTGATGTCGCCAAGCAATATTTTCTTGCCTGCACCGATGCGGCGCACGATGGCGGTTCCCATACTACCGGCACCCAAGAGCGCCACTACCTGTTTGTGTTTATTTCTGTCGAAAATCATATACTGTCCTCCTATTCTATGTTCTTGATAAACTTGGCGGGATTGCCACCAACGATGGTGTTCGGGGCCACATCCTTGGTCACCACGGCACCTGCGGCCACCACGGCGTTGTCGCCAATGGTCACGCCGGGCAAGATGGTGGCGCCTGCCCCGATCCAAGCGTTTTTGCCGATGTGGACGGGCTTGCAGATAAGTAGCATCCGGTCGTGGAGGTCGTGGTTGTTGCTGATGAGCTGTGCGTTGGCGGCAATCATCGCGTGGTCGTCGATGGTGATACCGCCGCGGGACATCATCAGGCAGTTGTTCATAATCATCACGCCCTTGCCCAATTTCACACGGTCGAAGCAGACACCTGTCAGTCCGGGCATCACGAAGCCGCCGTCCGCAAACACGTCACAGCCAAAGAGTTCCTTGGCGAGTGCGTTGTACTCGTCGGTGTAGGGCATCGTGTGGTTCAGTTTGAAAAGGGTCTGCGCTTGGCGCATGCCTTCCGCTAATTCTTCGGGGGTACTTAATCTCGGGTCAACGATAAATTCTTGCATAACGTATTGGTTTTCTTTGTTTTATATTGTCTTTATTGTCATAACCAATTTGACGATGCAAAAATACGGTGTTTTCTTTTGTGAAATTTTCACAAAAAACACCGTTGTTTTCACAAATTGCAGAAAAGTTGCTTGGGCAATATTCTATGCGAAAATCTGAACTGCCACTTTTCTTAAAATTAAGCTGCTAAAAGGTTTAAATCATGGAATCTGTCACCAGTTTTTTCCTAATTCATACGCCTTCCATCGCTTTTTGCAACAATTGTGCTGTGTTCCAGACTGTTTTCGCTATTGTGTTGCGTTATGACCGAGGGGCAAGTTTTGACACATCCAGCTGCACGGCACGCGGCACCCACTCCGAATAGACCTGTGCTGCTGTCTGTCCGTCGCTGCGGCTTATGGTGTGCAGATACTTGAACAGCGTATCATCTGTTTCGTCAGGCAGCCGTTGCAGTTGGCACAGCAGGGTGTCGCCGAGGAAGGTCTCTTTTTGCCAATGGATGGTGAGACAGCGGATGGCGTAAGTGTCCATAAATGCCTCATCGGCCGATTGCATGGCAATGCTTAAGTACGCGCGGTTGTTGACGTGTCCATTGAAGTCGAGGTCCATTGTGTTGACGCTGTGTTCTGTCTGATGTATAGGCGTGCCGTTGGCAGGAAATCGCATTTTCTTGTGTGAGAGGGATGTCATTTCTGGTAGAACGGGTATTTGCGAAGCCAAGGGTGTGTTGGGTGCAAGACGGTGTGCTTCGGTGTCCAACAGGGTCCAGCAAGCATGACCATGAGCCACCTCTGTGCCATCGGCCTTGTGTATGCGAAAATCCGTATATAATCGCAAGGAACTCATCTCACTGTTCCATACGGTCACGTCAATGTCGTCTGACCATAGTGCGGTCTGCGGCTCAAAACAGGCACTAAACTCCGTGATGACCCATAAAAGGTTCTGCTTGACCACATCAAAGGCTGCCAGATTCAGACATGCCATATACCGTGCCCAGCAGTCCTGGAAATAGAGCAATACAGCGCTCGGTGTCATGCGGTAGCGTGTGTCCATATCCGCTGCCGTGATAGAATAACGATGAGTGTATCTAGTTGAATCTTTCATTTTTTTATTTTGTTTGTTAGTTCGTTTCAGTCCTTCAATGAGTTTGTCAATAGTGGAAATCATCATGGGGCGTGATATGGGTGGAATGTGCCCATTGAGAGCCGCACCTCCGTGTGGAGACGGAAGATGAAATCATTCACAATACAAAAATACAAAAAAAAGTTATATCATGAGCGATAGTTTTTTTACGTGGAGTATCCTTCTTTCAGAAGGTGAAAAGATGTATGGGAACAAATTTAGTTGTAAGTGTCTTTTTCTCTTTGCGAAAGAACAAATTTTGTATTTTTGCACCCATGAAAACCGACTTCCTCTATTCCGCTGATTTTCTGGCGATGAATGCGCCGGAGCTGAGCCACTGCTGCATGCACCTGTTGTGTATGGCAGGGGAGGGGAGCTTTGTGTTCAACGGGAAGTGCTACCACATTGTGAAGAACGACCTTGTGGTGATGCCTGATCCCACTCGTGCCAAGAACCTTGCGGCCGCACCGGGAATGCAGGTGGAGTGGTTCGCCGCCGACAACAAGTTCCTTGGTGGACTGCTGCCGTCGAACAATTACAGCATCGGGGGCAGCATCTCGCTCAACCAAGATCCCGTCATCAAGCTTACCGATGGTCAGGCGGCTATCCTTTTGGCCGACTTCCACCGCCTCCGCGACCGTATGGGCGACCGCGACTTGCTGTTTTACCGTGAGCTGATGGGAAGCCTCTGCCTGACGATGATGTACGACATCTTTGAGCCGCACGCGCAACGCGACGCCACCGATCCCCACAGCGACCGTACCGCCTATATCGTTAAACAGCTGATGGACTTGCTCTCCTCGGGCATCAGTCGCACCGAGCGCGAGGTGAGCTACTATGCCGAGCGTCTGCACGTGTCGCCGAAGTATTTGTCCGCCACCGTAAAGCGTGTCACCGGCCATAGCGTCAGCAGCTTCATTGACCGCTATACGGTGCCCATCCTGAAGAAGTATCTTAACAACGAGAAGCTTTCGCTCACGCAGATTGCAGATCGCATGAACTTTACTTCGCTCTCCTATTTCAGCCGCTACTGCACCAAGCACATCGGGCAGTCGCCGAGCGAGTACCGGCGCAGCTTGCAGCCGAAGGGGTAAGTTTTTCTTACCCAATCTCCTCCAACGCCCCTGTTTCTGAATCGATGATGAATCCGCGCACCACGATGTCTTTCGGCACGAGCGAGTGGGTGCGGATGGTCTCGACGGTTTTGCGGACGGAGTTGGTGCAAAATTAGAAAAAATACTTGTCTGAAATTATTATTTTCTAAAAATCTGCGCAAAGAAGGGGTTGTGTTTGGCCACATCGTCAAAATTGGCCCAGTGGTTGGAAAAACATTCCGGACACCAATGTCCGCCTTCCAATACCAATTTCGGCGATGCTTCAAAACGATGTCCTTGATGGCACTCCCATTTGAGAAGTGCTGATGGATTGCCGGTATAATCCGCTGAAATCAAACGGCCACCCCGAAAAGCGGCGGCAGCTTGCAATTCCGCCACCGTCAGTTTCGATAACGGCTTAGTCTCATCATAGCCGTGGTCAATATGTACTGCCTCGTTGGCACCCGCGGCTTCCGACAGGTCCCATTCAGACCAGTCGGGAATGGATCGATATTTTTCCAAACTGCCGTAATAGGCTCGGATGCGTGCCTCGTCGTGGTGCCGTATCCAGTATTGTGTGCCATACGTCTTTTTGTGTGCCAATATACGTGTTGCCGCCTTGATGATGGCAGGCGGTACAATCGTGGCCATACGGAAAATTTTTGGAAGTCCGTCACTCATTTGCTGGAAATAGTCGTCCAGCGGGATATTGGCACGGAAGTGCAGATATTCTTCCAAGATGTCGGCATCGAGGTAATATTGTCCGTGGAAGTTCTTCAGTACAAACCAGTTTGCGTCGAAGATTTTTTCGGGACGAGGACAGTGGACGGCTTTCAGCACACGAGTCTCAAAGTCATAATTGCTCATACGGTACTGAGGACCGCTGCTGATGTTGTAAAACCTGTTCCAGAAGGACTCGGGCACATTATCGCGGCACACCCGTTCCAACAATCGTCCCGAATCTTCTACGGTGGCCCATTCGAGCACGCCCCGTATGGGTACATGGAACATGATAGGATCAAAGTTTTTCAGGATGGCAGGGTAGAGGATGCCCGATTGTCGCAGGCTCGCCCAGTGGCGTAGGCCTGAGTCGGCGAAGATACGCTCAGCGGCTATTTTGCTGACCGCATAATAGTCGTATGCACTGGCGAAGACAGGGTCACCGCAGCGTCCCCAGTGGACGGGCTCATTGCGGTCGGAAGTCTCGGCCACCGATCCGATATACACGACTTTGATGTCCTCGTGATTATGCTGTGCAAGTATGGCGTTCACAATATTCTCTGCCGCTTTCACATTCACATACAGCGTCTCTTTCGGATAATAGTCGGCCTTTGGTGACACCATGCCGCCCACATGTAGCACGTAGTCGGCTCCCGTAACGCCTTTCTTCACATCCTCGTAGTTGACGAGATCGCCCCATATCACTCTGATTTTGCCTGCCAAGGGTTTCAGCTTCCGTCGGTTCTTGGCACTTGGTCTTGCCAAAATGGTAATGTCGTAATTGTCAGGGTGTTTCAGTAATTCCTGAAGGCCTGCCCATCCCATTGTTCCTGTGGCTCCTGTCAAAAAGATTCGTTTCTTCATTTTTTGTTTGATAATAAATCAAGAAAATCAAGTCGTATTAAATTATTGAATTAGGTACGGGTGAATTGTTTCGTGCGGGTACATGCCGTGTGTGTCTGGAAAATATGAAATATCAATATGCTAATCTTATGTTGTCAACCCATACCACATTGCCGGGACATCCGGTGAAGGGTTCGTGATAGCCAGCTGAGATTTGTAGGATTATGTGGGTGGGCTCCACATCTGCCTTATAACCAATTTCTTTTACGGGAACCATCTTCCCTTTGGAGTTGCGGGCCATGAATCGGTTCTTGTAGAGTTTCTCCCAGCTTTTGTAATCGGGTAAGTTGGAGACGTCGCCGTAACGTACGGGCAGTCGGTGGTTGTTTTGCCAGTCGGGAATGCTCTTGGTGATACGTTCGGAGGCGGTTCCAACCCGGTAGGCATAAATATTACCTTCTTCATCTTCCCAGCGGTGCTGCAGGAAAAGTATGATTTCACCGGCATCCTTTCCTTTGACCGTGGTGACTTTTGTGGAACCCGTAGCTCGCACCATGGCTCTGTCATTGTATATAAGAGCTTTATAGTCAAGTATTAAGGCGATGGGTCGTTTTGTGAAAGGAATGCCCATATCAATGGCTTTCATTGGCTGTTTGATGCCTTCCAGCGTTACAGGATCGAGGAGCCGTCCTGTATAGATACTGCCAGTGGCTAAGGCTTTCAGGTCGATGCCCACAGCTGTAACTGTCTGTAAGGTGGTTTCCAAACGGCAGCAGTAGCCGTCTCCCCGTCGTTCTGGGGTTACAGAAATAGCGGCTTTCTCAACACCGCACACTTTGGCGTAGGCGTTACTTGTGCTCCATGGTGATCCGTTGCGCCCGTATGGATAGGCCCCGTTTTTGCGGATGGTGTCAGTCTTGGCAATGACGTATAGTGCCCGTGTCTTTCCTCCCAATAAGATTGATTCCTTGATGTAACGCACTGTCCATGAATCCATTTTCCCGAAAGGTAAATATTCATTTCTCTCTTGCGCATGAAGAGTCAAGGTTAAGAAAGAAAGTGTTATCAAAAGTTTGTGTCTCAATGTTTTATGTTTTTTGATAAACTGAATCCAATAAAAAACAAATGTAATGTTTTTTGGAGAGGTAGCCCTGTTGTCATTATAATAAAAATTGTTCTATTATTATCTTTTTTATGTTGTAATTATATTTAAATTTGCATTGTCATTTTCTCTGTGAAAATTGAGATTACGGCAATAAATGATATTTGGCTTTGTGGAATTTGATTAGTGAATAAAAAATGACACTATTCTATTGTTAACATATTGTGTTTCAATAATTGAACAGAAAATTTTAGTAAAAGGCATTATGAATATCCAAAAGAAAAATGACGACTTGCCCGTCGTATATGATTCGGCAAGCATTACAAAGCGTAAATCGTGGGGAAATGGTGAGATTATAGTGGCTGAAACAGGAATCCATGAGAAAACAAATATTCCGGAGTATTTCCGTACCAGCAATTATGCTATACTTTTCATCACACAAGGCACTCTGAATGGGCGTTTTAACATGGTTGATATAGAGTTGAAAGCGCCAGCGGCTGTGTATATTTTTAACGATCATGTGCTGCATTATAATAGCAGTACCCAGGATTTGAAGGTTCGTCTGATTTCTTTTTCGTCTGTCATTGCTGATGAATTGTCGCTTTCGCTGCCGTACGACAAAATGTACTTGGCATATCTTCGTCCCGTTGCACAGCTTGACGAATTAAGCATGCGGACTTGTTTGCATTTTCTTGACTTGTTTGAGGATTTGATGCAGATGGATTCTCCTAACAGGCACACGACCCTCATACAACTCATCCGTTCTCTCGTGTCTTTTCTCTTTGATTTTTATACGGGTAGCATTTCCTTGCAGAAACCCATTTCCCGTTCTGAGGAGCTGGCGGGACTTTTTCTTTCGCTGGTTGATATGTACTGTCATGAACATCATCATATCAAATGGTACGCTGATAAACTACATTATACGCCCATATATTTATCCAATGTGGTGAAACGTGTGACAGGAAGCACTGTGGGCGACCACATTGCCAATTGCCTTGTCCGTCAGGCCAAGTCGCTGTTGCTTACGACGGTACTTTCTGTGCAGGAAATTGCCGACCGCCTCGGTTTTAAGAACCAGAGTCACTTTGGCACTTTTTTCCGCCGTGCAGTGGGGGTGAGCCCTAGGGCGTTCAGAGAGGGGGAAATGATTAACCAACCATGACCGGTGGATTGAACGTTATGGCTGTAACATTCTTCGCCTCGGAGAGGCTGTACGCACGCAGTGCAGTTAACACCATACAAGCGTAGCGCAGTGTGGTGATGGGAAAGTGGACGCGCTATAGGCATCTCGGAGAGATGCGACAACTTGTCTATTTCTTCTTCTTTGCCTTATGTTCGAAGTTGTAGCCTACGCGGATGGCTGGCTCAATGCATCTTGTCTCTTTAGCCAAAGAATAGCCATAGACAAGCTCGCCCATCACGTACCAGTTGTTGGAGAACTGGCGGCCGAAGCGGAATTCCAAGGGCAGAACCAAGTCCATATCCACATAGCCTAAGCCGGTGCCTGGTCCAATGCCAACGATGAAAGGCTTGTCATTGATGTCGCCAAATTCCATCAGCAGACCTGCCGACAGTTTGATGACAGGGGAGTATTTGTCGTATTCGTTGTATGGCTTGAAGGTGCCTAAGAAACCGCCACCTCCGCTGATGTAGAAGCCCATGGCGAATTTGTCGCTGATCGGATAGGTGAAATCACCACCGATATGGAGATTAAAGCCTGCTGCCTTGATGTCGTAGCATTCAATGGGAATGCCAACCCCAAAGTTCATGCCTTTCAATCCCGGAAGCCCGGATTTGCTGTTTTGGGCAAACGCCATTAATCCGCATGTTAATGCTATTGTCAATATAATGATTCTCTTCATAGTTTTTTTAATAATGTGTTATACTTATGTCACTACTTTGGCCTTCGTCCATTTGTAGTAGGCTTCGCCTAGATATTTGCGTCACTACCCCGGCCTTCGGCCACCCCTTCTAAGAGAAGGGGAATTAAAACTGTCAATTGTCAACTATTAACTATCAACTATTAATTATTAATTGTTAATTGTTAATTGTTAATTGCCGACGATTTCCTTATGCGTCTTCAAGATGGTCTTCGCTGTGCCTTTCTTGTTGGAAAACTCAAACATCGACATGGCATACCAGCCCTCATAATCGGGAGCCCAGTAGCGGATACCCGCCATGCCGTGAGTTTTGCCCCAGGTCAACACATCTTTGTAAATGTTGGCTTGTCCTTGCTGGTCTTTCTCGTAGCCTTTCAGTTTCTTGTTCCATCCGGCGAAAGGACCTTCCATCTTGCCAGAAGGGTAGGAGAACTCACCGATGAATACGGGTACATGGCATTTCTTGTTGATTTTGGTGATAGTTTTGGTCAGCAGTTTTTTCTTGTTGAATGCCATGGCCGGTGCACTGGGATAGTAGCTGATACCAGCGGTTTCCATGGCATAGCCGTGTTTCTTCATGAATTGGAAGTAGGATGCACTGGTTCTCGGCGTGAAGACTACGGTGGCGATATGGGTGGAGAATTTGACCTTGGAAGCGTCGATTCCAGCCTTTGCGTATGCCTTTAAGATGCCTGCCTTCACTGCGGCAAACTCTTTGACGTTGTAATTCCAGACATGTTTCTTCAGCCACCATGTCGAGAACATGGATGCCATATAGCGTTTCATGGCCGAGGCTTTCCCTAATTTGGCGTCTATGGCGGTCTCTACGCCCATGCCGATACCGGCAAAACCAAAGTTGGCCTCATTGCCAAGGTTCCAGTTGTTGACGGTACAGCCGGTGGCTAAAATCGAGTCGGCGACAAATTCCCCGTAAGCTTCAAGAACGGCACATACTTCATCGAGTGAAAGTTCAGACCACTCTTTGCCGTTTTGCAAGGCGTAAATCTCGGGATATTCCTCAAAACGTGGGGGTTGCACACGGTCCATATCCATGTAAGTGTAGGCACACATGATTTCCGGATTGATGGGGATATTCAGCGAAGCGGCTATTCTGCATAAACGCATTCCCTGGTCAAAAGTGTGTACATTGGCGTTCTCGTCAGGCTCGCCGTCTGTGGTGTTCTCTGCGGTTTTGTGTCGTTTGGTGGCGATTCTCACATACATCTCAGTAGAACCGAGACTGCGGTAAATGCTCTGTAACTGTTCAGGAGTGGTGGCAATGCTGTCTCCGATGTCAAAGGTATAGCCGTCATCAAACTGGTTAAGTGAGAAGGGGCTCAGTGAGAGGGCCACACGGAAACCTTCGGCATCATCTGCTGGCTGGGCATTTCCGGATTTTCTTTTTGTTGAAGTAAGAATGCCATTTTCTTCTGAAGGAGTTACAGCATTTCTTTTCATAAACTGAAATGTGAAGGTCTTTTCGGAGACTTTCGCTTCAGTGATGTGCTGGCTTTCCATTTCCATGCCGTTGATGGTGGCGTAACCCACATATTCCATCTGGTCGCCGGCTGGGGTCAAATACGTTCCCACAGTGCCGTTATATCCGATTTTATCCGCACCTTGTCCCTCGTTGCACACCATCTTGATGGAGGATACATTTTTCTCCTGGCGGGCAGTTAGAATATAGGTGCCGGCATTGGCCAGGTTGATGCGGAATTGATGGATTCCTGGTTGTAGAGACGCGGTACTCCACGTCTCTACAACGCGACCATTCATATCGGTGATTTCCATGGTCACCTTACCAGCGTCAGCCAATGTCAGGTTCACATTGGTGCTGCCGTTGAAGGGGTTGGGGTTATTTTGTGATAATTGTAGAGACGCACGGCCGTGCGTCTCTACGGCATCAATATCGGTTCCGTTTTTCAGGGTCAGGCTGGTCTCAGGCCAGTAAAGGGTTTGTTGCCATCCTTTGCTGTGGTTGGTGATGACCACACGGTCCAGCTGTATGGGCTGACCGTTGTTGTCTTGCCCTTTGAAGTTGATGGTAGTTTGCGCCGCAGCAAAAAAACACATCAGCGCAAAGAGGGAAAGTGTTAAAAGTCGTTTCATATTTTTAGGTTTTAGGTTTTAGGTTTTAGTGGTCAGTGGTCAGTGATTAGTGATTAGGGGTCAGTAGTTAATAGTTAATAGTTGATAATTGGTAGTTGGAATTCAAAGTTCAAAATTCAAGCTTAAATCTTTCTTAAGAAGGGGTATATCGTCTCCACGTCTAAACGTTTCTACGCCTTAACGTGGTTTTCAACATGCAAAGATACATCTTTTATCTCATTCCGCAATATTCCCATCGCTTCCAAAATTGTTCTGTTTTACACATTTTATAGTGGATTTTCATTGAATTATTGTATTTTTGCAGCTAAAAATTGTTTTAATTTGCTTGAAATATGACTGATAAGAATCCCTTGGAAAAACTGCCTGTATTACGGGAGGTTGATAATATTACAAGCCTGGTAAGTCTTGGTGACGAATTGCGACTGGCTGTCATGGAGGGAAGGACAACGTCAATGCCGGAGTATTTCCAGACTTCCGTATATGCTATGAATCTTCTGGTGAGAGGTGAGATTAAAGCACATATTAATCATCAGCTATATGAGATGAAAGCTCCTTGTTTTTCATCTATTTTAATCAATCAGGTGCTTAGTGTGGATGACGCCAGTGAAGATATGATGCAGTATATGTTGAGTTACTCACCACAGTTTGCAGAGGATTTGCATCTGAATTTTTCTGGGGATGCGCATGTACGGGCTTATATGCGTCCGGTTTTTCCCTTGACGGAGCCCCAGACGCAAGTGGTTCTGCATTACCTTAACTTGTTAAGGGAAGTTGTACATACTCCCGATGTGAGCAATGTCCGTGAGGTGGCACTTAATTTGGTGCGTTCAATGGTGTATTTTGTTTATGGCATGTATGATAACTCCTTTTCCAAACTATACACGCCTTCCCGCTCTGAGGAATTGTCGGGTCGTTTCCTCGCATTGGTGGAGAAGCATTGCCACGAACACCATAGCATCGACTGGTATGCTAATGAATTATGTCTCTCTTCAAAGTATATTTCCAATGTGGTTAAGAAAGTTATAGGCAGAAGTTCGGGCGATTGTATCACATATAATCTCATTCGTCAGGCGAAAATACTGTTGCTGAACACTGCGCTTCCAGTCCAAGACATTGCCGACCGCCTCGGTTTTAAGAACCAGAGTCACTTTGGCACTTTTTTCCGCCGTGCAGTGGGGGCGAGTCCAAGGGCGTTCAGAGAGGGGGAAATGATTAACCAACCATGACCGGTGGATTGAACGTTATGACAGTGACATTTTTCGCCTCGGAGAGGCTGTACGCACGCAGTGCAGTTAACACCATACAAGCGTAGCGCAGTGTGGTGATGGGAAAGTGGACGCACTATAGGCATCTCGGAGAGATGCGACAATTGCCGATAAACAAAAAAAATCCCGAAGCACCATGCCTCGGGACTTTGATTTGCTGGCTTCGCCAGGATGTTTATGTCACTACCCCGGCCTTCGGCCACCCCTTCTAAAAGAAGGGGAATTGTTGATTAGTATCCGAAAATCTCTTCTAAGCTGAGTTTCGTGATTTTGCCGTATTTTTCCAAACCTTTGAAGTCAACTTCGTTCTCATTGCCTAAAACCACAACGGTGTGTTTCTGTCCTTTGACGTAGGTCTTGTTGAAGTTGAGTACATCGTTGATGGTCATATTCTGGATGGCATTGTAGTCAGCTTTGTCTGTGGGGGCTTTCAGGCCTTTTTCCTCGCAGTTCAGGTAGTAGTTGATGATGCTCATCTTGCGGATACGGTTGGTTCTGAATTCTGAAATCAGAGATGTCTTGGCCAAGTCAAAATTGAGGTCGGATACCGGCATGTTGTCCAACAGATCGGTGAAAGCTTCCAAGGCGTCAATCAGCTTGTCGTTCTGGGTGCCGATATGTGTCATGTTGTAGGTGTAACGTCCTTTTTCGTTGGGTTCG